>Ga0307478_10002110_pt1 | contig 16147 bp, 14 predicted proteins | sample atmos_gasesECM4C_2_FD_203713 | JGI IMG/M metagenome (GOLD analysis project Ga0307478, IMG submission 203713) | Hardwood forest soil microbial communities from Morgan-Monroe State Forest, Indiana, United States - atmos_gasesECM4C_05 | ecosystem: Environmental > Terrestrial > Soil > Temperate...
ATGCTCTAGAACTTCTCTGCAGCTACGTGGCTTTGGCCGTTCACAATCATTCTCTGACGCAGACAATTGCTCAGCGTGTTTCGGAAAATCTGCGGCTCATGGCGTCCCTTCACGGTTTTTATGACAATGCTCTCGAAGCATTCGCCACTGCCATCGACGTGAAGCACGTCAACATTCATGGTCACTCGCTCCGAGTAGGGCGCTATGCCGCCGCAATCGGCGAGGCCATGGGCATGCAGCCCAACGAAGTCGCGGCGTTGCGCAGCGCGGGATACTTGCACGACATCGGTAAAGTAGCCGTCGATCGTCGCTTGTTTGGCAAGCCCGGCGCGCTTGATCCGGAAGAATTTCGCGAGATGGCCGATCACACCACCGTCGGACATCAGATCGTCAGCAGCGTGCAGTTTCCCTGGCCGAAAATTCCCGAGACCGTACGCTGGCATCACGAGCGCAACGACGGTTCCGGCTATCCTGACGGGCTCGGCGAGAGTGATCTGCCCATGCCGGTGCGGATCGTCGCCCTTGCCGATTCCTTCGATGCGATGCTTAGCACGCGGCCATATCGGGCGCCCCTTTCAGTCGGCAGTGCGTTGAGCGATCTGGTGCGCATGACCCCGCAGAAGTACGACCCGAACGTTGTGCAAGCTCTTCTGATCCAGGTGCGCCGGGATGCCGTCGGCAGCAGCCGTAGCCCCTTGATCGAGGGACCGTCAGTAAACATCGCCGCTGCCGACATCGATCAACTTGCTGCCACTTTGCAGCACAAAGCGACCCGCAACAAAGCCCTCTTGACCTAAGTGAATGCTGCAAACCACTGTGGCACAGTCACTTCACTGCTCATCCGAAACCGCTGCCGCCAGCAACTTTTTCCCCCGCCAGGGTTCATAATCTTGAGGAACTTCGTCCTTCCCGGGAGTCTTCATGCGATCCAGCCTCGGTAAGCTTGCGCTCGGTCTTTTGTGCCTGGGCTTAGCCTGCGCCGTCCCGCAATTACTGGCCAAAAAGAAAGACATTGCTCCCGCCGGCGCGAACGAGCAGAAACGGGCAGTCCATGCCCTGAACCGGCTCGCCTTCGGCGCAAGGCCCGGAGACGTGCAGCAGGTCATGGCCATGGGCGTCGATCGCTGGATCGATCTGCAGTTGCATCCCGAAAAAATTCCTGACAGCGCTGTTGAAGCCCGCCTGGCTTCTTTCCGTACCCTGGGCATGAATTCGCGAGAGATGGTCGAGGAATTTCCCGACGGCCAGATGATCAAGCAGGTGATGGACGGAAAAAAGCCGATGCCTTCCGATCCTGCCCGGCGCGCTATCTTCCAGGTACAGATTGCGCGGCTCGAACGGAAACAAGAAGAGAAGAGGGAACACAACTCCGATCCTGCGGCTCAGCAGATCGCAGCCACCCCGCGTCGGGAAGCTGATCCCCCACCCGCATCCGAATCCGCGAAGACGATGGAAGAACTGGCCGCCGCGGCCGCTGCCGACGCCGCAGCCACTGGATCGGCCGATGCCGGTTCCATGAACGCGATGAGCGCGGGAAACATTGTGACCGCCTCGGAGATGAACGAGACGAAGCCTGCTCCCGTTGATGACGCCGAAGCCCGCCGCATGGAAGAACGCTTGTACGCCGACCTCGAGGTCCAGAAGCTCCCCGACTTGCCGCCGGACCAGCGGTACAAAAAAGTGGTGTCCATGTCTGTCGACCAGCAATTGTCTTTCGCCGACTCGCTGCGCGGAGGAAAGGGACAGGAATTTCTCGATGGTCTCAATCCCAGACAGAGGGAGACACTGCTGGCCATGAACAATCCTCAGGGTGTCGTCGTGGACGAACTCGTTCAGGCCAAGCTGCTGCGCGCCATCTACAGCGACCGCCAGCTTCAAGAAGTGATGACCGACTTCTGGTTCAACCACTTCAATGTGTTCATCAACAAGGGCGCAGACCGCGTGCTGCTCACCAACTACGAGCAGGGTGTGATCCGTCCACATGCTCTTGGCAAGTTCGAGGACCTGCTGCTGGCAACCGCCAAGAGTCCGGCAATGCTGTTCTATCTCGACAACTGGTTGAGCGTCGGACCGAACTCCATGCAAGCACTCGGCATTCCTGCCCGGCCTCCGCATTATGGACCGTACGGTCCGCGGCCGTTTCCGCGGCCCAACCCCAAGCGCAAACAGAACAGCGGCCTCAATGAAAACTATGGCCGCGAGTTGATGGAACTGCACACGCTGAGCGTGAATGGCGCGTACTCGCAGCGCGATGTGACCGAGGTCGCCAAAGTCTTCACCGGCTGGACCATCGACAAGCCCTTCGAAGGCGGGGGTTTCATTTTTAATCCGCGCATGCACGAACCCGGAGCGAAGTTTGTCCTCGGCCACCGCATCAAGCCCAAAGGCGAAGGCGAGGGCAGGGAAGTGCTGCACATACTGGCCACCAGCCCGCAGACCGCGCATTTCATTTCGTTGAAACTGGCGCAGCGGTTCGTCTCCGACGATCCGCCGCCGGCGCTGGTCGATCGCATGGCGAAAACGTTTCTGAAGAAGAAAGGCGATATCCGCGAGGTGCTGGCTAGTCTGTTCCAATCGCCGGAGTTTTGGGATGAGAGCGCATATCGCGCGAAAGTAAAAACTCCTTTTGAGTTCGTGGCTTCTGCGGTGCGTGCCACCGGAGCCAATGTCGACGACGCCATGCCGCTCGCCCGCCAGATCGGCAACATGGGCATGCCTCTCTACGGTGCGCAGCCGCCCACCGGTTATTCGATGAAGGCGGAAACCTGGGTTAGTTCGTCAGCCTTGTTGAACCGCATGAACTTCGCGCTCGCGCTCACCGGAGGCAAAGTGCGCGGAGTGAAGGTCGATGCCGAGCAAATGGTCGGTGGGCCCTCTGCGAGTCCAGATGCTTCACAGACGCTTTCCGTGATGGAAGCGAAATTGTTGTCGGATGATATTTCGAAGCAGACCCACGACTCGATTTTGGCCCAGGTAACAGCGCCCGCGCAAACGCCCGCAGCGACCGCCGACAAGAACACGCCCGAGGCCGTCGACAAAATGAAGCCGGACAAATCCCCTCCGCTGAAACCCGCCCGCCCGCCAGACGCTGGCATGATTGCGGGCCTGTTGCTCGGATCGCCCGAATTTCAGCGGAGATAGCCTTACAGTAGAGACTTAGCTCGCTACGTCTCTGGCAGCGCAATGAAAGATGTAGTCAGCTACGTTTCTACGGAGTCTTCCCATATGTCGTCCACCCGTCGCGTATTCCTCAGAAACAGCGCTCTGGCCGTAGTCGGCACCGCCGCCGTGCCAAGCTTTCTCACCCGCGCCGCGTTCGGCGCAGTCGAGTCAGCAACGGGTACCAAGCGGCTGGTCGTGATCTTCCAGCGCGGTGCCGCCGATGGACTCAACATCGTCGTGCCCCATGGCGAGCCGCAGTACTACGCGATGCGCCCCAGCATCAACATCCCGCGCAAGTCCGTGCTCGACCTCAACGGCTTTTTCGGCCTGCATCCCGCGCTCAGCGCTTTTCAGCCTCTCTGGCAGCAGCGGCATCTGGCAATCGTCCATGCTGCCGGATCGCCTGACACGACCCGCTCGCACTTCGATGCTCAGGACTTCATGGAAACCGGCACGCCCGGTGTGAAAGCAACTGAAGACGGATGGCTCAACCGTTCTCTACGCAACCTGCCGCCAGCCGATCAGAAATCTGCTTTCCGCGCAATTGCGCTGGGTCCATCGCTTCCACGCATTCTCAGCGGTTCCCAGCCGGCCGTCGCCATGAACAACATCAGCGACTTCTCCATCGGCGGTCGCAATCCCAAAGCTTCGCCCGCCGCCAGCGCTTTTGAAGCCATGTACGATCACTCGTCCGACAGCGTCCTCCACGGTACTGGCGAGGAGACGTTTGACGCTGTGAAGATGTTGAGAGCGGCCGATCCCGGAAAATACACGCCAGCTGTGGGAGCGAACTATCCCAAAGGCCGCTTCGGCGACAGTCTGCGCCAGCTGGCGCAACTCATCAAGGCGAATCTCGGTGTGCAGGTCGCCTTTGCCGACATCGGTGGATGGGATCATCACGTCAACGAGGGTTCAACTGAAGGCCAACTGGCCAATGTGCTGGTCGACTTTTCGCAATCGCTGGCAGCTTTCTGGACTGATCTCGGCGATCTCGGTGAAGACACAGTCGTGGTAACGATGTCGGAGTTCGGCCGCACCGCGCGCGAGAACGGCAACCGCGGCACCGATCATGGCCACGCCAATGTGATGTTCGTTCTGGGCGGGCCAGTGAAGGGTGGCAAGGTTTATGGGCGCTGGCCGGGACTCGATCAATCGCAACTCTACGAAGGCCGCGACCTCGCGCTGACCACCGACTTCCGCCAGGTGATCGGAGAAGCCGTCGCACGGCATTTGGGAAACAAGAATTTAGCCAATGTCTTCCCAGGCTACGAAAATCAGACCGGCAAATTCCTGCGCTACCTGGGTTGATACAGCGGCGACAACCCAGAGCGTAAGCAGTGGGCGGGCTTGGTTACTCTGCCACTAACGTCCTTGCATCCCTTTGCCATCGGCTGTAATCGATCCATGCCTCGGCTGCGAGAAAAGTAATCGTGAACCCCAGCCAGAACGCAATCCCGAAAAATTCATGCGGCGTGAGCTTGCGAAACGCAAAGAACATTCCGACAATCGGTCGCGTCGTGGCCACTCCCAGCCCGACGCCGTAAGCGCGAATCATCCACTCGCGATGGCGCGCGACTTCCTTGCGTCGAATGTGCCGGCAAGCCTTGAGCAGACAAATCAGAAATACGATCGCGAATAGCGTGGTGGCCGCCGTTTCGTTCGGTCCTCCGATGTTCATCTTGTAGCTCATGATCAGCGCAGAGACTCCGATGATCACTCCGCATGAAGACCAGAACCCGGCCCATCCAGCGGTGAAACTGCAAATGCTTTTGACGCACGTTAGGAACAAACTGAAAAGGAGCGAGCGCCAGGAAGAGCGCACCCGGCAAGATGTGAATGAACGTCAACGCGACGTGGCGTGCAAATCCCGCATCGAGCGCCGCCGCCGGATTGGAACTGCTACCACTGAATCGCTGCGGCCAAATGAGGACCAGGCTGCTGCGGGTGACCGCAGCGACGCCGATCAGAACTAGAAAGATTACGGCGAACCAGAGCAGGCGCCTGGCTGGCTTCGATACAGACATAACGACTCTCCCGTCGCGCGCGAGGATGCCTAATTAAGTTGACGGGAAAGGGGCGAGATTATTGTGTGGTTGGGGATCTTTCTAGATTTCAATCAGTACATCGCCGTTCTCAATCTTCAGCGGGTACACGGCGATCTTCGCATTCGCATTGTGCGAGGCTTGGCCGGTCTTGGGGTCCCACTCCCAGCCATGCCAGGGGCAGACCACTCTGCCGCTCTCGACCATGCCTTGGCCCAATGGGCCGCCCTGATGCAGGCAGGTGTTGTCCATCGCGCTGTAGGTGCCGTTGACGTTAGCAATGCAGATCTCTTTGGCGCCGCAGGAGAATTCCTTGGCTTCGTCTGTGGCAGGAAGCTCGGCCTCTGCGGCGAGTTTGATGAAGTTCGACATGCGCTGTCCTCGAGAAGAGCCGCCGAGCTTCGCTCGGGTGGACAGCCGAGGGCGGCTGTCCCCACATAATTCCTCGACTGACGGCTGAGGGCCGAAAGCTGAGTGCTATTTCGGCTGCAAGGTCTGCGCGATCATGACCTGGCGTTTGAAGTTCTCGACCATGTTTGGATCGAGGCGAACTTCCGTGGGCTTCTTGGCCAGGGTCATGGTGTCGATCTTGTCCTGCAACTTCAGCAGCGCGTAGAAAAGGTTCTCTGGACGCGGCGGACATCCGGTGACATAAACGTCGACCGGAACGATCTTGTCGACGCCCTGCAGCACGGCGTAGGTGTTGAACGGGCCGCCCACTGAGGAGCAGGCACCCATCGAAATCACCCACTTGGGGTCGGGCATCTGGTCGTAGATGCGCTTGACGACCGGCGCCATTTTGAGCGTGACCGTGCCGGCAACAATCATCAGGTCGCTCTGACGCGGGCTGGGACGGAAGACTTCGGAGCCGAAGCGCGCGATGTCGAAGCGCGCCGTCGACGAGGCGATCATCTCGATCGCGCAGCAGGCCAGGCCGAAAGTCATCGGCCACACCGCCGACTTGCGCGCCCAGTTGAAGACGTAGTCGACGGTCGAGATCAGGAAATTCTTCTCAAACTTGTTTTGCAGCCAGCCCATGAGTCCTCGCAGAAGCGCTATAAGGGAGTCTAGGGAACCGGTGATCATGGTGTCAAACAGACCCTCGACTGTGACGGACTGGGCATATTCTTATCGATTATTTTTTTGTCTTGTCTCTGTAAAGTCCTTGTTTTCAGCGGATTGCCACTGCCGGATATGAATGACGCGCTGCCAAAATCCTGAGCCCCAAAGACTTAGCGGCAAAGTATTACAGGGTAAGGAGTTAGGGGCGAGTTGAGGAGTTGAGAGCTCAGTTTGTGGTTGTACACGCAAGATCCCTCTCCCCACTGGTGAAAGCGCCGGGCTTCGGGATGACACACCGAGTTCGCTGGAGAGCATCCATAACATATTCCCAGTTTTGCGCTTTCCGTTTTCTCAGTAAAGGTTGTTCGTCACAAAGTTGGGCTGGAGGCTGTGGAAAAGGAGAAACAGCTGCCGTTCCGGTTGGTGAGCGGAACCGCACCAGTAATTAGTCGTGCTTCCGGTCTTTTCTGAGACCATCTATGCCACAACCGCTTCCACGAGCTCAAGCGCCGCCTTGCGCAAGGACCTCATGAGAGGCAAAGCCGAGATCCGCAGAAGACTAACCAGCAACCCCAAACTCTTGTCCAGCAGCAGGCGTGTGCGCTGCTGGTTCGGTGACCGATCGTAGAGCCAGAACATGATCAATGCCATCTGATAGAGCCACAGCAGGTAGGGTAAGCGCGGCTTCACATCCGATGGCACTTTGGTATCGCTTCCTTCGACCGCGATGCGCATGTGCTCGATGGCTCCCTCTCGGATGAGGCGGGTCTCGTCGCTGAACGGTGAGAGAGGATCGGCGCTGTCAGGGGCGTGACGGAACAGGGCGGCACAGAACTTGCGGTTTGGTTCCAGCAGCGCCAGACGTTTCTCGAGGACGGAGCGAAGCCGCTCGTTAAGTTTCTTTCTACCGGCTAGAGCTTCGAGGACAGGCTGGTCGCTCGATTCCTGCATCTCTCGGTAGAACGCGAGCACAATCGCGTCCTTGGAGGAGAAGTAATAGTAGGCGCCCCCCAAGGCTACGCCGGCCTTGGCGGCAATGTCGCGCATCGTGGTTTCCTCGAAACCTTTTTCTCGGAATAACTCCATCGCAGCTTCGTAGATTCTGCGGCGGGTGTCTTCCGCGCGCTGTGTCGTACGGGTTTTCAAGGTTGTGTTCGTCATGGTTCGTATTCTTCATCGCCTGAAGGGGATGCGACGGTGGCCGGCAATGGGCAAGACTGGATTTCGACCTTCCGCAGTTCTTCGGCGATCTTTTCGGAACTCAACCAGTTCGAAATGAAGTGGCGATTCTTCGACAATGCCGCGAAGGCTTGCCGAGCCAGCGGCATTAACAAAGGATGGGCCAGCCGCTCGGCCCAATCGCGGTACTCTACCATCGCGTAGAGCGCCATAATCCACGCGTGCTCATTCAAGTACACCGCACCTTCGTCGCTGATGACCGCCAGATCGTCCCTGGTGGCAATCCGCTCGAGTTCGGGGAACAGTCGCCGGGCTTTCTCCGAGCCTTGTTCCAAGACAGCCAGGCCGATCCACGAGCGCTGCACCAGAATCCAATTCTTCAGCCGGCAGCACAGTTCGCATTTCGGATCGTAGAGTACGTAAAGTTTCTCCATAAGGGCGACTCCTTTCCTTGCCGCCTCAGCCCTCCAACCGCTATCGCGGGATGGCAACGTTAAGCATGGCGTCAGGTGAGACCGGGGGAGGCGGTACTACCGGCCGCCGCGGCCCCTGCCCGCTTCTGCGGATGCGCGAGAACACGTAGAGATTGAAGAAGTGCATGCCGCCGAGGATGAGCATTACCGTGCCTACCTTGTCACTCAGCAATTCGATAGCTCCGCGTGATGTGTTGATGACGGCTGTGGTTTTCAGGGCGAGGGAGACGAATCCTATGTTGATCAGGTAAAAGCCCACCACCAGCAAGTGATTGACGGAGTCGGCGAGTTCCTTGTTGCCGTGGAAGGCGTCCACGAGGAAAATGGCGCCTCTCCGGTAGAGCGTGCGGGCGACCCAGATGGTGAGGTTGACGCTGATCAGCAAATAGATCAGGTAGGTGGCGACGATCATGTTGTTGGCCGAAGTTCCCATGTTTTTCCTCCCGAAGCGAAAGTTGAACATGTTCAAATTAAGAATAAGGCCGATCCCGGGCGGTGTCAACAAGAAAGTTGAACGCGTTCAAATATCGCGAAATCAGGCAGTTGCGTGTCGGGATTTGAGTTTTCTCAACTCTGTGAGCGCGGAGGACGGCGACGGACCGAATGATGGCTAGTTGTTTTGAATACGTCGAAATCCCCAGCCCGTCGCCCAAAACGCGACAAGGGTGGGGCACGCGCCTTAGTTGATTAGTTGGAACAGCCTCAAAGGGTCGCTGGCGGCTTCAAGAAGAACACTATCGATTACTTGACCGTTGTGCTGCCGTATGAACACTGGACATTGCGACGGCCTGCTCTGGAACCAACAGCAGACTGTGACGGATTAGCGTTGCCGAGCGAGGTATTCAGATGGAGTTCGAGCAGTCCCGGGTTGTGAGGTTAACGTTCACCCTCCTAAGCATCGTCATCATGGGCGCAGTGTTGTGGGGGCAGGAGTCGAAACCGACTTCCGCCGAGGTTGCGCTGGTTACGGATTGGAGCCATCGTCATTTGATTTACTCTGCCCCGAATGCCGCCGAAGTACCCGCAGGGCTGCTCGGGGATCCGCGATATTGGCAGCAATCGCTGCGCCTGAACCGGGCGCGACGGTCCGATCCCAATGAGGGGCGGGAGGGCCGTGATGATCAGGGCCGGGATCGCGACGGCAAGCGTTCTGTTCGGCTCAAGAAGCCATTCAAGCGCGACTGGTCGGCCTCGCTGGGTCCCGGGGCGACGGTAGGAGCGGGGCGGTATCCGGCAAAGTATTCGTTTGGCAGCAGCACCGCGAACTGCGGCAATGCCACGCATCCTGACTTTGTGGCGTTCAACACCAGCGTGGCGGGATCGGCGACGCAAGCCAGCATCGTTGCGTTCGACAACCTCTACTCTGGCTGCACTACTGGGACGGTGCCCTCGACCTACTGGGCGTACAACACGGGCGGCACGGTGCAGACATCGAGTGTGCTGTCGCTGGATGGAAGCCAGCTTGCGTTCGTGCAAAGCGTCTCAAACCAGGCTCAGCTGGTGTTGCTGAAGTGGGCGGCTGCGACAGGAGTGACAAGTACGAATCCGGGCGCGATTACCACGGTGAGCGCCAGCCAATATCCGACCTGCACGGCTCCGTGCATGACTATGATCGCGTTCAACGGGGGCGCGAACGACACGAACTCGTCGCCCTTCGAGGATTACACCGATGACACGATCTATGTGGGCGACGATGTAGGCGCCCTACATAAGTTCACACCGGTATTCCGAGGAGGGACGCCCGCCGAAGTCACGACGGGATGGCCGGTGACGCTGGCTTCCGGGCTGAAATTGGCGAGCCCGGTCTTCGATCATCCCACTGGTAGAGTTTTTGTGGGCAGCGGATACAGTGGTTCAGGCACTCAGCTTTTCGCGGTAAATGGAGCAACTGGGGCTGTCGTCGGGACGAGCAGCAGCCTGGGGAAGGGTGTGGGAATTGCCTCTGGAGTGGTCGTGGATTCCACAGCCGCGAAAGCTTATGTGTTTGTCGGAAACGATGGCGGCACCGGCTGCGGAGGTGCGTGCAGCGCCGTGTATCAGTTCGCGACCAACTTTACTTCCGGCAGCGGAACCAAGGCTACAGTGGGGGTGAGCGGAAGCTTCACGCTTTACAACGGAGATTTCGACAACACCTATTTCACCTCGGCCAATGGAACGGGCAACCTTGTAATCTGTGGCGGCGGTTTGGGAACGGCGGAGCCCACTATGTGGAGAGTGCCGATCACGGCCGGCGTAATGAGCACGTCGTCGGTTTTCGGACCCGCGTTGTCTCTCAGCAATGTCCCGTGCTCTCCAGTGACCGATGTGTACAACCCGCAGTCGGGAGGCGCAGACCGGATTTTCGCCAGCGTGACCACGGGGAGCGATGCGGCGGCATGTACCAGCGGTGGTTGCGTCACGAACCTGGTCAGCAATAACTGGCTGCCACTGACGAATTACGCGGTCGGCCAGGTCGTGCTCGATCCCAGCAATTACATGCAAGTGGTTGCTGTTGCGGGCAAGTCGGCAGGCGGCGCTCCCTCGTGGATTGACACCTGCAGCAACGAGACTACTGATGGCACAATCACGTGGACGAATGCTGGATTCCTGACGCCTGTTACTCCGCAAGGGTGGCAGGCGAGTACCTTTTGGTCGGTGGGATCCCGAATTCTTGACAGCAACGGCAACTTCGAGTGCAATCTTCAGACCGGCATCCTTTCCGGGATTACGGCTCCGACGTGGAACACGACCATCGGCGGACTCACGACGGAGATAACGGGCCTGAAATGGCGCAATGGCGGTAAGATGACCAGCCACGCTCTCCCCACCTCGGGCGGCACCAGCGGGATCATCATGGACAACGTCGTTGGGACGGGAGTGATAGCCGGCGCGTCGCAGGTGTACTTCTCGACGCTCGGTACCGGGGGGTGCGGCGCGGGCAACGGCTGTGCCGTGCAGGCTTCCCAGTCAAACTTGAATTAGATCACCCGAAACTGGTGGAGGGATCTGGCGTGAGGATTTGCCAATACCTCAGCGCGCGCCGGATTGCTTCGGCTTCGCTCAGGACAGGCTCTTCGCTGTGCCGGAAAAGCGGCTCGGGTCAGGATGACGTTAGTCTAAGTGGAATCAGCAAATCCAGGGTGCACCGCACCGTGCAAAGGTGTGCCTTAGACGGCGGAGCGTCTGCTTCGCTAGAATAGAACGTTCTGTGGGATCGCTGATGTCCTTAACCAAACAGCAAGCGCTGGAGATGTTCGAGTCCGATGACCTGATCGGCATCGGCATGGAGGCCGACGCGGTGCGGCGGCGACTGCATCCGGAAGGCGTTGTCACCTACATCATCGATCGCAACATCAACTACACCAACTTCTGCACCGAGTACTGCACCTTCTGCGCGTTTTACCGGCCACTGAAAGGGCCGGCGGCGAAGGAAGGGTACATTCTCGACTTCGACACGATTTACGAGAAGATTCGCGAGACGGTGGAACTCGGCGGGACGGGCGTACTGATGCAGGGCGGGCTGCATCCGGATTTGAAGATCGATTGGCACGAGAAGATGCTGCGCGGGATCAAGGAACGGTTCCCGAAGGTGCACCTGCATTGTTATTCGGCGTCAGAGATTATCGCGATCGCGGAGTACAGCGGGCTTTCGATTCGCGACACGATTCTGCGGCTGCGAGATGCGGGGCTTGATTCGATTCCGGGCGGTGGGGCGGAGATTCTGGACGATGAAGTGCGCTACAAGATTGCGCGCCTGAAATGCCTGACCGATGACTGGATCAATGTGCATCGCACAGCGCACCAGATCGGCATGCGCACGACCGCCACGATGATGTTCGGAGTAGGTGAGAAGTACGAGCACCGCATCAATCACTTTCAGCGCCTCTATGAGTTGCAGGAGGAGACGGGCGGGTTCACGGCGTTTATCCCGTGGAGCTTTCAGCCGCAGAATACCGCGCTCGGCGGGCGGCATTGGGATGAGGCAACTGCGGTGGAATATCTGAAAGTGCTGGCGATTGCGCGGTTGTATCTTTCAAACTTTTTGAATGTGCAGTCCAGTTGGGTAACGCAGGGATTGAAAGTCTGCCAGATGGGGCTGCGGTTCGGCGGGAACGATGTGGGGTCGGTCATGCTGGAAGAGAATGTGGTGCGGGCTGCCGGCGTGACCAATTGCACGACGGAAGAGGAGTTGCGAAGGATTATTCGCGATGCGGGATTCCGTCCGGCCCAGCGGGATACGTTGTATCGGCAGTATTTCTTGAATTAGCAATTAGCAATTAGCACTCGGCATTCAGCACTCAGTATTCGGCTGCCAGCAACTAGCAATCGGCGATTAGTGATTTGCGCCGAGTTCTTCTTTACGAGCGTTTGGATGGGATTTCCTATTAAAGTTTGTGCGGTTTGTGGTGAGGAATTTGAGCTGAAGCCCGGGAAGCCTGGCTTTGCGAATCGTTGTCCATCTTGCAGCGAAGAGGAGTCCGGCGAGCCGTCGTCGAAGTCGGCCAGGAACTCAGACGAACGGACTAGCCAACGCGAGATGAACGAAGAGCGGCGACGGGCGATGCGCGATCTGCTTTACCGAAAAGATAGTTAGGAAGAAAAGTCAAAGTCCCCACGCTACGAAAACCGCGTAGGATGAGGCACCAGCCGTACTCCGGCTGCCCCCTGGTTTCGGGTGTTTCTAGAATGTTTTCGAGTTAGAATGATGTTCGTAGGTCGGCCGATCCTCACGGCCTCTTGCAAGTCCCGATCTCTCCCGATTGAAATCCGATGAAACCGGTCCTCACAAGCCTGCTGACCCTGGTCCTCGCCGCGGGCGCGGTGCCCCAGAATCCGTCTGCGATGGCGAAGCCCGCGTCCCGCGCCTCGATTGAAGGGGTCGTGATCAAGGAGCCGGGAAGCGATCCGGTGAAGAAAGCGCTGATCGAACTCATCGCCGAAAACCAGGCCGAAGGTGGAGACTACACTGCGCTCACCGGCCCGGATGGCGTGTTTCATATTGAAGGGATTGTGCCCGGGCGGTATCGGCTGTTTGCTGAGCGCACGGGATTTCTAGAAGTGGAGAAGCACCACGTTCGGAGCGAGGGGCGGGTGCTGACGCTCTCCGCCGGGCAGGAAGTGAAGGACCTGCAGATTCGGTTGCAGGCGGCCGCAGTGGTGCGCGGGCGCGTGACCGATGAAGACGGCGATCCGCTGGCGAACGCGCAGGTAGGCGTATCGCGGCAGACATTTGCTTCCGGCCGCAGTCGCTGGGAGCAGGTTGGTTCCGAGCGAACCAACGACTTGGGGGAATATCGCGTTGCAGGGTTGGCCGCGGGCAATTACTACGTGTCGGTGAGTCCGCCACCGGATTTCAAGACCCTGATCGAAGCCTCGGGGAATCCGTCCGGTGCCGAGACGCGCAATGCGGCGATCGACAAGTCGAGTGTTGCGTCCTATCAGACGACGTATTATCCCGGGACGACGGACCGCACCCAGGCCACTCCTATCCAGTTGCGCGCTGGAGACGAATTTCCGGTGAGTTTCTCGCTTACGCCCAGCCCGAGCCTGAGCATCCGGGGGGCCGTGGTGAATCTGCCTCCGCGCTCGTCCCCGGTGATCATGCTGCAGTCGCGGGATTTCAACGTGGTATTGAATGGGGCGGAGATCCATAAGGACGGCACTTTCGTGATACGCGGCGTGTCGCCGGGAGCGTACACAATCCAGGCCACAGTGGAGAGTGTGGCTGCACCCATGATGGCGCGGCAGGCGGTGCAGGTTTCGAATAATGTCGAGGGGGTGCGGCTGGCGCCGCAGCCGGGAGGATGGATTCGCGGGAAGTTAAGGTTCGACAGCAAAGCGAGCGTGAACCGGCTCGATATGAATCAGATGTTACTGGTGTTGCGGTCGGTGGACGGTGATGACGACGCGTTCAGCATGATGGGAGAAGGATTCGGCGCCTTAGCCCACGTGGCCGGGGATGGCAGCGTGGAGTGGAAGAATGTCCCGCCGGGAAACTATTACGTGCAGATCGCAGGCGAGACTACGGGCGGAGACTGGTATGTGAAATCGGTGTTGGCAAGCGGGCGCAATGCGGATGAGTCAGGAATCAGCGTCAATGGAGGGACGATCGCGCTCGACCTGGTGGCAAGCGCGAACGGAGGGATGGTCGAGGGTGTCGTGAGGGATCGAAGGGGCGAGCCGGTGGCGAACGCCGTGGTTGTCGCGGCCCCGGAGGTACGGCTGCCCGGACGAGTGGATCGCTATTGCGAGACGGTCAGCGATCAAAGTGGACGGTTCACGCTCCGCAGGGTGCGTCCGGGGGACTATACGCTGTTTGCGTGGGAGAGTGTCGAAGGCGAGGCTTACTACAGCCCGGAATTCTTAAAATTGTACGAGGGGCAGGGAAGTGCATTGCACGTCGGAGAAGCCGAGAGGAAGACGACGCAGGTGCAGGCGATTCCGGAGGCGGACGCGCAAGAGTAGAGTGCTTTTTGAGATCGACATATTCTGAGAATCAAAATCCCCACCCTGTCCCACAAACCGCGACAAGGGTGGGGCACGGCTTTTCATTCACAAAGTCGTGAGAGTCAAAGTCCCCACCCTACGAAAACCGCGCAGGGCGGGGCATCCGAATTTTTGATTTCCACACTTTTACTTCACTATGGGCGAGTCGGCGTCGGCCGGCTTGGTTTCGTCGCCGTGAATCTTGCCGTCGTCTTCGGCGTAAAAAGAACGGTGCTGGGCGTCCATGAATTTGGGCGTCATGGTCAGGATGTAGCTGTCTTTCTTGCCTTTGAAACTGGCGGTGTAGTCGCCGCGGTCGGGATTAACCATGCGCTTGGTGAATGATCCGGAGTGGACCAGCTCGGCGAGCGTGGTGGCGTAGTGGTCGTATTGCTTGTTGAACAGCTTCTGTGCGCGGATAACGACGCGCATATAGGCAAGCGCGGCGGCTTCGGAGTCGGAGCGGGCGGGATCGCCTTTGAATTTGGGTGTATATGCCGGAGCTGCGTTTTGCTGTGGAGCGGTTGGGGATGCCGGCGCCGGTTCGGTTTGCTGGGCGGCGAGTGAGACAGCAGCCGTGAGGATCAAAGCAAGGATCCTAAGCTCCACGAAAATTTTGTTCTTCATTATGATTCCTCTTTTTCTCGACGGAAATCGAATCGGTATCTTACCTCCCGCAGTTCCACGTCACCAGGACGGCTCTCGACCTTAGATCCACCATCCAGGGACCATCCGCCAATCTCATAGAATCGGCGAGCCCGAACGTTGGATTCGAGGACCCAGAGAATTGCCGTTTGGTATCCGTGAGCCGCGAGGCGGTTAGCGGCGTGCGCGCAGAGCGCGCGGCCCAAACCTTTGTGCCAGTGTTTCGGGTCGACGTAGATGGCATAGAGCTCACCAGTCGTCTGATCCGCATCCCTGGCGGGGCCGATGGCGACAAATCCATCCACTCGTGAGCCGCGCCCGGCCACCCAGACCTCATGCTGGGGCGCCGGTGGAGTGGAAATCTCGGTTCGCCAGAACTCGACACGGCGTTGCAGTGTTGCGCCGAGGTTGTCGAGGAACTCATCCGGGAGCTGTCCGCGATAGGCGATCTGCCAGGTGCGAATGTGCACCTCCGCGATTTCTTCTGCATCCTGCGGGACAGCCCGGCGTACAAACGATTCCATGGGATCGGCAATCTGGCTGCAGATAGCGCCCAGCCCCGTGGCGAACAGCGTTAATGGCTAGAGCAGGCTGATTTTCCATGTTACTCCCGTAATTTCCCTTCGGTCACCTTCTCTTTGCAATGTGCCGGATTATTACTATGCTGGATTCAAGAATCTAGGCCCTACAGGAAAACTATGAAAGCAGCAGTCGCGAGAAAACCAGTAATACGAATTGCGGTGGTGGAAAGCGATCCTTTGCGCTTTGTCGGGTTCCGCGCGTTGTTTGATTCCGAGCCGGAATTCGAACTCGTCTCCGCGGCGCTACCCGAGATCAGCGCTTTGCAGAATGTCGACCTCATCCTGCTCGGTAACCGTTCCGGGCAAAACCTGTTTGATCTGATGGCGAGCCTGAAAGCCACCCGGCCCGATCTGAAGATCATAGTGACCGGCTCCGGGATGGATGAAGAAACCATCCTGAAGGCCATTGCGTCCGGCGCGAAGGGCTACGTGGATGAAGCGGCGGCGCCGGCCGAATTCACGCAGGCGATCCGCGTGGTACACCAGGGCTCGGTATGGGCTCCGCGGCGCGTGCTGTCCATGTTCATTGAGCGGGTGT
>Ga0307478_10002112_pt1 | contig 16141 bp, 10 predicted proteins | sample atmos_gasesECM4C_2_FD_203713 | JGI IMG/M metagenome (GOLD analysis project Ga0307478, IMG submission 203713) | Hardwood forest soil microbial communities from Morgan-Monroe State Forest, Indiana, United States - atmos_gasesECM4C_05 | ecosystem: Environmental > Terrestrial > Soil > Temperate...
CACCGCGAATTCCATCGGCAGTTGCTGCAGAACATCCTTCACAAAGCCGTTGACCACGAGGCCAACCGCTTCTTCCTGACTCAAGCCGCGCTGCGTGCAATAGAACAGCACGTCTTCGGAGATCTTCGACGTTGTCGCCTCATGTTCGAACAGCGCCGAGGAGTTTTTTGCTTCCACGTAAGGAACGGTGTGGGCGCCGCATTTGTCGCCGATCAGAAGCGAGTCGCAGGCGGTGTAGTTGCGCGCGCCGGTGGCTTTGCGATGCGCCGTGACAAGGCCGCGATAGGTGTTTTGCGACACGCCCGCCGCGATGCCCTTGGAGATGATCCGGCTGGTCGTGTTCTTACCGAGATGGAGCATCTTGGTGCCGGAATCGACCTGTTGGTGGCCATTCGAAATCGCGATCGAATAAAACTCGCCGCGCGAATTATCGCCGCGCAGAATGCAGCTGGGATACTTCCAGGTGATGGCGGAGCCAGTCTCGACCTGGGTCCATGAAATCTTCGAATGGTTGCCGCGGCAGTCGCCGCGCTTGGTGACGAAATTGTAGATGCCGCCCTTACCTTCCGAGTTGCCGGGATACCAGTTCTGCACCGTCGAATATTTGATCTCGGCATCGTCGAGTGCGACCAGTTCGACCACGGCGGCGTGAAGCTGGTTTTCGTCGCGCTGAGGCGCGGTGCAGCCTTCGAGATAGCTGACATACGAGCCCTTGTCGGCGATGATCAGCGTGCGCTCGAATTGGCCGGTGTTGCGCTCGTTGATGCGGAAATAGGTCGACAATTCCATCGGGCAGCGCACGCCGGCCGGCACATAGACGAAGGAGCCGTCGGAAAAAACGGCCGAATTCAAGGTCGCGAAGAAATTGTCGGAAGTCGGTACCACCGTGCCGAGATATTTCTTCACGAGCTCGGGGTGCTCGCGGATCGCCTCCGAGATCGGCATGAAAATCACGCCGGCCTTTTTCAGCTCCTGCTTGAACGTGGTGGCGACCGAAACGGAATCGAACACGGCATCGACCGCGATTTTGCGCTCGCCCGATCCGTTGCCGCCATCCGGGCGCGCCACGCCTTCGAGGACCTCGACCTCGCGCAAGGGAATGCCGAGCTTCTCGTAGGTCTTGAGGATTTCCGGGTCGATCTCGTCGAGCGAAGCAATCTGCTTCTTCGGCTTCGGCGCCGCGTAATAATAGATGTCCTGGTAATCGATCTTGGGATAGTTGACACGCGCCCAGGTCGGCTCGGTCATGGTCAGCCAGCGGCGATAGGCCTCAAGCCGCCATTCCAGCATCCACGCCGGCTCGTTCTTCTTTGCGGAGATGAAGCGGACGGTATCTTCCGACAACCCCTTTGGGGCCTTTTCGGACTCGATAAGCGTCTCGAACCCATAACGATATTGGTCGACGTCGATCTGGCGAACCCGATCGACCGTCTCCTGGACGGCAGCCATTCTGTTCCTCCGCTCGCGGTTTCAAGGACCGCGGTGGATCAATTCGGCAAGTCTACTCACCAACGAAACCTGCTTAGAACCGTTCAAGCCATGTTTCGTCACTGCTCCTTAAGTAAGCTACCTGCGAGCTTTCGCCAAGCCTCCAGACAGCGATCAATATCTGCATCCCCCGTGGACCAGCCCAGACTGAGCCGCACCGCTCCCTGGGCCAGTTCCGGACCGAATCCCATCGCCTGGAGCACGTGGGAGGGCTGTACCTTGCCGGATGAGCAGGCAGAACCCGAAGACACCGCGATGCCTGCCAGATCAAAGCCAATCACGGCGGTTTCAGCCCGCAGGCCGGGAACCGTGAACAACGTCGTATTGGGCAAGCGGGGAGCGGCATCGGAGAAGATGATCGCGCCCGGCGTCTGCCGCAGGCCGCTTTCAAGCCGGTCCCGTAGCGCCTGAAGGCGGTTTGTATCGGTTTCAAGCGTCTCGAGGGCGGCCATCGCGGCTGCTCCAAAACCAGCTATCCCTGCGACATTCTCGGTTCCCGCCCGGCGGCTCAGCTCCTGACCCCCGCCGCGCAGGAGCGGTTCGAGGCCCGCGACCCCTTCAGCCAGCACCAAGGCACCTGCGCCCTTGGGTCCGCCGATCTTGTGTGCCGAAAGCGTCACCAGATCTGCACTCAAACTATTGATATTGAATGATATTCTTCCAAAGGCTTGGATCGCGTCGACATGCATCAGGCCGTTCTCGCCGTGCACGATCTCCGCTGCTTCCGCTACCGGCTGCAACGCGCCGGTTTCGTTATTGGCCAGCATGACCGACACCAATGCTGGAGGCCGGCCGACCAGCAGCGCACGCAGGCGGGCAAGATCGATCAGCCCGGAACTCGTCACAGGGATGGTTTCGATGGTGGGACCGGAAAAGCTTCCGCCGGCGAGAACCGAGCCGTGTTCGATCGCCGAAACTATGAGCCGTTCGACCGGCGTGTCTGAACCGCGCCTCAGCCCGGGCCTGAGCGCGAGCGCATTGGCTTCGGTCCCGCCCGAAGTGAAGATGACGTTCCGCGGCGAGGCGCCCACGGCCTTGGCGACGATGGCTCTCGCATCCTCCACCAGCTTCCGCGCACTCCGGCCCTCGGCATGAACCGATGAGGGGTTACCGCAAAGCTCCAGTGCCGAAGTCATGGCTTGGCGCGCTTCGGCGCGAAGCGGGGCCGTCGCATTCCAATCGAGATAAACCCTTTCAGCCATCGAGTATTATAATACCTTAAGCGCCCGGCCTTGGACTACCGTCCGTCTCTATCACTATGCGTTATGCCAGTTGGCGATCACCCGCTCGCGTTGCAATGCGATTTGAAAACGCGACCATCTTTAAGCGCCGGGCCAGACATTCAAAATGCTTGCTTTTTGCCCCTCGCACCATGTTAGAACGCGGCCTCCAATTCACCGGACGGCGCTCGCGCATCGACCAGCGACGTCTGCTCAGCCCCATCATTCCCTAAAGGTTTTGTTCCCGAAACAGCCGACAGAACCAGCAAAACGTCAGTTGATTTTGCCAAGGACCCTCAATGCCTGAAGTCATCTTCACCGGTCCCGCGGGCCGTCTCGAAGGCCGTTACCATCCCGCGAAGCAGAAGAATGCACCGATCGCGATGATCCTGCATCCGCACCCTCAGTTTCACGGCACGATGAATCATCAGATCGTTTATCAGTGCTATTACGCATTTGCCCACCGCGGATTTTCCGTGCTGCGCTTCAATTTCCGCGGTGTCGGTCGCAGCCAGGGCTCGTTCGATCACGGCACAGGTGAACTGTCGGACGCCGCTTCCGCACTCGATTGGGCGCAGACCATCAACCCGGAGGCGCGCGCCTGCTGGGTCGCGGGATTCTCCTTCGGAGCCTGGATCGGCATGCAGCTTTTGATGCGCCGACCGGAGGTCGAAGGTTTCATCTCGATCGCACCGCCCGCCAACCTCTACGACTTCTCGTTCCTCGCGCCCTGCCCGTCATCGGGCCTGATCGTGCATGGCGAGAAGGATGCGGTCGTGCCGCCCAGGGACGTCAACACGCTGGTTGAGAAACTGAAAACCCAGAAGGGCATCGTGATCGATCAGCAGATCATCCCGGGCGCCAATCATTTCTTCGACGGCAAGCTCGAACCACTGATGCAGACGGTGACCGGCTATCTAGATATGCGGCTCGCCAACGTCCGCTGAGACGTGCCCCGGACGCGGTGCATCGCGAAGTGGTGCACCGCAGAGCCGGCAACTGTTATGCAGTCGCGCCGTTCACGATGGGTCCCGGTTCAGCAAAGCAGCGCTACGCGCTGCATCGCGCCCGGGACACGCGGCCAACACCTAATGAACTCGGTGGACAACCATCAAGCTGCCTCCGCTTGCAGCTGCGATATCCAGGAATTCCGCCGTTTCAGGAAGTCGCGCAGGACCGCCGGATAATCGGCGCTGACGGCAGCGCGCACCGAAGATCGCTCGGAAAGCGCCTTGCGCCATTTTGCGAGCTTCGGTTTGCCCGCGAGAATTCCGAAGTCGCCGATTTCGTCGAACACGTCGAAATAGCGAAACACCGGGCCAAATACCGCGTCTACGAGCGAAAAACTTTCGCCGTCGAACCATGGCGAAGCGACCACGCGCGCCTCGAGGCGCGCAAAACGCTGCTCCAGCTGAGCGGCCTTGGCCGCAAATGCATTCTCGTCGACCGCGCCATAAAGGCCCGCGATATCGTTGAGGATCTGGGAACCGAATTCGATCCAGGAGCGATGCTCGGCGCGGCGCAACGGATGGGCGGGATGCAACGGCTTCGGTTCGGTCTCTTCCAGATATTCCAGGATGACGGCGGATTCGAAGATTGCTGCGTCGCCGACCTGGAGCACCGGTGTCTTGCCGAGCGGAGAAATGCGCAAGAACCAGTCCGGCTTGTTGGCGAGATCAACGTCGACACGCTCGAAGGCAACACCCTTCTCGGTCAACGCGATCACCGCGCGCTGCACGTAAGGACAAAGCTTGTGGCTGATCAGTCTGAGACGGGCCATGACGATCTCTAGGTGAATGCAGATGCATCAATATAGATAGATGCAATTGCATATAACTTCAAGATCAATGCCGCTCGATCACTTCACGGTCTTGCGATCACGCCCCCGGTCATCGGGATGGGCACGCCCGTGGTAGCGGGATAGCTGAGCGGCAAGCCTTTGAGGCCGCGTGCCGCCAGGAAGCCGAAAGCCTGCGCCTCGATGGCATCCGTCGACCAGCCCAGCGTTTCGGCGGCCTCGACGGGGGCCGGCCGGAGCTTCTCGCGCAGCATCCGCATCATGGTGAAATTGCGCGCGCCGCCGCCGGCGACGACCCAGCTTCGCGGCCTCTTCGGCAACAGCGCAACGACTCGGGCGATCGCCGCAGCAGTGAATGCGGTCAGCGTCGCCGCGCCATCGGGCGGTGACACGTCACGCAGGATGAGCCTGGCAAAATCGTTGCGGTCCAGTGATTTCGGCGGCGGAAGTGCGAAGAAGGGATCGTTCAGCGCCTGCGCGATCCAGGCCTCGTCGACCTTGCCCTGGGAAGCCATGCGGCCGTCCGCATCGAAGCGCTGGCCGGTTTCACGATACATGAAGTCGTCGAGCAGCGCGTTGCCGGGACCGGTATCGCAGGCGATCAGGGTGTCGCCGTCGATGTAGGTGATATTGGAAACGCCACCGATATTGAGCACCATGATCGGCCCTTCGCGCTCGAGCGAGGCGGCGAGCGCGCGGTGATAGACCGGGACCAAGGGCGCGCCCTGCCCGCCCGCGGCAACATCGGCAGCGCGGAAATCATGCATGACCGGGATATGGATGGCTTTCGCAAGTGCCGCGGCATCGCCGATCTGGACCGTCATCCGCTCGGCGGGACGGTGCAGCACGGTCTGGCCGTGGAAGCCTACGATGTCGATGTCCTGGGAAGTGATGCGGTTCTGCGCGATGAAGCTGGCCATGGCCTCGGCATGCGCCATGGTAACAGCGCGCTCGGCCTCCTGCAGAACACCCGGCCGCGCGTCGCGCTGCGGCAGGTGGGCGGCCTCCGTCAGTGCCTGAAGCAACAGACGCCGTTCGGATTCGGTGTAAGGCCTGTACCCGGACGGGCCAAACGCCTTGATCCGCTTGCCGTCGGTTTCGATCATGGCAACATCGACCCCGTCGAGCGAGGTCCCGCTCATCAGACCGACAGCCGTTAAAATCAATGTCAAATCAAGCCCCGGCCCTAGTGCCCACTTTCCGAAGTTCGTGCTCTGTCGCAGCGCCCATCTTTCACGAACTTCGGAAAGTCATGGGCACTAGCAAAACTTATGAATCTAGTGCCGCTTTTCCATTTGAAGTTCCTAAAAGAAATTGCCGCAAGTGCTGCAGGAACTTCAAATGGGCGGCACGAGTGGAATAGATCGGCGCTGGTCTAGGACGTTCAGCTTGTGCCAAACGGGTACATCTTATAATGCCACAGCGCGAACGGCACCGGCAGCCCATCCGCGCAGGGTTCCGCAATTTTGTTGAAATTACCGTAAAACAAGAATGATCGGGGTCGCCGACAAATGACCGCCTTTAAATCAGATTTTCTCAATGTGCTGCAAAGCCGCGGCTTTATTCATCAAATTTCGGACCCCGATTCGCTCGATGCGCTGGCGGCCAGGCGCGAGCTCGTCGCCTATATCGGTTTCGACTGCACCGCCCCCTCCCTTCACGTGGGGTCGATGGTGCAGATCATGTGCCTCTACTGGCTGCAGCAGACCGGCAACAAGCCGATCGCGCTGATGGGCGGCGGCACCACCCGCGTCGGCGACCCCTCCGGCAAGGACGAGACGCGAAGAATCCTCTCGATCGAGGAGATCGAACGCAACAAGGAGGGCATCAAGCAGGTGTTCTCCCGTTTCCTGACCTTCGGCGCGGGCAAGAGCGACGCGGTCATGCCGGACAATGCGGAATGGCTCACGAAGCTGAACTGGATCGAGATGTTGCGCGACATCGGCCGGCATTTCTCGGTCAACCGCATGCTTGCGATGGACTCGGTCAGGCTTCGGCTTGAGCGCGACCAAGAGATGAGCTTCATCGAATTCAACTACATGATTCTGCAGGCCTACGATTTTGTGGTGCTCAACCAGCATTACGACTGCCGTCTGCAGATGGGCGGCTCCGACCAGTGGGGCAACATCGTCAATGGCATCGATCTCGGCCGACGGATGGGCACGCCGCAGCTCCACGCGCTGACGACGCCGCTGATCACGACGTCTTCGGGCGAGAAAATGGGCAAGACCGCCAGCGGCGCGGTCTGGCTCAATGCCGACATGAAGAGCCCCTACGAGTATTGGCAGTTCTGGCGCAACACCGAGGACGCTGATGTCGCGCGCTTCCTCAAACTGTTCACCACGATCCCGCTTTCCGAGATTGAGCGGCTCGCCTCGCTCAGGGGCGCGGAGATCAATGAAGCCAAGAAGGCGTTGGCCGATTCCGCCACCGCGCTTTTGCATGGTGGCGATGCAGCCCGCACCGCGGCGGAAACGGCGCGGCAGACATTTGAGGAAGGTGCGATTGCCGAAAACCTTCCGAAGGTGGAAGTCTTGCGCGGCGAACTCGAAGCCGGACTAGGCGTGTTGGCCTCGTTCGTCAAGGCCGGGCTTGTGGCTTCGAACGGCGAGGCACGCCGACAGATCAAGGGCGGCGGCTTGCGCGTCAACGATGCCGCGGTCACCGACGAGAAGATGGTGCTGAAACCCTCCGATCTCACGAGAGAGGGCGTTATCAAGCTGTCCATGGGAAAGAAGCGGCACGTTTTGCTCAGACCCGTGTAACGCCGCGGCCAAATATTCTATCGCACCTCGCCGGGTTGCATGGGCGTATTCGCATTTGACCCTTGCAGGGAGTTGCGGAAACGCGCTCCCTGCGCGGGATGGATCAACAGCCGTCACGGGAGAAAACTGCGATTGCGACGGAAAAGCCGGCGCGCACGGCGCTTGGCGTGCTGGCGCTGTGCTTTGCCCTCTCGGTCCTAGGCCGCGGTCTCGGCGAGAGTTTTACCGTCTTCCTGCTGCCGATCTCGGAAAGTTTCGGATGGGATCGTGCCCAGGTCGTTTCGGTCTATTCGGTGACGGCGCTCGCCGGCGCGCTCGCCTCACCGCTGATCGGCCGGTTGTTCGATTATTCAGGCCCGCGCAGCGTCTATTCGCTCGGCCTGCTTTTGCTGGGCGGCGCGTTCCTCTTTGCCGCCAACGCTAGTCAGCTCTGGCAACTGCAGTTGACTCTTGGCCTGTGCGTCGGTTTCGGTATCGCGCTGATCGGCAATGTTCCCAATTCCATCCTGCTCGGCCGGTGGTTCGGCCCGCGCCTGCCGACGGCGATGGCCGTGGTCTATTCCGCGACCGGCGCCGGCGTGCTGGTGCTGCTGCCGGCCTCGCAGATTCTGATCGATCATTTCGGCTGGCGCGGCGCCTATCAGGTCTTCGGCACTGCGTCGCTTATCTTTCTCGTGCCGCTCCTGATCATGCCGTGGCGGCTGTTTTCAACGGGATCGCCCCATCTCGCCAGGAATCAAACGACAGACGTTTCTGCGGCTGCGGGATGGACGCTGGCGAGCGCGATGCGCCACCATGCGTTCTGGGCATTGTTCTCAACCTTCTTCTTCACCGCGATCGGCATGTACGCGATCGCGCCGCAAGTCGTGGCCTACCTGATCGATGCGGGATTTCCGCCCTTGCAGGCGGCGACCGCCTGGGGCTTTTCCGGCGTCGTTCTCCTGTTCGGCATGCTCGGCGTCTCCTGGCTCGACGGCATCATCGGGCGCAGGCCATCGGTTTTGTTTTCATACGCACTGTCGATGTTCGGAATCTTCCTGCTCTGGCTTCTGCAATGGTATCCAAACTTCTGGATACTGACCGGCTTTGTCGTCTGTTTCGGCAGCATGATCGGCTCACGCGGCCCGCTGCTCACGGCAACCGCCATGAAGATCTTTTCCGGAAAACGCGTCGGAACGATTTACGGGACGATTTCGATCGGCAGCGGGCTCGGATCGGCGTTCGGCTCCTGGAGCGGTGGCCTGATCCACGACTTCAGCCACAGCTATAATCCATTGATCGCCTTCGCGCTGGTGGCCGTGATCCTAGGCATGACCCCGTTTCTGCTCGTGCCTGCGTTGCGGCGGTGATTCGGCCGGCCCCGACCATTTTCATGACCGGGCATCAGCCGGGTCGCTGTTCAGTTGTTGTTCGGAAATTCAGCCGAGTTGTTTTGTTTGCCGGTATTGAAGTCCCAGATTTTCCGCGTAACTCCGGGGAAGACCATTGAAAGCGGATTAATGCGAAGCGTCGGCTTGTCAGGAGTACCAACGACCTCATAGGTGACGCCGAACACCCCCTCATTGCTGCCGCCGCCTAGAAACAGCCCGACAAGCGGAATCTGGCCGAAGATGTTGTTTAAGGCATACATCGGAATGAACGTGCCGCTCATGCGCACCTGATTGCCGGGGTAATCGATACTTCCCTCGATCGTGCCGCCGATGCTCTGGCCTTTCAGAACGCCTTCCCGAATCGAGAGCTGTCCGTTTTGCCGCGTGAATTCCGCGCGCAGGCGCGAAAAGCCGATTCCGGCTTGCGTTCCGGTCGCGCCGCCTGCCGCCAGACGATCAAGCGCGCTCTCGCCCTTGACGGTGAAGTCCCTGACATTGAGCAGTCCCTCCTTCGCACTCGGCTCCGCCGCCGGAGGGTCAACCGCCAACTGAAGCTGGCCGCCGACCACCTTGGAATACATGTCGGCGAAACGGAGGAATGCGCCGGCATCGTTGGTCTCGAGGTAAATCACCTCACGGCCCTGGGCGCGGCCGCGCAGCTCCGCCGTCACCGGCGAGTCCCGTCCAAGCTTGCTGGAGAACGTCAGGCTCTTGATCGCTCCGTTGCGGCGCGACATTCTCGCGTCCACGCTGCGCAGCGCCTCTCCGAAATAGCCGGCAACCGCGCCAAGCTTCACGTCCACATCGAAATCGATGTTCTTCGATTTTGCCTTGCTGTCGGCGTCCCTGCCCGAAATCGTCGATTTGAGAAAACCTCGGCCGTCAAATACGTCACCGCGCATGGTGACCTTCAGGACGCCATCGGGACCGCGCTCGGCACGTAGCGAGGTCTTGTCGCCTTCGGAGGGAGCATAGGTCGGGAAGTTCACGTTGAGCAGGTCGCCATTCTGATCGACTTCGATCGATCCCTTGATCGATACACCGCCGCCTTCGATGACGATGTCTTCGAGGCGCGTCGACTGTGGTTTCTGAACCACGTTGAAAGTCGCGCGCGCCGACTTGTTCGGCGGCTTGGCCCAGCCCGGCAGGATATTGTCGAGCTTCAATGCTGTCAGATCGGCTTCGACACCCACCCGCGTGTCACCGCCAATCCTGCCGATCAGCTTGACCGGGATGTTGCCACTGACCGCCGGTCCCATGTCGAAGCCAAAGCGGGCGCGGCTTGCGTCATCCAGCGTCGCCTGCAACTTGATATCCGCATCGCCCTCCACCGACTTGCGGTAATCCAGCGCGGCAGCCTGACCGTTGATCTTCACGTCGCCCTTGACCTGATAGCCCTGGTTATTGGCGACGACCTTCAGTGCATTGGCCTCCATCTTCTGGTTCATCACGAGCCGATCCGCGGCAAAGCCGCCGAGGTCGGCCGTCACCGCATAGGTCGTGTCCGCTCTCGTCAAATGGCGTTTGATCGGCAGGCCGAGCGTGACCGTTGCCGAAACCGTTCCCTTGCTCGCATTGGGATCGACCAGCGTGCCCGAGATGTCGCTGAGCTTGTCGGAGGCGAGAATTTCGGCCACCGCCGGCACCGGGCCATCGAGGCGGAATTTCACCCGCGCCGGCGACGGCTTCGGCGCCATGTCCGGCACCTCGAATACGACATCGGAGATTCCAACCTTGCGTCCGCCCGGCGTGTCGGCCATTGCCTGCCCGATCGTCACAGTTGCGGTGCGGCCGCTTACATGGGCTTTCAAATCCCCGTCGCGCACCGATGGCAGATCATCCACCGGGCGCAGCGTCACGCCATTGGCAACGATGTTGACGTTGAGACCCTCGTCCGGGATCGGCGGTCCCTTTCGTGAAAGGTTGTGAACCGGCGAATTGACGCCGATTTCGATGCGCTGAATCGCGCCGCGATCGGCCCGCTCGATCACCCATTCGCGCACTTCCGGCACAATGATGGTGGGCCAGATCCGTTTGAGCGCCGATACCGACATCGGTGTTCCGGCAAAGCCGAGCATCAATCGCGGTTCGGCCGAATAGTCCAGGCTGCCGGTCCCGGCGACGCCGATTTCGCCGTTGCTGAAGTCGGCCTGTGCGATGACCATGCGCTTCCTTTCGGTGTCAAAGCGCATGGCGATGTTGATGCGGTTGAAGATCAGGGGCGGTTCGTTGTCGATCCCCGCCAGCACGATGGTGCCGCCCGAAAAGCCCAACTGCCAGTCGGTGACCTTGCCGTTGGGTGGCTCCAGATGCGCAAGCAGAGTGATCCTGTTCTGTCCGGAAATGATCTTGAAGGGCGCCATCAGGACGCGCCGCGCGGCATCCCATTCGATGCTCACTTCCGCCGAATCGATTGCCATCGGGTAATCGGGCGTATCGGTGTCGATGATATCGCCGGCGCCGGCGATGATCTTGCCGCGGAAATAGGTCGGCAGTCCGTCGCGGCCGAGTTCGCCCTTCAGTTCGCCGCTCAGCGGCAAATCCGCGCTGTAGGTCAGATCCTTCAAGCGCAAGGCCAGAAGGATGTTCGTGGTCGAGACCTTGTCGGCCCGGATATCGACCGAACGCACGCCATTGGCGAGAGGTCCGACCAGCACGTGCAACGACCAGGCGTGATGGCCCTCCTCGCCCAGGCTGAACGCCACCCCGCCGCCGTGCGGTCGACGCAGACTGAGTGTGATGTTCTGGAAATTCCACTTGTTGCCACGTTGCTGGTCGTCAACGACCAGGTTGCCGTTCTTCAAACCGATTTCGTTGAGGTTTTGTCCGTCGAGCCCGGTCAGGCTCAAACTGTCGAGCCAGTCGAGACCGGCAAGAATCCCGCTTTGGGTGCTGTCGGCGCCAGCAGGCGTCGCAGGCGATGCTGCAGTTGGTGCCGCCTGACGCGGAAAGGCCGGCGGAATACCTGCCTCTTTTCTCGAAGCAACGCCGGTCGCGAGCGGCCGGGCATTGTCGCCAGTGGAAACCGTGACGTAGCCGTCCGGCGTAATTCTCACCGCAAGCTCTGCGTCGACCAGGTTGAGGCTCTCCGCGCGGAGCCGGCCCATCAACAGCGCAGAGCCTGAAAGCCTCACCTCGGCCTTCGGGGCGCTCGCCACGATCGCATGGTCGCGGTCGCGCACGACGATGTCGCGGATACGCACAGCGATGCGAATTCGCCCCGCACGTTCGATCTGAGTGCCGCCCACCTCGACGCTGTTGCCGTGACCGATGTTTTGCTCGATCGCCGAGGCAAGCCAGGGTGTGGCCATGTCGAGGTTGATCGGACCCGCACCGAGGCGCCACCAAAGGCCACCGAAGCAGCCGGTGAAAATCAAAAGCAGAGACCCAAAAACGATCGCAAGCCGTCTGATCCAGCGTTCGCGGGCGAGCCGGCGCCGGAACGATCTGAGGCGATCAAGGAAGACGTAGAGGCGGGAGTTGGAGGTCGATAACAGCCGCTGCGCGCGACGGCACGCCTCGTCGTGTTCGTGATCCCAATTGGAATCATCCCATTGCGGCCGCCCGGCGTCGGCGCGTGCATTCGGACCCTTTGGCGGCGCTTTGCTTACCATTGCCTCTCGGTGCTGGCGTTGATCGCGCGATTGGTCGCCATCAGGTCCTCGTCCGTCGACACGCAACGAAGGCTCCCGTGCCGGCATCGCTACCAATCCTCACCTAGGTCATGATGCGATTAAGCGGATCGCCTCATGATCTCATCTCTTTGTTTGAGCATGATCTTTCGGAAAACCGGTTTCCACTTTTCCGGATCGATCATGCTCTAGTACCCACGCTCGTCATCCGGGCAAAGACCGCACCCAGCAGCGACGGGTGGCGTATCGAACTTCCTTTAAGCATACTCTGCGCGGATCGGCCTGCCCGGCAGGTCCGCATGATTCCGCTTGCCTCAATACCGCAATGATTGATCTGCGGAAAGCGACGAAAGGAAGGCGTATGTCCAAGAAAAGGCGTAAGAAATCCCTGGTCCGCGCGACCCTCCGCGCCGCCTCGAAGACCTCGGCGAAAAAGGCGTCCGCAAGACCCCGCACCCCGGCAAGCAAATCAGGCGAGAACATAAAAAACAGGCAGGGCCGAAGCTCCACGCCGAAAGTTTCGCACAAGCCCCCGTCCAAACCGTTAAAATCGGCCGGCACCAAAAAGTCGATACGAGGAACTGCAAAAGCAGCCCTTTCGGATCTTTCCACAGGCAGCAGGGCACCGCCCGCCACCCGGCCGGCTCTGGTCGAGGGTGCAAAGGCACCGGCGTTTTCCTTATCGCGCGACGGCGGCGGCACCGTCTCGCTTTCCGATTTCACCGGCAAGAAACTGGTGCTGTTCTTCTATCCCCGCGCCGATACGCCGGGCTGCACGAGGGAGGCGATTGACTTCACGCGCCTGGCAAGCGCGTTCGCGGCAAATCACACCGCCATCCTCGGGGTATCGGCCGATCCTCTCAAGGCGCAAGAAGCCTTTCGAGACAAACATAAACTCTCGGTGCCTCTCGCTTCCGACGACGAACACCGGATGCTCGAGGCCTACGGTGCCTGGGGCGAAAAATCGATGTATGGCAGGACGTTCCAGGGCATTATTCGCACCACGGTTCTGATCGGCGCCGACGGCCGCATTCTCAAGATTTGGCGTCATGTGAGGGTCGACGGCCACGCCGAGGAGGTGCTGGCCCTAGTGTCCCGGTTCTGACATTCGTATCCTAGCGCGGATGGTTCGTTTACGAATGTCAGAACCAACGGGACACTAGCAAATATTGGATTCTAGTGCGGTTTGGGATTTGACATTCGCTCTTAGAGGACTCGCGGCAATATTGAAGCGAATGTCAAATCCACCGCACTAGTACGAGCGGCCTGAAGGAAGAAGGTCTTCATTGGCGAAAAATTAACCATGACGCGGTGATATCTCCCCTGCAAATTGGGCCGTGAAGGAACTTATCCGACCGGCGCGGGAGTGCCGATGTCGTACCGTTCCGGTCACCATTCCGAGTACCATCACGCACACAACCAAGTCCGGCATGCCGACCGCCCACCAATCGGACAAGCCGCGGCCGCCGCACGCCATACGCCGGCGTTGAATAACGGTTACACGCTCGTTCATGCCGGCAAGCAGGTTCGGTTCGGACCGGTCGCATTCTGGATTGTGATTGGCACCGTCGTATTGCTCGGAATGTGGTCGGCCGCCACCGCGACTTATTTTGCGTTCCGCGACGACGTCCTCACCCGGCTGATCGCACGCCAGGCGGAAATGCAATACGCGTATGAAGACCGGATCGCCGAATTGCGAGCAAAGGTCGACCGTACCACCAGCCGGCAGCTGTTGGACCAGGAGCAATTCGACCAAAAGCTCGAGCAGGTCATGCGCCGACAGACGACGCTCGAATCTCGCGCGGCCACTCTCGGCACATTGCCGGATATTACCGGATCGATCCGGGCACCATCTCGCGGCTCCGCCGCAGCCGAGCCGACCGCCTCCAGCGCGCCGAAACCTTCGCCGATCAGCGATACCGTGATCTTTGTGGCACCTCCCGATCGTGAGGCGCGGCTTGAGTCGCGCGCGCCCCTTGCCGTCCGTTCGCCCGCAACCAGGCTTGCGACGAGCCAGGGCGTCGATAACGTCATCGTTCGCCTGCAAAACTCGCTTGACCGGATCGAGGGTGGCCAGCTTGCAGCGCTCAATTCGCTCGAAGACGGCATGGAATCCCGCATGCGGCGGATGCGCGGCGTGTTCACCGATCTCGGTCTCGACATGACCCAGCTGGAAGCAGCCACCCCGCGCGCGGCGATGGGCGGTCCCTTCGTTCCCGTCAAGCTTGGCGCGGATGCCGGTCCGTTCGAACGCCAGCTTTATCGTATCAACCTCACCCGCGCGCAGATCGATCGCCTCAACCGCACCCTTGCATTGGTGCCGTATCGAAAGCCGGTGATCGGCGAAATCGAATTCACTTCCGGGTTTGGCGTGCGCGCCGACCCGTTCCTAGGCCGGCCGGCCATGCATACCGGCCTCGATTTCCGCGCGGCGACCGGCGACCCCGTTCGCGCCACCGCCAACGGGAAGGTGGTGTCGTCCGGCTGGTCCGGCGGCTACGGGCGAATGGTGGAAATCGACCACGGCAACGGCCTGTCGACCCGTTACGGGCACCTTTCGGATATCAACGTGAAGGTCGGCGATTCCGTGCGGATCGGACAGGTGATCGGCACCGTCGGTTCAACCGGACGCTCGACGGGACCGCATCTGCACTATGAGACCAGGATCGACGGCGATGCAGTCGATCCGCAAAAATTCCTGCGCGCCGGCGTGCGCCTAAGTGCGGGGTGATACGGACTTTGGGTTGCTCTAATCGACATCCTCAACGGCGCCGGGCACCGTTCCAAAGGCGCGCTGCGCCAAGGTCGCCCCCATGAATTCGTCGAGGTCTCCGTCGAGCACGCCTGAGGTGTCCGAAGTCTGCACGCCGGTGCGGAGATCCTTCACCATCTGATAAGGCTGCAGCACGTAGGAGCGGATCTGGTGCCCCCAGCCGATATCGGTCTTGGCGGCTTGATCGGCGGCGGCCTTTTCCTCGCGCTTCTTCAATTCGATCTCGTAGAGCCGCGCGCGCAACATGTCCCAGGCCTGCGCCCGGTTCTTGTGCTGCGAGCGCCCGGCCTGACAGACCACCGCAATCCCGGTCGGAATATGGGTGAGCCTTACCGCGGATTCGGTCTTGTTGACGTGCTGACCGCCGGCGCCGCCCGAGCGCATGGTGTCGGTGCGCACATCGGCTTCCTTGATGTCGATCTTGATGCTGTCGTCGACCACGGGAAAGATCGTGACGCTGGAGAACGACGTATGGCGGCGCGCGTTGGAATCGAACGGCGATATCCGCACCAGCCGATGCACGCCAGCCTCGGTTTTCAACCAGCCATAGGCGTTGTGACCGCTGATCTGAATGGTGGCCGATTTGATCCCGGCCTCTTCGCCCTGCGTCTCCTCCAAATATTCGACCTTGAAGCCATGCTTCTCGGCCCAGCGCGTGTACATGCGCAAAAGCATCTCGGCCCAGTCCTGGCTCTCGGTGCCACCCGCGCCGGCGTGAACCTCGAGATAGGAATCCAGACGGTCGGCTTCGCCCGACAGCAGGGCTTCGAGTTCGCGGCGCGCGACTTCCTTCTTGAGCGCCTTGAGCGCGGCCTCCGCTTCGGCCACGACGCCTGAATCGTTCTCGGCTTCGCCGAGCTCGATCATGCCGACATTGTCTTCGAGCTCCCGCTCGACCTTGCCGATGCCAACAAGCGCATCGTCCAGCGACGTCCGCTCCTGCATCAGCTTCTGCGCTTTTTGGGGGTCATCCCAGAGTTTGGGATTTTCGGCGAGCTTGTTCAGTTCCGCCAGGCGCGCGGTGGATTTCTCGACGTCAAAGATGCCTCCTCAGCAGCCCGACTGACTGCTTGATCTCTTCGACCAGACGTTCGA
>Ga0307478_10002115_pt1 | contig 16130 bp, 12 predicted proteins | sample atmos_gasesECM4C_2_FD_203713 | JGI IMG/M metagenome (GOLD analysis project Ga0307478, IMG submission 203713) | Hardwood forest soil microbial communities from Morgan-Monroe State Forest, Indiana, United States - atmos_gasesECM4C_05 | ecosystem: Environmental > Terrestrial > Soil > Temperate...
GAACTTGTCGACTGCGGGACGCAGTTTGGCAATCTCCAGAAGCGCAGCGTCATAATTCTTAGCGGACCGTAACCTCTCGACCGAAGCGGCAGTCTGAGGAATTTTGGCCGCCAGATCCTTCTCGGCATCTTCTTGCAACGCGGCTGTGTCGACGCTTTCCGCGACTTTCTTGCCGCCCTCCTGCGCCTGCCGAAGGATGTTTTTCATTCGTTTGAATGCCACGGCAATCGACGCAAAATCGGCAGAGGGACGAACCTTCGTGACCGCCTCGGCGCGAGCTAGTGCATCCACTACATTGTCCGCGCCTGCGTCCAGCGTAGCAGTAACCACGTCATAAGCGTAGCCATGAATATCCCGCAGGTAGAATTCCAGCCGCTCGCGGAAGAAAGTCGCCACCGGGAGATCGAGTTCCTCCGCGGAGCGCTCGAATCTCTTTTCGGCCTCCGAGTCTTTGTACATCTTGCGCGCATCCGCGATCAGCGCGGACAGGCTGAGCGGCAGCTTCTTCTCAGCAATTATTTTGATGATCGCATTCCCTTGCCGCCTTAACGCAAACGGATCTTTCGAACCGCTAGGCACCAGACCCAAGGAGAACATTCCTGCAATCGTATCGGCTTTATCGCCGACCGAAAGGACCGCACCTTCGGTCGACCGCGGGATATCGTCATCGGTCGACTCGGGCTTGTACTGATCGTAAATTGTATCGGCGATCGCCATGCGCGTCGCTTCGGGCAACGTGGGATCGAGTTGTTGGACTCGGGCATACAGGCCGCCGACGATCCCCTGCAGTTCCGTGAATTCCTTCACCAACTCGGTGGTCAAATCAGTTTTCGAGAGGCAAGCTGCTTTGTGAATCACTCCTGGCCGCACAGCGATACCATGGCGCTTCAGAATCTCGCTCAACCAGCTGCACAGCCGCTGCACCCGCTGCGTCTTTTCGTAGTAAGTGCCGAGATCTTTCTGGAATGTGACATGACGCAATAGTTCAAGCCGATCGAGCAGCGACTTCTTCTGATCCGTCTCCCAGAAGAAACGTCCGTCGTTGAAGCGCGCCCGGAGCACTCGCTCGTTGCCGTGCCGGATCAGTCCTTGTGGGTCGCTGTCAGTGTTGAGCACTGCCAGGAAGTGCGGCAGCAGTTTTCCATTCGCGTCTTCGATGGCGAAATACTTCTGGTGGTCACGCATCACGGTGACCAGCACTTCTTCGGGCAAAGCCAGCAATTGCGGATCGAAGCCGCCCAGGATCACCGACGGAAACTCCGTGAGGTTGACCACTGTGTCGAGGAGCGCTTTGTCTTCCCGCCAGCGCGCTGCCGGAATTGTGTGAGTGGCGGCATCGAGAGCTTTCCGAATCTGCTGCTCGCGTTCACCGCGGCCGAGCACTTTCGCAGATCGAAGCGCATCTATGTAAGCAGAACCGGCATGCGCGATGGAAATCGGTCCGTCGGACAGGATTCGATGCCCCCGCGAGGTCTTCCCTGCCCGAATGCCATCGAACTCAAGGGGAATCGTCTCATCGTCGAGCATCGCTACCAGCCAACGAACCGGTCGCACAAAGCGCTCGTTCGGCCTGCGCCAATACATGTTTTTGGGCCAGTAGACAGTCGAGATTTCCTTGGGCAGGCCTTCCGCTAAAATATCCGCCGCGCTTCGGCCTTTCTTCGCTATTTTCGCTGAGATGTACTCGCCCTTGGGAGTGGTGATTCGTTCGAGTCGCGCAACGTCAACCCCTGCCTTCTTGGCAAAGGCGTGAGCGGCAGGCGTAGGCTGTCCGTCTTTGAATGCGACGTGAACCGAGGGACCGTTCACTTGCTCGACGACATCTGCCTGAGCAGCGGCGACGCCCATGGCCATCAAGGCCAGACGGCGAGGCGTATCGAACGTTCGGATTTCGCCCACAGCCAGTCGCTCGCGCGTGAGGAGCGCACCAACGCGCTCGCGCAGTTCAGCCGAGGCGGCATTGATCATGCGCGCTGGAATCTCTTCGCATCCGATCTCAAGAAGGAAATCTGGCATGCCTTCAATCCAATAAGTTTCTCAAAACCGCGCGTTCTCCGAATGTGACGACGATCACAAGGAAGTGTGCAAATCTTACAAACGCCGAGGATTAGCCCACCGGCGACAGCTTTTCTTGTCTAACTTTCGGTTTCGTCGCGCGGACCGGCTCCGGTTCGTCGGACTGCGGCGATGGCTCGTTCTTCTGCTGATCCACCCAAGACTTCGCAATCCCAACGGCCAATGCGCGCACCCGCGCAATCACTCCCACACGCTCCGTCACCGAAATTGCTCCACGCGCATCGAGAATGTTGAACAAGTGGGAGCACTTCAAACACAAATCATACGCGGCTAACAATGGAAACCGAGCGCGCTCCTTCACCGATTCACCGTCCTCTATCGTCGCGGCGGTCTTTGCGACGACAGGGTCTGAATCTTCCTTGTTCAACGCCGCATACCGCTCCAGCAATCCTTTGCACTCCGATTCGTACAATTCAAAGTGCTTCCAGGTCTTCTCCACGTCTGCGGCCTCGAAGTTGTACACGGAAAACTGCAACTCGTCGGCCAGACGAACGTCGCCGTACTTGACGACGCTGCCTGTCTCCGGATCGCGCGCCCAGACGATGTCGTAGATCGAATCGACATCCTGCAGAAATGCTGCAATTCGCTCTAGCCCGTAGGTCAGCTCGGCGGAAATGGGAAACAGGTCGATGCCACCGCACTGCTGGAAATAGGTGAACTGCGTAATTTCCAGCCCATCCAGCATGATCTGCCAGCCCACGCCCCAGGCGCTCAGCGTAGGTGCTTCCCAGTTATCTTCCTCGAACTTTATGTCGTGCTGGCGCAGGTCGATGCCGATCGCGGCTAACGATTCCAGATAAAGCTCCTGCACGTTTTCTGGCGGGGGCTTCAGAATCACCTGCAACTGCATGTGCTTGAACAGCCGGTTAGGATTTTCGCCATAGCGCCCATCCGCGGGACGCCGCGATGGTTGCACGTACGCCACTTTATAAGGCTGCTTCCCGAGAACGCGGAGAAATGTTTCCGGCGCCATCGTGCCTGCACCAACTTCCACATCATAAGGCTGCTGCAGCACGCATCCGCGCTCAGCCCAAAAGGTCTGCAGGCGCAGAACGAGTTCCTGGAACGTGAGCGACTTGAGAGAAGATACAGTCATCAAACAAAGCTGTCAGCTCTTAGCCTTTGGCTCTTGGCTCAACCCCCTTTGGCGATTACCCTGGAGCTCGAGGCGGAAGAGAATCCTACAGTGCGTGGAAGCGCAGCAGGTTAATCCATCATTGTAACGGATGGCGCGAGAAGCCGTCAGCAGGGGAAGGGCAAAATGTGCCCGCTGGCTCCCGTCATGGAGCGCGAAAGGTTATTTCACCGCGGTACGGACGCGGATTGCCGTCTTCGATAAACGGGCTGAATTGCCACTTGCCGATGGCCTGCATGCAGGGAATCGCAAGTCCCGGGGTTCCGTCGCCGGCGATTTGCTCAATTACCTTACCGTCGGAATCAACCGCGATTCGGATGTTGCAAGTGGCACCAGAAGCAGTGCCAGACGGGAATTGTGGATCGACGGTATTGGTCGCTAGCCTTCGAACCTCCGCGTCAGTCAGGGGATTGCGCGGCCCATAGCCGCGAGTGTCGAAATGAAAATTGACGATTGCTTCCGCCTGAACGGGAACGCCATCTTTGACAACAGGCTTGAACCTCCATTTCAGGATCTGCCGCCGCGCGGAATCGTCGGCGCGCTCCACGGTGACGCTCAGTGGCAGAATCTCGCGAACCTGTCCTGAGCGGTCGACTGAAACGTAGTAGCTGGTCTCGCCGCTCGTGTTGTTATCCTCAAGTACCTGCGGCCAGATAATCTCCGTCGACTCCAAAGCCAAACTGCGCAACTCACTGTCGGAGACAACCACACTTCGGATTTGTTTCTCTTTCGGCGTGGGCTCCTCAATCGCAAAGGCCGAACCGTCGCTCTTGAGTTCTCCGAGCGTGTTGAGATGTAGCTCGTAACTATCGCCCTGATCAATCTTGAAGTTGGGGAGCCGCGCCACTCTTTTATTCTTGAATTTCCGATAATCCGAAAGGGTGATGGAACGACCGTGCATCCAGAACCTCGGTCAACCCATTCCGAGTCATGACGCACATTTTGCCGGCGGGATCGCAACCATTGGGCGCGGGTCGACCATTGCCGTCGTGAGAACTTGAATCGGCAGGGGCATGTAATCCGCGGAATCTTACTCGAAGACCTTCTCGCCGTTCACGATAAGCGTTTGACTGAATTCTTCCGACTTTATCGTTCGCTTCCATTTATCGGGAGCTAGACAAGACATTTCAACATCGATCTGCTCGTTCGGATCACTCCGCTCGGTGATGACCGACTGCAAATAGAAGGGTGTGCTGCCCGGTTCGGTGAGCCAGGCCTGCACGACCTGAGCATCCGGGACCGACTGGCCAACTCCGGTAATGGCGGAGAGAAGTAGACCGAGAACCAACAAGGAATTGCGAGGTGGCTTTTCCATGGCGCTCAAGGGTACAGGAAGGATTAGGAACTTCATAGATCAGAAACTTGCCTTCGCCAGCATCCCCGGTGACCGGCTTTTTTTCGAGATGGCCTTTCGGAAAAGCAGGAACTTTCGATGAGTTGCGGGCAAAATTTGCCAAGAAAGCGCGAGCAGGTGCTTGAAATGCACTTCGCGCGCTTCAACCAATAAGGTCTTTACCTTCAGATAAATGCCAGTACCCTTGCAGGAAAGGCATGCAAAATGCACTTAACTGCTATCGCTGATCTTCTCCCCTTTCCCCGCTTTGCGGGAGGTTCTGCCATGCTGAAAGTTACTCTCTTTTGCACACTAGCTGTCGTGCTGGTGCTCACCGGCATGATTTTGCTGTCGTGTGGTAGCGGAAGTTCGGGCTCGATGACTTCGAAAACCGCAACCGTGAACCTCACCGTGAGCGATCCGGCGACCTGTTCGAGCCCGCAGGGCCCGTTCAGCCACGTCTACGTCACCATCACCGATGTTCAGATTAACGCCAGCGCCAGCGCCGGTGATAACGATCCTGGCTGGATCGACCTCACGCCGAACCTGCAGAAGAACCCGCAGCAAGTCGATCTGCTCGGACAGGCGAATAACCAATGCTTCCTTGCAATGCTGGGTTCTGCTATCGAGCTGCAGCCGGGGAGCTACCAGCAGATTCGGATCGTGCTGGCCGAGGGAAGCGTGACGATCAGCAACAACTCGTGCGGCACTATGGCCAACTGTGTCATGCTGACTGCCAATCCGGCGAACACGCCCGAACCTCTGCTGCTCTCGAGCCAGGCCAAGACTGGATTGAAGATTCCGTCGGGACAGATTTCCGGCGGTCAGTTTGTGATCGCTGCCGGCGACACGAAGGATTTGAATATTGACTTCGACGCCTGTGCCTCGATCGTCCCCCAGGGCAACGGCCAATTCCGGCTCAAACCGGTGCTGCACGCGGGCGAAGTCAGCCTGACCTCTTCCTCGATTAATGGAAAAATTGTTGACAGTATGACCGGTCAGCCTGTCGGGGGCGCCAATACCATCGTCGCGCTGGAACAGAAAGACAGTTCCGGAGTCGATCGAGTGATTATGGAGACGGTGACCGATGCCAGCGGAACGTTTGTCTTCTGCCCGGTGGCAAGCGGCACGTATGACGTAGTCACGGCGTCGATTAATGGTCCTGGCGGAACTTACGGAAGCACGGTGATCACGGGCGTGCAACCTGGCAACGCCCTCGGCAAGGTACCGCTGTTGGCGCAAGCGGGAGGCAACAAATCCCCGGCATCGATTACCGGACAAATTACGACGAGCACCGGCATGGCGGGGACGGCAGCAGACGTTTCTCTGTCCCTGCTTCAGCCAGTGTCGTTGAACGGTTCCACCTTGCTCGTAACCGTTCCGTTGGCCGCACAGTCTGAGTCCACAGCCAGTCTGGCAACTGCGGCAGGCGCGAACTGTCCCATGAAGACGGATTGCGCCAGCTACACTCTCTCCGTGGCGGCAGCGAATCCCAGCGTTGGCGCGTTCAGCAACAGCGGCAGCCAGACTCCCGGCGCCCCGGCGGGCGGACCTGTGGACTACACGGTGGATGCGATCGCTTTTGTGCCGGGTGGGATGGCGACGCTCGACTGCAAGCCATCCGTGTTGCAAACAAGTTCCACTGCCACGAACACGAGCTTGGCGGTGACCGCTGGCAGCAGCGCAACGGCGGCAACCCTGGCGTTCACGGGCTGCCAGTAATCGCGCGTGGTGAGCTGCTTCCGGGAACGGTGGAGGATTTCTTGGAGAGCGGTGGACCGCGCCTAGAACCCGCCCTTTTCCAGCATCCCCGCTGTGACAAGCTTTTTCTCGAGATGCCGCTGAAGAATCTGAATCAGGAATTTGCGCAAGTCCGCGCCTTGCGATTTCGGCCACGTCGTGCCGGCAAAGCTTTCCACCGGAGCCCGGAACATCTGTGCCGCCAGGGCGCGTGACTCGCCGGAGATTTCTGACGAAGCCAGGCGCTTATCGTCGCAGCACATCAGGCCGTCAGCCAGCGCATGGAAGTAAGCGCGGCTTCCATTGAGATTGCGGCCGCAGACAACGCACTCGGTGAGTTCAGGCAGAAAGCCGACGAGTCGCGTCAACCACAGCTCGAAGTACGTCACCGGCATCCAGACTTCCGGCCCGGTCAAGACATGCAACACCGAAAGTGTTAGGCGAAAGATCGCATCGTTGGCTTCGTGATCCGGCAGTAATTCATCCAGCAACTCCGCGATGTGCCCCAAAGCGACTGCCCGCGCATAGCTGACCTCAGCGGCCAGCGGAGATTCGAGCACCTCGCAGGAATCGAGCCGAGCGAGTTCCTGGCGCTCGCGAACATCGTAAAAAGCACGCACGTACGTGAGTGGCTCCAGGGCTCCGCCAAATCGACGCTTCGACTTCTTCGCCGACCGCGCCACCCCCCGTACCTTTCCTTCGACGCGTGTAAACAGCGTGACCAGCAGATCCGCCTCGCGCAAAGGGTATGTCCGCAGCACGATCGCTTCTGACTCTCGCAATGCCATGCTTGAGCGTGATTCTAGTGGAAGGAGTGGTTTGCGTCACCGTTGGCAACCTTCGAGGCCTGCGCGGCTTCCCATTCGCTATACTGCAAAGACCGTGAAACCTCTTCTGCTCATACTTGCAACCGTGCTGCTGGCAGGCTCCGCCCTAGCCGAAGAGACGTCATTTCGCAACGTGCAGCTCCCCGACGACAAGGGGAAAACTCACAAGGCGGTGCTGATCTTCAGTGACAACGACAAGGCAGTCGAGGTGCGTCCGGCCAAAGGACAAGCCGTTGCCGTCCCTTATGCCCAGATTGACAAATGCGCCTACGAGTACACCACCGAAATCATGGACGCGAAGGCCCACTGGCTGGAGATTGATTATCACGATGGAGACGCGCGCAAGATCCTGGTTGTGCGGATGGAAGGCAAGAATTATCTGCAGATCCTGGACGCGGTGAAGGCACACACTGGCCTCGACGTGGAGTTGCTGGGGAATGCAAACAAACGCCGCGGAGAGGTCTGGCACAATTAATACAGAGCGATCCCTTAAGAAGAGACCCTGTTTAAAGAACGGGCAGGCTGGCAACTGGTCCGAACGCGCGTTTACGCGTTCGGACGGTTTGCGAAGAAGCGAAAATGCAGGATGTGTTTATCTGCCGTAGTACTTCGCGTTGCGCTCGGTGAAATCTTTCCACTTCTCCGGCAGATCGTCGAGGGCAAAAATGGCCGACACCGGGCACACCGGGACACAAGCACCGCAGTCGATGCATTCCACCGGATCGATATACAGCAACTCTTCCGTCGCGTAGGCAGGTTCATCTTTTTTGGGATGAATGCAATCCACCGGACACGCATCAACGCATGCAGTGTCTTTGGTGCCGATGCACGGCTCAGCGATCACATAGGCCATAGGGGTTTCCGTCTCCTGAGAGTCTCCTTGCGCTTATTCTACTACCGCTGCGGCTCGGTGACCGGTCATTCTAGCAAGAATGACGGCGAGCGGTACAGTTCTGTTCGTGACTATCGAGAACGTGGTTTGCGGCCAGAAACACGGGTGCAAAAAGGAAAGGCTGGCAGTGAATGCCAGCCTTTCCTCACTTCAAGATGCCTTAGCGGTGACCACCTCCATGGGACCCACCGCCTCCACCGTGGAACCCTCCACCGCCGTGGAAACCGCCTCCCCCGCCGTGGAATCCACCACCGCCGCCGTGGAAGCTGCCTCCGCCGTGATACCCACCACCGTGGAATCCGTTAACACCGTGGAACCCTTCACCACCGTGAAATCCTCCGCGATAACCGCCCCCGATATATCCGCGTTCGTAGCCACCGCGATAGCCCCAACCCGAGCGGCCGTACCAATCACGGCCCCAACCGGGATGACCGTACCACGGACGACCATACCACCCATTAGCCCAGCCCCACTGTCCCAACCATCCGGGACCGTGAAACCACGGGCCAGCCCCGACGAACACTCCACCAACAAACCAGTCGGGACTGTAATACCCATAAGGGGCGCATGCGTATGGGTAATATCCATAGTATCCGTACTCACAGACGGGAGGGCCGCCAGCGTAGCCATAGGCGGGTCCAATCCCAACTCCGACGCTGACTTGGGCCTGCGAATAACTCAGTGGCAGCGCCAGTACCGCTAGCAACGCAAAATATTTGAGGTATCTCATAATCCCCCCTGTCACCACTTCCACCTTTCCAAATCTGCTATCTATTTGAACTCGTGAGAGGGCCAAAAGTTGCATAATGAGGGATGGCTCATTTCGGCCATCCTGGTTGAATTCAACCACTTACAGGGATCGCCTAACGACATTCCTCACAGGCTCTTAGGCAGCTCAGTAGTCACAAATATGCCCGAGCGTGACCTCGTTGGCAGGCAGACGGTTCAGGAATTGATCAAGGGCTCAGAAGGCCGGTTGTCGATAAGTTTTGCGAGAAATACGGGTGGCGGCGCTCAGGCGCCAACGAGTTCAGCCGTAGGCTCATATTCCACGATGTAGCCTGCCAGAGCGCTCGCGGCCACAGTAAGGGGTGAAGCCAAGTACATCTGCCCCGGCCCGCTTCGGCCAGGGAAATTGCGGTTCTGCGCGCTGATGACGACTTGGTCAGGACGGGTCGATACTCCAGGCCCCGCATTGATGCATGCTCCGCAACTGGGTTCAATCACTTGCGCTCCGGCCTTGCGAAACACGTCGAGATATCCCTTGCGCACGCAGTACTCGCGCGTTTCCTGCGATCCAAATTGAATATAGAACTTCACCGAATCGGCAATGCGCTTGCCATGTTTCAGGCCGTCGGCGAGAACCAGTGCGTACATATCCATGTCTTCGTTCTTGCCAGCAGTGCACGTGCCGCCGTACGCGATCTCGACCGGCACTGGGGCATTGAGTTCGCGGACGTACTTTCCATTGCCGGGATCGCCCGGCGTTGCCACCATGGGCGTGATCTCGGCCGCGTCGAGTTCGATGACGTGCGCATACTGGGCTTCGGGATCGCTGTACAAGCCGGCAATCATAGCTTCGGCCCGCTTGCGATCCATGCCACGACGCTCCATCAGGAAGTCGACAGCCTTTTTGTCTGGAGCGACGATGCCCGTGAATCCGCCGATCTCAGCCGCCATGTTCGTCATCGTGGCACGCTCGTCGACGCTCAGTGCTTCGATCGCTTCACCTGCGTATTCCATGACCTTGGCTAGCGCCTTGCCGGTGCGCACGTAATCAAGGCTCAGAATTTTCAGAATGAAGTCTTTCGCAGTGACGTTCGGGTGCTTCTTACCGCGAATGATGATCTTCACCGACTCCGGAACCCGCACCCGCACATCTTTCGTGATCCATGAATTGAAGACATCGGTCGTGCCAATTCCAAAGGCCACGCACCCGATCGCTCCGACATGAGGCGTGTGCGAATCGGAGCCGATGTTCAGTTGCCCCGGGAGCGCGTAGCTTTCCAGCACAATGGAATGGCAAATCCCTTCCGAACCCTTGCGGTCGGTCAGTTCGCCGTGCAGTTTGATTCCCTGTTTCTTGGCGAAATCCTGCTGCTTGAGTTTGAGTTGCGTCGCCAGGTCGAGCAGGCCGAGTTTCTTCTTTTCCTCGGAAATGACTTCATCGAGAAACGTCAGGTGATCGCGGAAAAAGATGATGCTCGAGGCGTCGTTGACCTTGGCGTCTTTCCCCACGTAGTGCTCAAAGAAGATCGCAGCCATGGGCGTCACGTATTCGTGGCTGAAACGCAGATCGGCGCGGGCGAATCCGGTGTCGCCGGGCTTGACCGAAAGTACGCCCACTTCTCCCTTCTCGTTGATCATGTGGCGTGCGAAGATTTTTTCCGCCAGAGTCATCGCACGGGTGGCGCGGGCGCCCCCGCCCGCGTTCTCAATCGCGGGCAAGAACACCTTCCCCTGCATCCGCGCCACATTGAACGGAAACAGCCCGCCGTACTCAATGACCTGCCGCGTAATCTCATCCTCACCGGCCGTGAACTCGCTGAGCGCAATCTCGTCCCCGGCTCGAATGCGGTCAATCAAAGAGAAGTTTGTCGAAGTCAGCAGGCCCAGGTTCTGACAGTTCTGTTTGTAGATGCGCTCGATATTCTCGGCGATGACGACTCGAATACCGGCGCACATCTCGGCATAGGGTGACTGCTCACGGCTTGACCCCTTTCCGCGCCGTTTACCGCTCACCGCGCACACGAATCCCCCACGCTTCACATCGCCGCGGCCGACGGGCAACGTGTTGCCGCATTTCAATCCAAGGTATGGGATCTCGCCTAGGGTCTCATCGAAGTAAAAGCAATAGTGCGCCGGAGTGATTTCGTCGGTGGAAATGTCATCGCGCAGTTTGGGATTATTCGCCGGATTCTTGGTGTCCCATGGCAGGTCTTCGCCTGCGAGTTGGCGCTTGATGAGTTCGGGATCTTCGGTGAGAAATAGAATGCGGCCCTGCAGCCGCACTTTATCGGGCCGCTTTTCGATTTTGCGTTCCAACAATGAGCTGATCACGCTGTCCCCGCGTCAATAGTGATTGAAGCGACGGCCAGAAGCGGCTGGCGTCTCCCACATGCTTTATTGTATCGCGTGACGGTTAGTGATGGCCGTGCGCCGACTTGTCGAACTTCTCGCCTGCCGCGATCGCCAGGGGAAGCCGATTTTCTTTCGGCGCCAGGGGACAAGTGGCATAGGGCGTTACCGCACATGGAGGACTGTAGGCGCGGTTGAAATCGAGAACCACCGTCCCATTTACAACCGGTCCGGTGTCGAGAAAGCGGCCACCCGGATAGGTGTCGGCCTTCGCCGTCGGATCCGTAAAAACGAAGAACAAACCTACCTTCGCGTCGCCCCCAAGCGCCGTAAGTCTCAATTCCTGGCCGTTCAGCTTGAACGTAACTACTCCCGGCACGACCTCCGCCGACGTATCACCAAGAGCGTTGGGAATTTCGACGGTTTGCTTCCCGTCCGCCGGCGTCCAGGTCGCCGTAGTCCTGTAGCTCAGGTCGAGAGGATAGAACATCATTCCTTTGAAAGCGCGGGAGGCAGCACTTTCCGTGTCGCGCACGCGAATTCCCACCCGCTGGCCGCGCACGATGACGTGAAAGCGCAGGGTTCCCATCTCGACCTTCGTGACATGCTCCGCCGTATCCGGAGCCAGCTTGGCCACGCTCGCTGGCTTTCCTGCAATCGTGGCCTGCGTTCCGGGTTGCAAGTGAAGCGTCACCTCGTTGCCCTGAAGATCGAACTCACCGGCGCGCGCCGGGCCTTTGGGAAAAACAATCGCGTTGCCAGCGTCGGTGCCGAAAGTATTCGCGCCCGGTTTGAGCCAAAACAGGCCAACCAGCGATAACCAGTTTGCCTTCAGGTCGTCGGTCTGCTCGGCTTTCCATTTCTCAAAGGACTGCACGTACTCGGCATGCGGCGCCTCGACCGGCCCTGGCACGCGGGCAGCGGCAATGGCGGACGCACAAAGGACAGCAATTGCGATCCGCTTGAAGTTCTGGTTCATGTCTCTTGAATCTCCCCACGGTTATGTTAGGGCTCGTTTGCAGCCGGGTGCAGCTATCGCTGATATGCTCGCGGATCCGGCAGCGGCTCGAGTCCACGTCCGTCAAAGATTTCCTCGAACTCGCGCAATAGTGCCTCATGCACTAAGCTGTTCGATGCCAAAGTTTCGCGACTATCAAGTTCAAACGGAGAACCATCGAAGCGGCTCACTTTCCCTCCGGCTTCTTCGATGATAAGCACTCCGGCAGCCGTATCCCACGGATTGAGATTGAATTCCCAGAATCCGTCGAAACGCCCACACGCGACATTGCACAAATCCAGCGCGGCGGACCCTGCCCGCCGCACACCGTGAGTGTGGAGTGTGATCTGGTGGTAGAAAAAAATGTTCGGATTCTTGTGCCGCTTGTGACTGGGAAAACCCGTCGCTACCAGGCATTCTTTGAGTTGCCCGATGTTCGAAACGTGGATCGGCTCTCCGTTCAGCCGCGCGCCCTTTCCCTGCTCAGCGCTGAAGAGTTCATCCCGCGTCGGATCGTAAACCACGGCAGCGATGCGCCGGGCAGCATTTGCGGAACGTTGTTCTAAGGCCATCGACACGCAAAACACTGGATACCCGTGCGCGAAATTCGTTGTGCCGTCGAGGGGATCGACATACCAGCGGTACTCGCTGCCGCGGTCGTTCAGACCTTGCTCCTCGCCGAGCACATCGTGCGCAGGAAACTGTTGACTGATGCGCTGCCGAATCAGCGCTTCCGAGGCGCGATCTGCAGCGGTCACCAGATCAGCTTCGCCTTTGTATTCGATTTTCAGTTTCTGATGAAAATACTCGAGCAGCAACGCACCCGCCTCGCGGGCAATCGCCGACATGGCGGGCAGAAAAGTTTCGCTCTTCGAATTGGTGGGAGACATCGGCCGCTCTACTTCTTTCTTCCGCTGTCTTCGGCGATGTACATGATTTCGTGTTTGAAGATGAACAGGTTCGGCGCGCCCTCGCGCGTCAAGCGCACCATGTTTTTGTCGTAGTACTCGATCCAGCCGCGGACAGTCTGGCCATCCATCAACTTGATGGAAACTGGCTTCTGTTTTTCACCTAGCGACTTGAGGAACGATGCTTCTTCAAACGTATCTTCGGGAGGTGGAGTCCGGCCTCGTTTGCCAGCGTTGGGATTGCCTTGCGGAGCGCGGAACGACATGAAGGCATTGTACACAAATGCGCGCGGCCAGAAGTGCGAAGCCAACCTTCCCATGTGTAGGAACCCGGCTCCCAGTAAGGCGCCCGCACCCACAAGTTGCCACGCATTTGTAGGGGACTTACCTAACCATTAAAAGCTAATCCGTAGGCCGAACTCTATTACGCGCGGTGCGCCAACCGAATACGTTCCCGACTGGACGCCGGCGCGATAGGGCGCCAGGCTCGCTCCCGTTACCCCGCCGAGGACGTTGGGCGCCAGCAATCCGCTGTTTGCCTGAGTCGTGTTTGCGCCGGGCATCATGGAACCGCTGGGAAGGTTTCCTGGAAGAAATGCGTTGGCAAAATTGAACACGTTGAAGACGCTGGCGCTCGGTTCGAGTTGCACACGATCGCCAATTTTGATCGGCCATGCGGCTCGCAGGTCAAAGGTTTTAAGCCACGTAGGTCCGGCCGCTCCAAAAGGAACTGAGGGAACTGTCGGCATGACCCAGCCGAGCGCTTGCAAGTCCAGGGAGGTCATCGCCGCAATCGGCGCCGCACCTGGACAATGCGTCTGGTCGCCTTCCAGACAGTAGCCCGCTGGTGTGGGCTTGCCCGCAAAATTCGTGTTGTAGACGCTAATCACGTTCTGCAAAGTGTTGATGTTCGTGCTTCCCCGCATGAATTGTCCAATCTGCGTACCTCGCACAGGCTCTGGCGGGGCACCCGAACCAAGACCTGCGCCGAACCAGTCCGACGCGAAGATTTCGCCGCCGTTAGTCAGTTCCGGCAAGCGCATGGTCTGGGGCAAGGGGCTGAAGAAGTGTCCGATAAAGCTCACCTTCGTCTGCAGAGGAAGATCGAACGTTCCACCAAACGAAATCTGGTGCTTGCGGTCCATCCCGTTGGGTCCGGTGTATTTCAGAGGGAGATCATTGTTGGTTGCCACCGCGGGGAAATCCGTGTCCTGATCCTGGCTGATGAATTTCGAGTACGCGTACGCGAGTTGAAGATTGGCCGTCTTGACGCCGTGGATCGGGCTTGAAAAACGCTGCACCAACTTCCCCTGAAAGCCGCTGTAGACTGAGCGTCCGATGGTCGACACCAGGTCGAGCGTACCCAGCGCTCCATTCCCGCCGCCGGTGCCGGTATTGTTGATTCCGTGGGGCGTAATCCCTGGAAACGCGCAGAAGCTGCACGGAGCCCCGCCCGTGGTTGCCGAATTCGAGTCGAGCCCCGCGGCAGAATACGCCGCTTGGGCGGCGGCAACGCTTCCCAAATGATTCACCACGCATTGCGCCTGCCCCAAGCCGGCGGCGCAGCCGTTGGCGAGTTGCACTTTGTCACGTGCCGCCAGCGCATTGAGGTTGTTATAAGAACGAGCGGCACCGCTGTGGTTGTCGTCAATGATCAGCGGGTCGTGCGTAAGGATGTTGCGGACATAGTCCACGCTGAAGACCATTCCCGGACGAATCTCCTGCTGGAAGCCAATGTTGGCCTGGACCGCCCGCGGCGTGCGATAGTCCGGAGCGAACACATCGACTCCGTTGGCATTGGACGCGCTCAGCGCCGTCGCTACGTAATTCGGATTCGCTTGCGACCGGCCGTTGGACGCAGCTGCCGCCTGAATTGCGCTGCTCAGCGCCAAGACTTGGCTCCCGCCGGTAGAGATCGCGCTATTGCAAAACGTCGGTGCGACTTGATTCGCGGACGGATTCACCACGATCCCGGCGCCGCCCGCGACTGGAGAATTAACGGGTGAACTCGCGAGACTTGTTGGCCAGATGAATGGAACCGCGTTTCCGTACGCGCAAACTTGAGGAGTGTACGCAATCTGGCCTTGCGCGGTGCGCGCTCGGCTGTCGAGCCATGCGTTCCTGTAAAGCGAGCTGTCGTAGTACACGCCGCCGCCACCACGAATGACGGTCTTGTCACTGCCGCCAACATTCCAGGCAAATCCCAACTGGGGCGCAAAATTAGTATTTGGGTTTCGTACGGAATTGCTCAGCCCCGGCAGCCACTGGTTCAAGATAGGCTGAGATCCCAAATCGCTGTCGACGCGACCAGTGTCGCGGACGTAACGCAGCCCGTAGACGAGCGTGAGATTGCGCTTAATCTTCCATGAATCTCCGACGTAGGCTTCTATCTGATTGTCAGGAGCAAGTCCCCCGCCGGAGAGGCCGAACGCGCTTCTTGCGCTGGCAAAGTTAAGACCATTGCCGAGGGAGGCAAATTCTATTGGGTAGGCCGTCGGGTCCGCGCTGGTCAAACAATTTGTCGGCGTCGAGACCAGCAGGCAGGTGCTAGCTGTGCCCACTTGTGGATTCAAGAATAGCGCGCTAAATCCTCCCGCCTGAATCCGATCGAACGTGGCTCCGAAGCGGAACAGGTGATCACCGAGCGCGCGAGTTCCGTCATACCGTATAGCGATATTGGACTGGTAGCGAGTTTGCGGCGCAAATGGACTTGGCCCCGCGCAGTAAGCTCCGCCCTGACTAGGCGAGCAGCTCCCGTCGACAGCAGCCCCAATGTTGATCCCAAGCCCTGGAATTGGATTCGCCACTCCTCCGGGAATCGTCAGAGAATCGTCGCCGATTCCGGTGCGCATCCTCAAATACTCGAAACGGAAGCTGTGTGTGTAATTACCTTTAGTGAAGTCGTAGCCGAGCGTGTTCGTTGGCGTGTGCGTTGCGCTCCGGAGTCCCTGGAGCGAACTGGCCGCACCGAAAGGGCGATTTTGCCCGACCTGGTCAAAAGCGAAACGATAAAAAGCGTGAGCGCTGTTTCGGCCTTGCCAATCCAGCCTGCCGTCGGCCTGCAAGTCGCGAAACGGTTCCGACAGCTTTGCCCCAAGGGCATTGAAAGGAGCCGCAAAGTTCTGCAACGCGGTCAAGTCTTGC
>Ga0307478_10002118_pt1 | contig 16112 bp, 11 predicted proteins | sample atmos_gasesECM4C_2_FD_203713 | JGI IMG/M metagenome (GOLD analysis project Ga0307478, IMG submission 203713) | Hardwood forest soil microbial communities from Morgan-Monroe State Forest, Indiana, United States - atmos_gasesECM4C_05 | ecosystem: Environmental > Terrestrial > Soil > Temperate...
GCATCCCCCGTTTTCGGTGAGATAGACATCGTAAGTCAGGAAAATGGGAAAGGCATGCGGACCGATACCCAGACTGCTGATGATGGTGGGGAGCTGTGCATCGAACCAGTTGATATCGACAAGCCCCGCCGTAAAACCGAAGACACGGCCCGTGGTGCCATAGCGCGAAGGAGGACTGAGCGTCTGCTCTGCGGTCACGGTCGGGCCGCCGAGATGAAGATGGGAGTTGGTGTGCGTCTTCACTGTCCCCCAGAAGTTGGCACGCTGAAAGGCGTCGACGTATTGCGTGGTGCCAACATCCACGCCGTGCTGGGTGTAGGTCGTGGTGGAATCGAACAGAGGAGAGTCCACGGTGTTCTGGATCACCGTGTTTCCGTTCGACAGGATGTGCGCAGGATCAAACGTGGTTCGAGTGGTGTTGTGCGTGACCACGATTTTGACGGGAATGATGTAGACCGGAATGGTGGTGTTGGTATTCGCGGATGGAGCCGTGCCCACCATGTTGTAGTGATACGTCTTTCCCTGATAGGTGAAGCTGCCATTCCAGGTTGTCAGCGGAATGGAGGTGGCAGCCGCGGGAGCGATGTCGCTGCGCAAGCGCGGAGGAAGCGTAGTAAATCTCGCTTGGGGCGGCTGATTGCTGATCTTCATTTCATCATTGGCCTGCGCAAATGAGGTGACGGAAATGCACACCACCAGGATGAGCGCAGCGAAATGACAGAGACGTCTGAGGTGGGGGGTCATGGTGATCCGTTCTCCTTTGGGGATAACTCGTGATGGCGTGTGGCGCCGGCTGATGCGCAAGGTTGTGAGATGAGCCGAGGCGACAGCGATGGATTCACATTCTGTGCGGGCGCTGTTGTGGCTGTCAAGGTTGAAAGCGCGGCACTAATATTCGGAAGGGCATGCTGGGGCGCGAAGGTTTGACTCCCTACATTTGACTCCCTACAGAGGAAAGGCAGTCGTCGGCAAAATCCTACGATTGATGCAGCAGTGGAAGCCCACCCTGCGCGCAGAGGACGCGCGTAGGGTGGGCACCCTCGAATTCTTACATGATCTCGCCGCGCTTGCGCAGGAAGGCAGGCACATCGAGATCATTCTGCTCGAAGTTCGAGACCATCGAGGCGCGCAACCCATCGAGCGACGCTGTATCGGGTGTAACCGGTTGCAGACCGGCGGCGGCAGGCGCGACCACCGGAGTCTCTTCCTTCATGATTCGTTCCGGCTCAGGATCAGGTTCGAACGGCACCGGTTCGGGTTCGGGGAATTCCATGTGTTCGTTATGCGACGTGGCAAACGAGGAATGGATTTCGCGTTGGCGTGCGCGCATGGCCGGCACTTCGCGGAAGCCGGTCGCGATCACTGTGATCTTCACGCTGTCTTTCATTTTCTCATCGAGGACGGCGCCAAAAATGATGTTGGCGTCATCATGAGCCGCGCTTTGAATGATGGTGCAGGCCTGCTGCACCTCGGCCAGTTTGAGGGAGCTTGAGCCAGTGATGTTGATGAGAATACCGCGGGCGCCATCGATGGCACCGGCTTCGAGCAGCGGCGAGGCGATCGCCTTCTGGGCGGCGTCGGTGGCGCGATGATCGCCGCTGGCCGTGGCGGTGCCCATGACCGCATAGCCCATGGCCGCCATGATGGCCTTCACGTCGGCGAAGTCGCGGTTGATGATGCCCGGGATCGTGATGATGTCGGAAATCCCCTGCACGCCTTGCCGAAGGATGTCATCGGCCACGCGGAACGATTCGAAGAAGCCCGCATTCTCGGCGACGGCGAGCAGCTTCTCGTTGGGGATGACGATGGTGGTGTCAACCGATTCCATCAGCTCGTTGATGCCGCGCTCGGCCTGCGACATGCGGCGTTTGCCTTCGAAGGCGAAGGGCTTGGTGACGACCGCAACCGTGAGCGCGCCCATTTCGCTGGCGAGTGAAGCGATGATCGGAGCGGCGCCGGTGCCGGTCCCGCCGCCGAGGCCGGTGGTGACGAAGACCATGTCGGCGCCTTCCAGCGCTTCGATGATCTTGTCGGAATCCTCGAGCGCAGCTTTACGGCCGACTTCGGGATTGGCGCCTGCTCCCAGCCCGTTGGTGAGCTTGACGCCGAGTTGAATCTTGACCGGAGCGTGCGACATGCGCAGAGCCTGCAGATCCGTGTTCGCGACTACGAACTCGATGCCTTCCATGCCGGCATCGATCATGCGATTGACCGCGTTGCCGCCACCGCCGCCGACTCCGATCACCTTGATCTTGGCGTCGTTGCGATTTTCTTCGTTAAAGCTGATGCGAATGCCGCTTTCGTCTTTTTTCATATCCACCGCCGTAAGAATTTTGTTAGCTTCCCCTAGCACCCATCTTTGAACTCACTGCTTACTTGCGTGATCCCAAACTCATGCGCCTTTGCGCACGAACATCGCCTTGAGGCGCGAACTCCAGCGATCATCCTGCATTCCGCGCGCGACCCGGGCGCGGTGGCCGTAATAGATCATGCCGAGAGCCGCGGCAAATTCGGGTTCGGCGAGCTCGACCGGCATTTTGGCGAGCGGCACGGGCCAGGCAATGCGCACCGGTTTGCGGAGAACGGATTCGGCGATATCGAGCAGGCCCGGCAGGCGCGATCCGCCGCCACTCAAAACCAGCCCGGCAAGGCAGGCCTCGAACATGCCGCTCTGCCGCATGGCATCGCGCAGCATTTCGCAAAGTTCGCGGGCGCGAGGTTCGAGGATTTCGCCCAGTAAGCGCTGCGCGAGCAGGCGAGAGGGACGGTCGCCCACCGAGGGCACTTCGACTTCGTTGCCCTCCGGGATCAAGGTCACGATGGCGTTCCCATAAAGCTTTTTCAGTTTTTCCGCCTCGTTCACCGGCGTGCAGAGCCCAACCGAAAGGTCGCTGGTGAAGTGATCGCCGCCGATGGGAATCACGCCGGTATGAGCGACGGCGCCCTGGTAGAAAATGGCGATCTCGGTCGAGCCTGCTCCGATGTCGGCCAGGCACACGCCCAGATCGCGTTCGTCGGACCGCAGCACGGCATCGGCGCACGCCAATGGCTCGAAGACCGTGTCATCCACGTGCACACCGGCACGGTTGACGGCAGTCACCACGTTCTGCGTGGCGCTGGAAGCGGAAGTCACCATGTGGACGCGGACTTCCAGACGCGCGGCCATCATGCCGAGCGGATCATGCACGCCCGATTGCTCGTCGAGGATGAATTCCTGGGGCAGGAGATGAAGGATTTCGCGGTCGGCGGGCAGGGGAATCGCGCGCGCCTTGTCAACCGCCAGGCGGATTTCCTCGCGCGCAATCTCGCGGGGACGATTTCCGAACGTAATCCCGCCATGCGTATTGATGCCGCGCACGTGCGAGCCGGCCACGCCCACCAGCGCGTGTTCGACGGGTGCGCCGGCCCGATCTTCGGCGTCCTCCACCGCTTTTTGAATCGAAGAAACCGCCTTCTCCAGATCAACAATCACGCCCTTGCGCGAACCGCGCGATTCGGCAACACCGTGGCCACGGTAGCGCAAACCGTTCTCGGTGATCTCCGCCACCAGCGCGCAGGTTTTCGCGCTCCCCACATCAATGACATTCAGAAAGTGCCCATGCTGGTTCGCCATGCCTATGGATGATCCTGTTGGTCCTGATTTTTTGCGATGGCCGCGCTCGGCTTTTTTATGCCGGACGCGTGCGGAACGCCTGCTGCCTTGACCGCCGGCTTCGCGGGAGCAGTAGAATTCGCGACCACGTGCGTTGTCGGCTGCGGGCCAATTACGGTTGCACCCGGAGAAGGGGCCGGTTTCGGCGGAGCTGTCTTCTTATTAGCCTTCGGCTTCCATCGGGTCTTCTTGCGTACCGCCCTCCGGCTCACGGGTTTCGTCGCCGCTCTTTGCGCGGTTGTGGGCGAAGCTGTGGTCGTCGGGCCTGCAATTGGCGCGTGCGACGGAATTGGCGGCTTGATCGGGATTACGACGTGAATGAGCGCGGCCGGCTTCACTCCTGCAGCGATCGCAGCCTTGGCGGCGGCGGGCGTGATTTGTGGCGCTTTGGCCATTCCCTGCATGTCGGGATTGACGATAATCTGGTGCTCGTAGCGGAGGTCGACCGACTCCAGCTTGTCGAACTGCTGACGCCATGCCTGCACGTGGGTGACGTAAATCTTGTAGCGGCCCAGAAAATCGGAAGAACCGAGGTGCACCAGCACCGCGCCGGCGGAGTCGTTGGTGAGCACCTTGACGTCGTCCTGATCCGAAATATCCACCTCGCTCAGGTCCTGCGAGTAGTGGGCGCCGTCGGAGTCGAGTTCGCGCAGCAGCTGGTTGTAAATCCTCATGCGCGCGGCGCGGGTCGAGAGCGGCTCTCCGGGATTCATGCCGACGATGACCGGGAAGGAATATTTCTGTTTGCCCGTCAATTCCATCAGCGTCCCTCCGGCATCGATCAGCCAGATCCTCGAACCCAGCCGGGCAAAGGCAATCGGCGTGCGCTCATGAATCTCCACCTGCAGGCGGTTTGGGACGAAGCGCATCACGCTGGCCGATTCGATCCAGGGAATTTTTTCAAGCTGCGCTTTGCGTTCGGCAAGAGGAATAAACAAAATGTTGCGGCCAATGTCGCCGCCGAGCACTTCCATGACCTGGCCGTGCGGGACGTTATGAGTGCCGAGGACTTCGATGTCGTCGCTGGATTCAATCCGGAAGCGCCAGTTGCGCTCGCCGTAACGATACAGGGCGGTTCCTGCAATTCCTGACACACAGGCGAGAATGAGTGCGAGGGCAGACCACGCCAGCAGATGGATGGTTTTCCTGGGAAGAGCGCCGCGCCGGGCGGAGACGCGCTTTTGCCCGCGCAGAAAAGGCGATTCTTCCTCGACGTCGAGATCCACCAGGCGCGCATTGTCGAGATCGCGCTCCGGTTCGCCCGGCGGCGGATACAACTCTTCCTGCAGGATGGTGGGACTGCTTTTCCGCGCCATCAGACCAGGTAGTTGTCGAAGAAAATCGCTGAGCGGGAATTACTATAAATCTTTTTTGCGGATTGAAATAGACCAAATGTTGGTTCGATGGAGGGAATTCCGTGTTGCGGCAATGCTCTGCGCAAGACAAACGCGACTGCATGAAAGCAGTCGCACGGGAAGCTGGAAACGAATTGAAGATCTAGATCGGGCCGTCCGAATGATTCAGCGAATCCCGAACGATTGCGGACACGTCGGGAATTTGGATATCGGGGAGATTGGGAATATCGACGTTCGGGATGTCTCTCAGATCAACGACCACCCTGGAAAATCCCGAGCAGTCATGCGCCCGGTTGGCGCGATCGATACCGATCATGCGCACTTTATCCATTTTCATGTGGACCATGTCCATTTTCCGCTGCATTTGGGCTTGGACGATCTGCTGGCGGGCTTGCGCCATCGCAATCTCGCGCTGAGCCTGGGCGACTCGCTCAGCGACCATTTTGCTCTGCATTTGCTGGAAGGCGGCTTCCGTCCGGCCGACTGTCTCCGGGGTTCTCCCGAGCATCCATTCAGCCATGGCCAAGGTATGCAGGCTCCGCTGGGAAATCTGCTCGATGACAGTGGTCGCGCGATTGGCCAGGCAATGCACCCAGCCCAGTTGGCCGTCCTGATAGGCACCGTTCAATCCCAGGGCAAGAACTCCCGCTGCCAGCCAATACCAACCTTTTTCTGACCGCATACGCCGCTCCTCAATCTGTATTGCTGTTTAGACGAAGCGAGTTTGAGTTTGTTAGGGAGAGATACGGCTGGGGCGAAAGAAAAGTTTCGAAACATCGAGTCATCTCGTCTCGACTTGAGACCAGCGCATTTTGCCGCTCATAACGAAAGACTTAGCCTACCCGGACTGGCCGACAGGCTGGCGCGCCTGCAATTTTTCCAGGATCATCGGGCCCAGTTGCGAGATGCTGCCGGCGCCGAGTGTCAGGACCATGTCGCCCTCCTCCGCCTGGGTCGAGACCCATTCCGCTGCATCAACAAATGAGGGCACGTATCGGGCGTCCTGTCCCGCGGTTTGGCGGATGTGAGCGGCCAGTGCTTCCCCACTCACTCCTTCGATGGGCTTTTCGCTGGCGGCATAGATGTCGAGGATGGCGAGCGTGTCAGCATCGCGGAAGGCCTCGCCGAACTCGTCCATAAGAGCCTTGGTGCGGGTGTAACGGTGGGGTTGAAAGATCACGTGAATTTTGCCGAAGCCGCACTGCCTGGCGGCCTCCAGCGTAGCCTTGATTTCGGTCGGATGGTGGCCATAGTCGTCGATGACGCTGACGCCCGCGGCCTTGCCCCGCAATTGGAATCGGCGATCCACGCCACGAAAATGTTCCAGCGCCGCCTGAATACTTTCTACGGGAAGGTCGAGGCCGATTCCTACCGCCACCGCGGCAGTGGCATTCAGGATGTTGTGCGTGCCCGGCACGTGCAGGGAGAACTCGCCTAGATCCTTCCCCTCGAAGCTGACTCGAAAATGACTTAACGGATGATGTTCGCCGGGCAGTTGTTCGATTGTGCCCGGCTTGATAAGAAAATCCGAGCCTCGCCGCGTCCCGTAGGTCACCACTCGCCGTTGCACCTGGGGCAGCAACTTGCGCAGCACCGGGTCATCGTTGCAAGCCACGATCATTCCGTAAAACGGCACCCGATCCATGAATTCCAGGAAAGTTTGCCGAACGTCGCGCATGTTGCGGTAGCAGTCCATGTGCTCGCGGTCAATGTTGGTGACGACGGAGAGGATCGGCGACAGCTTCAAGAATGAGCGGTCGCTTTCATCGGCTTCGGCTACCAGGTACTGCGATTTGCCGAGGCGGGCGTTGGAGCCCATGGCATCCACGCGGCCACCGACCACGACGGTGGGGTCAAGACCGCCGGCCGCGAGGACGGCAGCCACCATGGAGGTGGTCGTTGTCTTGCCATGCATGCCGGCGATGGCGATGCCGTACTTCAGGCGCATCAACTCGGCAAGCATTTCGGCGCGCTGAATGACGGGGATGTGAAGCTCACGGGCTTGGGCCACTTCGGGGTTGTCGGCGGCGATCGCGGAGCTGGTCACCACGACCTCCGCGCCGACAACATTATCGGCAATGTGCCCTTCAAACGTGGTCGCGCCCAGACTCGCCAGCCGCTGGGTGACTGGCGAACTCTTCAGATCCGAGCCGGATATCTTGTAGCCCAAGTTCAGCAGCACTTCGGCGATACCGCTCATGCCGATGCCGCCGATGCCTACGAAATGGACGCGCTGGATTTTGGCAAACATGGGGAAGCAGTTTTAGGCTCTGGGCTCTGGGCTCTGGGCTCTGGGCTCTGGGCCCTCGGCTCTCGGCTCTCGGCTCTCGGCTCTCGGCTCTCGGCTCCGTAGGATAAAACATTTTTGAGAGCGATGGCATTGGGGCAAAGCTGCCTCAGGGTGAAACCGGCCGATTTCGAAGGGCCAGTTGCTCGACCATGGCGGCGATTTCTTCTACTGCGCGAGGGTGGGCCAGGGATTTCGCGGCGATCGACATTCCTTCGAGGCGGCCGGGATCGTTGATCAGGGCGCTGACGGTATCGACCAGGTGTGCCGCTTCCAACTGCGATTCTTCCACAACCACGGCCGCGTTGGCTCGTTCGAGGGCCCTGGCGTTTACGTTTTGATGGTCGTCGGCGGCGCGGGGAAAAGGCACGAAAATGGCGGGCTTGCCCGCAGCCATGATCTCCGCGACCGTGCTGGCGCCCGAGCGGCAAACCAATAGGTCGGCCCGCGCAAATGTTCCGGGCATGTCGTCGATGAACTTGTGAACCTCTCCGGCGGTGCCAGACTGCTCGTAGGCGGCTCGCACACGCTCGTAATCGCGTTCGCCAGTCTGATGAATGATGTATAGGGCCGGCGCTTTTTCTTGCAGGCCAGGCAAGGACGCAATCACAGCCTCGTTAATTGCGCGGGCTCCCTGGCTTCCGCCGAAAACCAGCAGAGTGGGATTCGTGCCAGCAGCTTTTGCGGGGATATGGAAAAAGGCGGATCGCACCGGAACACCGGTTACGCGGCAATTCGGAAAAAATCGGCAGGTTTCCTGAAAATGCACGGCAGCGGCCGAGACCCAGCGGGCGATGACGCGGTTCGCGAAGCCGGGGACGACGTTCGGCTCAAACGCGATGGTCGGAATTCGGCGCAGGATGGCAGCCGCCATCGCAGGACCCGAAGCGTAGCCTCCCACGCCGATCACGACGTCCGGACGAAACTCGCCGAGCATGCGCAAGGAGTTCGCGATCGCTCGCGGCAGGTCGAGAGAGGTCTTCAGACGGGTGGCAAGGCTCACATTCTTCAGCGCGCCGACCTGCACCAGGCGCAGCTCGAAGCCAGCAGCCGGTACCAAGCGGTTTTCCATTCCGCGCGGGGTGCCGATGAACAGCAACTCTGCCGCGAATGCCTTTCTCAGTTGCTGGGCAATCGCCAGCGCGGGAATCACGTGTCCACCGGTGCCGCCGCCTGCCAGAACTACGCGCATGGGATATTTCTCGAGTCTCGAGAGGAGATCGTCGCAAACGCTAAGAACTTCGAGCTACCAGCTAGCAAGACTACGCGTTTGGATTGTCGCTCGTGGCTCGCAGCTCGCGGCTCACTCCACCTGCTTCGAAATATTCAGCAGCACGCCCACGCAACCCAGCATGACAAATAACGAAGACCCTCCGTAGGAGACGAACGGGAGCGGGATTCCTTTGGTGGGCATCAAGCCGAGGACCACGCTGATATTGATGAAGGCCTGCAGGATGATCATGCTGGTGATGCCCACGGCAAGGAATCGGCCGAACAGGTCTTCGGTGCGCAGAGCGACGCGGGTTCCGCGCCAGAGGAACACGGCAAACAATGCCACGACGAACAAGGCTCCCACCAGCCCGAGTTCTTCCGCGGTGACCGCAAAGATGAAGTCGGTGTGCGGTTCGGGAAGATAGAAGAGCTTCTGCTTTCCTTCCATCAAGCCGAGACCGGTGAGCCCGCCGGTGCTGACCGCAATCAGTGACTGAATAATGTGGAAGCCGGTGCCACGCGGGTCGGCGTAAGGGTTCAGAAATGCCAGCATACGGTCGCGGCGCCAGCTCACATGGAACAGAAGGAAATAGAGTGGCAGGACGGAAGCGCCGAGCGCGTACGCGAAATAGCGCAGTTGCATGCCGGCTACAAACAGGATGGCGGCGGTAATTCCGGCGCAGGCGATGGCCGTCCCCAGATCGGGCTGGGCAACGATCATAAGGAGAAATAATACGGTCGGCACGACCGCCGGCAACAAAGTGTGCTTCCAGTCTTCGATCGCCTTGGTGCGGCCCTCCAGAAAGAACGCCAGGAACAGGATCAGCGCAGGCTTGGCGAGTTCGGAGGGCTCAAACGAGAAGCCGCTCCAGCGAATCCAACGGTGAGTGTTGTGCGAGCGGTCGAGGAGAAAGACCGATAACAGCAGCAACGTGGTGACTGCCAGCAACGAGAAGACGACGCCGGGATGCTTGTAGCGGCGATAGTCGATTCTCATTGCCAGCACCATGGCGACGATGCCGGCCAGTGCCCAGAAAAATTGCTTCAGGACGAAGTTATAGGGGGAACCAAAGCGCTCCTTGGCCATCACTGCGGAGGCGCTGAAGACCATGATCAGGCCGACAAAGACGAGCAGCATCGTGACCGTGAACAACCATCGATCGACGCTGACGCGCTTCGCCATAAGAGTTTTATTTGACCACGGGGCGGGAGGGCAGGAGAGATTTTAGATTCCGAATTTTTGCTGGATGATTGGCAAGTTTGGTTCGGCGGGTGGGATTTAAGTCGTCGGTCGTCGACCTCCACTCTCCACCTTGTCATCCTGAGCGCAGCGAGGCGCCAGCCGAGCGGAGTCTATGGACCCCATGGACGTGAAGGCAGAGATCACAGTGGGGATCATTTCTTGCATTGGCGATGCGTACTGGACCTACATCGTCGCGAGTCTTTTTTGGGACCTTCTACCGATAGTTTTTTCCTCAAGATCGATGAAGGGCACCTGAGCCGTTGTGGAAATGTCTACACAGGGCACCGGCGCTGCACACAGGCATGGGGTGCTTCGACTCCGTTCGGCTGTCGCCTCACTTCGCTCAGCATGACAGAGTTGGAAAAATTGTTTCTAGACTTCTTGCGACGACGTCCGCGAGGTCTGTGCCAGCGCCTGGACCACCTCTTTGAAGACGCGCCCACGGTGGTTGTAACTCTGAAACTGGTCAAAGCTGGCGCAGGCTGGGGCGAGTAGCACAATGTCCCCAGGCTCGGCGACGGCTGAGGCGCGCCGGATGGCATTCTCCAGGGTCTCAGCATGCACGATCTCAGCGGCCCCCTTGATATGCGATTCGATCTTCTCTGCAGCCGCACCGATCGTGTACACGCGCTTCACGCGCTCCCGAAGCAAGTCATTCAACACGGTGTAATCGCTGCCCTTGTCTTTGCCGCCGAGGATGAGGTGAATGTTTTTGGGGAAGGATTCAAGCGCCTTGATAGTGGCGTCCACGTTGGTCGCCTTGGAGTCGTTGAAGTACTCCACCCCTTTGACGGTCGCAACATACTCCAGGCGATGCTCGACGGCCTTGAAGTTCTGGATGGCTTGGCGGATCTTGGGGGGCTCGCATCCCATGAGCGCTCCGGCACAAACTCCGGCGAGGACGTTCTCCAGGTTGTGAGCCCCTTTGAGCGGGATCTCGCTGATCAGCATGACCTCGCGATGGGATTTGCCATCGAGAAAGAGGATTTTGCCATCGCGGACGAAGGCTCCCTGAGGGATTTCTTTCTTTCGGCTGAACCAGAACACCTGTGCGCGTGTTCGATCGGCTAATGTCCCGCAGGTCGGGTCGTCTTCGTTCAGGACAGCAAAATCCGAGGACTGCTGATTTTCGAAGATGCGCGCTTTCGCATCGACATAGGTTTGAAAGGTACGATGCCGGTCGAGGTGGTCGGGCGTGATGTTGAGAACGACGGCAACCTTCGGGCGGAAGGTCTGGATGGTCTCCAGCTGAAAGCTCGATACTTCCAGCACCACGATGGTCTGCCGGGTGACGCGCTCGACGAGCGAGATCGCCGGAGTTCCAATGTTGCCGCCCACCGAAACCGGGAGGCCACCGGCAGCAAGAATCTCGCCCACAAGGGTTGTGGTGGTCGTCTTGCCGTTGGAACCGGTGATGGCCACGATGTCCCCGGGCAGATTCTGGGCGGCGAGTTCGATCTCGCCGATCACCGGCTCACCGGCGGCGCGCGCCTGTAGCAAAGGGGCGGCATCGACCGGCACGCCCGGACTTACCACAATCAAATCCTGTTCACGGAAGGTGCGTTCCCCATGGCCGCCGGTTTCGACCGCGATGCCATGGTCCAGCAGCATCGGGATTTCCTCGCGCAACTGGTCAGGAGATTTGGTATCGGAGACGGTCACGCGGGCGCCCCGTTGCTTTAAGAAAAGAGCGGACGCCACCCCCGACTTGCCGAGACCTACCACCAGAACACGCTTGTCTTTGACGTCCATCACCCTGCTTCTTTTATCTACCTCAGCTTCAACGTGGTCAATGCGAATAACGCAAAAACGAGGGACGCGATCCAAAAACGGACAATCACCTTGGACTCCGACCAGCCCATCAGTTCGAAATGATGGTGGATGGGAGCCATTTTGAAGATTCGCTTTTTGCGCAGCTTGTAGGAGGCGACTTGCAGGATGACGGAGAGTGCTTCGATTACGAAAACGCCGCCGATGAACGGCAGAAGCAATTCCTGCTTGATCATGACGGCGACTGTTCCGATGGCTCCACCGAGAGCGAGGGAGCCGACATCGCCCATGAAAACCTCAGCCGGATGGGCGTTATACCATAGGAACCCGATGGATGCTCCCACCATCGCGCCACAAAAAATCGTCAACTCGCCGACCTGGGGCATGCGCTGCAGTTCCAGATAGGACGCGAACGTAGCATGTCCACTGACGTAGGTGAGCACAGTCAGGGCTCCGGCGGCGATCACGGTGCAGCCGATCGCGAGGCCGTCGAGTCCGTCGGTCAGGTTGACGGCATTGCTCGAGCCGACGATCACCAGACACACAAAAATCACGAAGGGGAAAAAGGCCAGCGGCCACAAGTGAGGATTGTGCGCCCAGCGCTCGATCACGAGGTCAGGGCGAAACTGCTTGATGAACGGAACGATCAGCTTGGTGGAGTACAGGCCACGCTTCTGCATCGCGATGAGCGCAACCGCAATCAGCAGGCTGGTGAGGATTTGGAGGCCGAGTTTGGCGCGCGCCGTCAGGCCAAGATTGCGGCGCTGCACTACCTTGATGTAGTCATCGGTGAAGCCGATGGCCGCGAAGGCGCAGGTAGCCAGAATCGCGAGCCACACAAATACGTTGGTCAGATCCGCCCACAAAAGAGTCGGCACCACGATGGCGATGGCAATCAGCAGCCCGCCCATGGTGGGGGTGCCCGCTTTCTTCTGATGGGCTTTCGGACCTTCTTCGCGGATATATTGGCCGATCTGGAAGTCCCGCAGTCGATTGATCACGAGCGGCCCGACAATCAGGCCGGTGAAGAGCGCCGTGAGGCTGGCGAACGCAGTGCGAAACGTGAGATAGCGGAAAATACGGAATGGCGGGAAATAGTGGTAGAGCTTGACGAAGAGCAGCCAGTAAAGCAATCAGCCTCCGAATTCAGTCGTTGGTCGTTGGTCGTTGGTCGTTGGCGAATCGTCGCCCTTCGATCGCCGGTCGTCGCCTAAAGAGACCTGCGCTGCTGTTCTTGGTTCTGTGCTCATGCTTAACTCCAGGACGCGTGTTTCGCGAACGGCCATCAGCCAATGACCATCAGCTAACGACTACCAGCCAGTTCCTTCCACTTCTCCAGGGCCTTCTCGAGCTTGACTCCTCGCGAGGCCTTGAGCAGCACGATATCGCCATCCCGGGTTTCGCGGGCCAGCCATTCTCCCGCTTCCTCGGGGTTGGCGACGAATTCGGCGTGCATACCTTTTGTTTTTGCGGCGTCCACCATGGGTTGCGCAAGGCCACGAACTCCGATCAGGATGTCGATTTTCGTCTCCGCGATGTGCTGCCCTGCGGTTCGGTGCATCTGTTCTCCGGCTGGACCTAATTCCAGCATTTCGCCGGCAACCACAATGCGGCGTTTTGCCGGCATGGCGGCGAGCGCATCGACCATGGCTTCGAGTGCTTTCGGATTGGAATTGTAGCAATCGTCGATGACGCGGATGTTACCCAACTGGACGACCTGCCCGCGCTTGTCGGCAGCCTGCAGGGTGGCTAAGGACGCGACCGCTTGCGTGAGCGTGATTCCGCGTTCCAGTCCCACCGCGATTGCGGCGAGTGCGTTGGAAACATTGTGAGTGCCGAGCAGCGGCAAAACGGCTCGCTCGGTTGTCCCGTTCACGACCACATCGAATATCGACCCTTCCGGACCGCGGGACTGGATCCGTTCGGCACGGATGTCGGCGTTCGCCCGCGTGCCATACATCACAACTTTGCCTTTGAAGTTGCGGCCGAATTGGGAGACATACTCGTCATCGGCGTTGAGTACAGCGATGCCTCCCGCGGGCAGGGACTCGATCAATTCGTATTTTGCGCGGGCGATCGACGCGAGCGAGTCGAAATATTCGAGATGGACGGGCGCCACCACGGTGACCACACCGATTTCGGGCTGCGCAATGGTAGCCAGGGCCGCGATTTCGCCGGCATGCGACATGCCCATTTCGATGACGGCCATGTCGTGTTCCGGCTCAAGCTTCAGAAGCATCAGGGGCAGGCCGAAGTGATTATTGAAATTTCCTTCGGATTTCAGAACGCGATAGCGGCTTGAAAGCACGTGCGCAATCGCTTCCTTGGTAGTGGTCTTGCCGGCCGATCCGGTCACACCGATGACCGGTTTTCCCCACATGCGGCGTACAGCGGTGGCCAGTGTCTGCAGCGCTTGAAGCGTGTCATCGACAGCCAGCAGACAGGTTTTCACCGGAAAGCGCGCCAACTGATCCTTGCGCACGACCGCGGATAAGGCTCCCCGCTCAAGCGCCTGGTGCACGAAGTCGTGGCCGTCCAGGCGTTCGCCCTTGACCGCAAAGAAAAGTTCACCCGCCTGAATGGTGCGGGAGTCGATCGAGTATCCGTGCGCGATTTCTTTCAACTCACATTCGCCGGTTGCGTTCAGAAACTCTTCGATCTTCGAGAGCGGCAGCTTCATCCCTTTTGCCCCGCACTGGCTGTAGCGGCCTGGCACTCGTAACCCGCCTTCGCGAGCACCTCGCGGGCGACGTTCACATCGTCAAACGGGACCGATCCCTCGCGCGAGACCTGCACTTTTTCGTGACCCTTGCCGGCGATCAGCACGATGTCTCCGGCCGCGGCTTCGCGGATTGCGAGAGCGATGGCGGCGCGCCGGTCCGGTTCCATGGCGTACTTCGCGCCGGAACGCTGAATGCCGACCACGGCATCATTCATGATCGCGAGTGGGTCTTCGCTGCGTGGATTGTCGGAAGTGAGCACGACAAAATCGCTGCCTTTGCCGGCCGCCTCGCCCATCAGGGGACGCTTGGCGCGGTCACGGTCGCCACCGCAACCGAAAACGGTAATGACCCGTCTCTTCCTGTTTGCCTGCGCCACGAACTCGCGCGCCAGAGCGGTGAGGTTCCGCAGGGCATCATCGGTGTGCGCGTAATCGACAACGACGGTGAACGGCTGGCCGCAGTCGACGCGTTCGAAGCGTCCGGGAACGCGGCTCAGCGACGCAACTCCCTGCGCGATCTCATCGTGAGAACAACCACGTGCCATTGCGGCTGCGGCGGCGGCAAGAATGTTGTAGATGTTGACCTTGCCGATCAGCGGCGAAAACAGGGAGATGGCGCCGGTGGGGGTAATCATGTCAAAACGCGTGCCGCGCGATGTGATTTCGACGGACCTGGCATAAAAGTCCCCATTCGTCCAGCCGTAGGTGAAGACCTTCGAACCGGACTTCCTGCTGATCTGCGCCAGTTTCAGTCCGTATTCATCATCGCAGTTAATGACCGCGGTCCGAGGCGCATCGGTGCCGCAGCCTTCGAAGAGGATCCGCTTGGCATCGAAATAACTGTCCATGTTGTGGTGATAGTCGAGGTGGTCGCGTGTGAGGTTGGTGAACACGGCGACGTCAAACGGCACGGCAAAGACGCGCTGCTGGGCCAGGGCATGTGACGACACCTCCATGACCGCCTCAGTTGCGCCCTGGCCGAGCCCCTCCGCCAGGAACTGGTTCAGTTCGAGAGATTCAGGCGTGGTGTGAGGAGCAGTCAGGATTTTGCCAGCAACGTGATATTCGATGGTTCCGACGAGCACACTCTTGCGCTTTGCGGCGGAGAGGATGGATTCAACCAGAAAAGCTGTCGTGCTCTTGCCGTTGGTCCCGGTGATTCCGGTGATGGCGAGCCGTTCCGCAGGGCGCTTGTAGAAGTTTGCACTCAATCGGCCAAGAGCGCGACGCCCGTGCGCCACCTGAACCCATGCAATTCCTGGGCGAGCCTGCTCTTGCGGAGAATCGGTGACGATCGCGCTTGCGCCGGACGCAATTGCCCGGTCGATGAAGCGATTGCCATCGCTGGTCTCGCCTCGCATGGCGAGGAAGACGTAACCGGGCTTCACCTGGCGTGAGTCGTATGCCAGGCCGGTGACGTCGCTGTTACCACTCCGGGAAAGGACCTCCGCTCCCTGCAGCATCTGCTCAAAGGTCATTGCGGTGATTTTATTGTACGAGGAAGCAAGGACATGTTGCTATGTTGAACGACCATTCAGAGTGGGGTTCCGGGAAAATTCCCCACCCTAACCTCGCACAGAACGCGAGTTTAGGATGGGGCAGCCGGGGTTCGATTGTTGCGGGAAGCGTTCAACGGCCAAATTTCACCAGCACTCTTGAGCCCGCGGTGACGTGGGTTCCCGGGGCGGGGGACTGCTCTCGTGCAATCCCGCTGCCTGCCAGATTCAGTTCCAGACCGGTATCCTCGGCGAGCTCAAGGGAGGCGCGAACACTCTTACCGATGAACGAAGGCACTTCGATGCCTCCTTGTTCTACGTCGAGAACCACGGTTTCATTCGAGGGAGCTTGCGCAGGTTCGGAAGCGCCGCTGG
>Ga0307478_10002119_pt1 | contig 16105 bp, 12 predicted proteins | sample atmos_gasesECM4C_2_FD_203713 | JGI IMG/M metagenome (GOLD analysis project Ga0307478, IMG submission 203713) | Hardwood forest soil microbial communities from Morgan-Monroe State Forest, Indiana, United States - atmos_gasesECM4C_05 | ecosystem: Environmental > Terrestrial > Soil > Temperate...
GATCGGCGAAATCGCCCAGGACCTCACGCACAGTTCTGCCGAGGTGATCGCTGGCGGGAATTCCGTTCATCTCAGCCAGGGCATTATTAATGACAATGTAACGAAGTTCGCCATCCAGAATACAGAGTCCAACCGTGGACGAATTGAAATAGGCTGAGAGCAGCTTCTCTGGATCGGACAGGACCGCGAGGTAAGCAAAGGGGTTGGGGAGTGCATTCGGCCAGGGGCTAGCAGACATCGCAAAACCTCGGGCGAAGAATTGGAACGCCATTCCCGAGCGGTTCCCATTGCGGCCAAGCGACGTCTGTGCAGGGGGGCGAGTTTAGTGAAGCAGAGAAGATCAGGGCGGGTGACGGGTAAAGCGGAGCACGGCAGGGGTAGGGCTTTGCCTCACGCAGCGTGACCACATCGGCCACGCTCAGGCACACGGTGTAACAGGGTAAATTAAAGAGTGCGCTGAATATGCGGGACACGAACGACAGCTCTCCCTAGCTCGCCCCCTCAAGTCGAGTAAAACTGTATCGAAACCGGCCCATTATACGCATGCGGTCAAGCTGCCGATAAACTTCCTCATTTCTGATACGTTTTCCGGAATTCCGGGTCTGCGGTCCCAAAGAAGACGCGGCGAGATCGGGGAGAACCTGGGGATAACGGAATGCGGCAGGCGGAGGGGGAACTATAATCCTGGTGTGGCCCGCGGGTGGGAAAGCAAGTCGGTGGAAGCGCAGCAAGAGGAGGCTCGGGACACGCGCCGGACGCCTCGTCGAAAATTGACGGCCGAGGAGGCAGCTGCGGCCCGCGAGAAAGAAAACCTGCGTTTAGCTCGGGAGCAAGTCGTCCAGCAAATGGAGCACAGTTCGAATCCTCGCCACCGCAAGCTGATGCAGGATGCCCTTGCCGATCTCGACGAAAAATTGCAGAAATTTCAAGGTTGACGGCAACCGGAGCGCCGGGTGGTGGTGACGTATAATCAGATTTTTATGACTGCCTACGTGTACGTTTCTCTCAAAAAGAGCGTTCTTGATCCCCAGGGCAAAACCATTCAGGGCGCGCTCAAGAAAATGGGCTACAAGGGTCTGGAGAGTGTGCGCCAGGGAAAATACTTCGAATTGACGCTCGATGGCGGACTCTCGCGCGAACAAGCCCAGGCAGAAGTGGAGCGAATCGCCCGCGAGGTTCTGACCAATCCGGTGATCGAGGAGTTCCGTTTCTCGATTGCCGAGTAGAGCACGCCCAGGACTCCTAGAGGTTTTACATGTGTGGCATTGTCGGCTACGTCGGTAAGAAAAGTGTCGTCCCCATCATTCTGGATGGGCTGCGGCGGCTAGAGTATCGCGGGTACGATTCGGCGGGAATTGCCGTTGGGGGGAATGGCGACGGGCTGCAGATCCGGCGGGCAGAAGGCAAACTTCACAATCTGGAGGAGGCGATCCGCCAGAAGCCGCTGCACGGCAGCTACGGGATTGGGCACACGCGCTGGGCAACGCATGGACGCCCGACCGAAGAGAATGCTCATCCCCACCGGGACTGCACCGGCAAGATCGTGGTCGTGCATAACGGGATCGTCGAGAACTATCTCGTCCTGAAGAAGAAGCTGATCGAAGAAGGCCACAAGTTCACCACCGAGACCGATACGGAAATCATCGCGCACCTGGTGGAGAAATATTCGAAGTCGGGAAACGGGCGGCGTCCCAGGCTGGAAGAGGCGGTGCGGCAGGCCGTGAAGCAGCTCAGCGGCGTCTTTGCGCTGGCGGTGATCTCAACCGACGATCCGAACAAGATTGTAGCGGCGCGCAACGGGCCGCCGGCGGTGATCGGGCTGGGCAACGATGAGTACTTTGTGGCGTCGGATGTGCCCGCAATTCTTTACCATACCCGGGACATTTTCTTTCTGGCGGACGGCGATATGGCGGTAGTGACGCCGGCCGGTGTGCAGCTCACTGACTTCGACGGGAAGCCGGTTCAACGCCAGGTGCAGCATGTGACCTGGGACCCGATCATGGCGGAGAAGGGCGGCTTCAAGCACTTCATGCTCAAGGAAATTTATGAGCAGCCGCGAGCCGTGCGCGACACCACACTGGGCCGGGTTTCGCAGGATACGGGACAGATTTTCCTCGATGAAATGCAGATCACCGAGGCGGAATTCCGTGCCGCCCAGAAGATCAATATCATTGCCTGTGGCACGAGCTGGCATGCGGGGCAGGCGGGGAAGTTCATGATCGAATCGCTGGCTCGCATTCCGGTCGAAGTGGATTACGCGAGCGAGTGGCGATACCGGAATCCTATAGTCGATCCGGACACGATCACGCTGGTGATTTCGCAGTCGGGCGAAACGGCGGACACGATCGCGGCGCAGCGCGAGGCCAAGTCACGCGGATCAAAGACGCTGGCGATTTGCAACGTGGTGGGATCGATGATCACCCGCGAGGCGGAGGGCACGATCTACACGCACGCCGGGCCCGAGATTGGCGTGGCCTCGACCAAGGCGTTTACGGCACAACTCACGGCGCTCTACATTCTCGCGATGTACCTGGGACAGGTGCGCGGCACGATGAACACAGATCAGGCTCGCGCCGCGATGCAGGAGCTCACGAAAATTCCCGCGAAGCTGGAGACCATCCTCACGCATGATGAAGCCTGCGACGAATTAGCGAAGCGTTACCTGAAAGTGCATGACTTTCTTTTCCTGGGACGCGGCATTCACTACCCGATCGCGCTCGAGGGTGCGCTGAAGCTGAAAGAAATTTCCTACATTCACGCAGAAGGATATCCGGCGGGAGAGATGAAGCACGGGCCGAACGCCCTGATTGACGAAAATCTGCCGGTGGTCGTGATTGCCACGCGGGACGCGGACAGTCCGCGTTCAATGCTGCGGTATGAAAAGACCATTTCCAATCTGAAGGAAGTGAAGGCGCGGTCCGGCGTAGTAATTGCGCTAGCCACTGAAAGCGATGAAGAGATCAAAGAGGCTGCGGATCACGTTCTTTACATTCCTCCGGCTCCGGAGGACCTGTCGCCGATCCTCGAGATTGTGCCGCTGCAGTTGCTGGCCTATCACATCGCGGTGCGTCGCGGGTGCGACGTGGATCAGCCGAGAAACCTGGCCAAGTCGGTGACGGTCGAGTAAACGGTTGCTCGCTTCCTACGGCTGTTTGAGAGCGCCTCTCAGTCGCCACAGAACCGTTCCCAGTGCAGCGATTCCGGACCACCAGATCACGAATGCGGTGTCGACCACCCAGCGTGGCGCGGCGCCCACTCGCCGCAGCAGGAACGGAAAGAAATTCCACGTCGTAATGTGGACGTAATCCCACTGATCGTAACTCATCTCGTCCGTATTCAAACCCCACGCATCCATCTTGCCGAGCGCGAAGGCGGCGATGTTTTTGAAACGCAGCGCAATCACGAATGTGGGATGGCCGAGCGATTCCATCTGGTAGATCTCAAGCGGCAGCCAAAAAAACAGGGACGCGATCTGAATGATGAGGCTGGCGAAAATCAGGACCAGGGCACTGCGCCACGCCATCCGTCCCAGATGCTCCCGGTAGCGCAGCAGCACGGGGATCGCCAGCAGCGCAACGAGTTCGACGGCGGAAGATACGTAGCGATCACCCCATGCGAAGTCTCCGGCCCAATAGGTGTAACGGGCGTAGAAACTGATGTACCCAAGTAGAAGCAAAATCGAAGTCACCGCGTAAGCCCGAACTTCGGTGCCGAGGCGTTTCCACAGAATGACGACCAGGATGAGCGCCAGCACCAGGAGTGGATCAAAGAGAAAGATCGACTTCTCTGGTTTGAAAAGAGCGCCCAGGAAGCCTTCGTGGAACGGGGTGCTCCAGGGGAAGTTTGGCGCCAGAGTGGGATCCTGCAGGCGCTGCTCTTTGGCGAAGATCGAGACATACGTGTTGGTGAACGAACCGAAACGATAGAACTGGTAGAGGCGGTCAATGGCGAGGAAGAAGGCGTAAATCGGCGCGGCGATCTTTGTGTATTCAAGAAAGCGTCGAAAAAGTTCGCGGCCGGGCGCACCCTCAAACCAGAGCGCGGCCAGCAGAAAGACTCCTCCGGCGATCAGGTCGAGTCCGGTGGTCAGCCGAGTCAGGAGATTGAGTCCCAGTGCGGCTGAGCCGATGAACAGAGGGCGGCGGCTGCCGGTCCGCAGCCATTCGTACTGGTAGGAGAACCCCACCAACGTCAGCAGCAGGATGTAGTTGTTCTCCTGCATGTTCTGCGTGTAATGCAGGTGGGTGGTGCAGAACATCAGCGCAAGCACGCCCAAGACCGATTGCCGAACGTCGAATTGCAATTGCCGGAGAAGGCGGAAAACGATCAGCGCAGTCAACACGTTGATGAGAATGTTGGTGGTGTAGCTGACGACGATACTGCGCACGGCCGGGTCGTCTTCGTATTGCGAGAAGACGTGCCAGTGAGCGATCCATGTACCCACGAGATCGGCCGGTAGCATGAGCAGCGATTGCCCGATGCCGTACCAGCTGTAGAGCTGCCCAGCGCGCCCGCGCAGGCCGAATTCGGGATATTCGTTAGGAAAAACCTGCGGCTGAGAAGTCCAGATCCAGTGCGTGGTCTGGAGGCGGTGCATGGTGTCGGCAGTGCCGAGCTCACCGGATTGGATGACGAAGGCAAGCAGCCCCGCCGTGAGACACAACAAAAAAAGAGGATCGGGCAACCAGAGGCGCACCCGTGAGGTCATCGTTCTGGATGGTAATACACGGAAGGCTTCCGGCTTTTTTCTCGGCTTCCCTTCTCGACGTCTGGCTTCCGGCTCTCGGCTTCCGGAATCCGGCTCGTGCCCGTTGCCTCCGAACATTTGAACTCGGGGTAGACTGTTGCGGGAAAAACTCATGGCCTTCTGGTACCCGGATCCTATTCAGATTTCGAGGCTGCCTGCCGGGCGCGCCGGTAATCCCTGCTCAAGGCGGGATCGTATCCGGCTGGCGATCGGGCTTCAGAACGACCCTCTCAATTCCCGCAACCCACTGATAGGCTGAAGCATCTAAAACTTGACAGTGATTCACTCAAGCCCTATCATGTGATTGATACTAAAGCACTTCATTGCAACATGGCATTGTTGATAAAGGACTTATCAAGTTCAGGAGGGGTAGTTTATGGGAAAGATTATTGGAATTGACTTGGGCACAACTAACTCATGCGTAGCGGTCATGGAGGGTGGCGAGCCCAAGGTCATACCGAATGAAGAAGGAGGGCGGACGACGCCTTCCGTTGTGGGGTTTACGAAGACTGGTGAGCGCCTGGTAGGGCAGGTAGCAAAGCGGCAGGCGATCACGAATCCAGAAAATACCGTGTATTCGATCAAGCGGTTCATGGGACGCCGCTACGACGAAGTGACCGAAGAAATCAAAATGGTCCCGTACAAGGTCGTCCAATCGGGCGACCATGTCGCGGTTTTGGCGCAGGGCAAGGAATACACGCCGCCGCAGATTTCGGCGCTGATTCTGCAGAAGCTGAAGAAAGCCGCCGAAGACTATCTCGGCGAGAAAGTGACTGAGGCGGTCATCACCGTACCGGCGTACTTCAACGACGCGCAACGGCAGGCGACCAAGGATGCCGGGCAGATTGCCGGGCTCGAAGTAAAGCGAATCATCAACGAGCCGACGGCAGCGGCGCTGGCCTACGGTCTCGACAAAGGTAAGGACGAAACGATCGCCGTTTACGACTTCGGCGGCGGAACGTTCGATATTTCCATTCTGGAAGTCGGCGAAGGGGTGATTGAAGTCAAAGCCACCAACGGCGACACGCACCTGGGCGGCGACAACATCGATCAGCGGCTGGTCGATTGGCTGATTGATGAATTCAAGAAGGACGAAGGACTCGACCTGCGTGGCAAGGGCAACGAGATGGCGCTGCAGCGTTTGCGTGATGCCGCGGAGCGCGCCAAGATCGAACTTTCGACCACGATGGAGACCGAAATCAATCTGCCCTTCATTACGGCAGATGCGAGCGGTCCGAAACACCTGGTCAAGAAGCTGACCCGGGCAAAGCTTGAGGGCATGGTCGAAGACATCATTCAGCGCTCGGTAGGTCCGTGCAAACAGTGCATGAAGGATGCGGGTCTCGACACCTCGAAGATCAATGAAGTGGTGCTGGTCGGCGGGCAGACGCGCATGCCTCGCATTCAGCAGCTGGTGAAAGAGCTGTTCGGCAAGGAAGGACACAAGGGCGTCAACCCCGATGAAGTGGTTGCAGTCGGTGCGGCGATCCAAGGCGGCGTGCTGAAGGGCGAAGTAAAAGACCTGCTGCTGCTCGATGTGACCCCGCTGACGCTTTCGATTGAAACGCTGGGCGGAGTTTCGACGCCGATGATTCCGCGCAACACGACGATTCCGACCAAGAAGACGGAGACGTTCTCGACGGCGGCCGACAGCCAGACCTCGGTTGAGGTTCACGTGCTGCAGGGCGAGCGTCCGATGGCGGCGCAGAACCGGACTCTGGGCAAGTTCCACTTGACCGGAATTCCACCGGCTCCGCGCGGCGTGCCGCAGATCGAAGTGACCTTCGACATCGACGCCAATGGCATCCTGAACGTGACTGCAAAAGATACGGCCACGCAGAAGGATCAGAAGATCACGATCACGTCATCTTCCGGATTGTCGAAAGAAGAGGTCGAGCGCATGGCGAAGGAAGCCGATGCGCACGCGGCAGAAGACAAGGCAGCGCGCGAGTCGATCGAAGCTAAGAACCAGCTCGATTCGATGGTCTACAACATCGAGAAGATGCTGCGCGAGTCGGGCGACAAGATCTCGGGCACAGAGCGCGGCGAGGTCGAAAATGCCGTGGCTGACGCCAAGAAGGCGCTGGAGTCAAACGACAAGGCAACCATGGACAAGGCCCGCGAGAATCTGACTCAGGCTTCGCACAAGCTGGCCGAGCAGATGTACAAGGCGGCGCAGTCGCAGCCCGGAGCTGCCGCTCCGGGAGCGGGTCCGACGCCGGGCGCGAGCCCAGGCGGCGACGGTCAGGCCAAGAAAGATGAAGGCGTGATCGATGCCGAGTACGTAGATGTCGAAGACAAGAAATAACCTCAGGACTTGTCATCCTGAGCGGAGTGGATGCTTCGCGCCAGGCGAAGCATCCACGAGTCGAAAGACCCCTTAGCGGCATCCGCTGAGATGAATCTGGAAGGGAGTTCTCACGAATGCTGCGAGCTCGCGGTGAAAACTCCTTGACGCGTCGGTGCTGAGGTCGTGTAACACGGGTCCTTCGAGTGCGTTGCGGTCCGCTTCGCGGGCGGCAACTTCGCTCAGGATGACAGACCTTGGGTGTTGTGATGAAAGATCACGAGTATTCCGTTTAGATCGTGTGCAGGCGATCAGTAATCACGAGTTTGGGGAGACAAAAGTGGATTTCCAGGTTAATGGGGAAACTTATTTTTTGAGCCTTGCCGAGGATGCGAATCGATGGCTCGTTTTTGTGTCGGGGGAGAAGGGTGCGCGGCCGATCCCGGTCTACGAGGACGCGCCGGAAACCGAGGATGTGCGCGTAGTGGTAGAAGATAAAGACAGGCGGAAGATTGTGAATTAAGGATTCAGTCTCTCCGTAAATCCGATCTCAGATTGAGCAATGGCAACCACCACTAAGAAGGACTACTACGACATCCTCGGGGTAAAGAAGTCTGCCTCAGCGGAGGATATCCGCAAGGCGTTCCGCAAGCTGGCGCGGAAGTACCATCCCGACGTCAATCCCGGGGACAAGTCGGCGGAGGAGAAGTTCAAGGCGATCTCCGAGGCCAATGATGTCCTTAGCGATCCCAAGAAACGGAAGATTTACGATCAGGTCGGGTTCTACTCGGACAATATTGATCCGGCCACAGCCGAGGCCTATGCCCGCGCCGGCGCTTCCGGCGGCGGAGGAGGATTTTCTGGAGGTTTTCCGGGAGGCGGAGGCGCCCCCGGCGGAGGGCAGGGGGTTCCCTTCGACTTCGGAGGTTTCGATTTCTCTGATCTGATGAACAACGCCGGCCGCGGAGAGAAGACCTCGGGCGGCGGCAGTAACTTTCGCGACATTTTCGGATCGATCTTCGGCGGCGGCCGGGGTGCCACCACCTACGAGGAGGGACCGGAACCCGGAACGGACCTCGAGTACCAGGTCAATGTTCCCTTCTGGACGGCGATTCGTGGCGGCGTGATGCGGCTGAACATCACACGGCGGGATGTCTGCTCGCAATGTCATGGGCAAGGGGATCTGGAGTCTCCGGGGAAGTGTCCGGAGTGCGGTGGGACCGGGCAGATCACACAGACGGGCGGCCGGATGAAGTTCAACGTGCAATGCCCCCGTTGCCACGGGACGGGTAAAAATCTGACCACCTGCCCCACATGCCACGGCGAAGGCACCGTATCGAAGACCGAGCCCCTGGAAGTGCGAATCAAGCCCGGAACCCGCGACGGGCAGCGCATTCGCCTGGCCGGCAAGGGCAATGCCGGTGCACACGGTGGTCCCCCAGGCGATCTGTACGCGATCATTCGCACCGGAGACCACCCGATATTTCGTCGCGATGGTGACGACATCTACCTCACTGTACCCGTGAGCGCCACCGAGGCCGCGCTGGGAGCCAAAATTGAGGTGCCGACCGTCGATGGCAGGGCTTTGTTGAAGATTCCGCCCGGAACTCAGTCTGGACAGAAATTGCGCCTGCGCGAAAAAGGTGTCCCTTCGGCAACCAGAGAAGGCGCGCGTGGAGACGAGATTGTGGAAATCACGGTCCACGTCCCCATGCCACACGACGAGCGCACGAAAGAACTGCTTCGGGAGCTGGCTAAGTTAAACCCGGAAGATCCCCGCGCCGATCTGTGGAGCAAAGTCTAGAGTTTCGAGTTTCGAGTTTCGAGTTTCGAGTTTCGAGTTTCGAGTTTCGAGTACTGAGTACTGAGTTTCGAGTATTGAATTTCTCCAGCGTCCCCGTACTTGTCATCCTGAGCGCGTTTTTTGCGCGAAGGACCTATGCACTTTGCCGGCAGTAAGGCGCTGCCAGCCAATTGCACAGATCCTTCGGCCCGCATAAGTCGCGGACCTCAGGATGACAAGGCGCTCTTCTTTCCCCTGGCGGAGGGCTAATCAAGTTAGTTGACTTAGTCAACTAATTTGATACACTGCGCCTATGGCTGCATCTGGATCCAGCGCTACCACGCCTTCCGGCGATCCCGTCCAGTCGATTCGCCGCTTCAACCGCTTCTACACCCGCCAGATCGGCGTTCTCAATGAACACCTGCTCGACAGCCCCTTCTCGCTGAGCGAAATGCGTGTTCTCTACGAGTTGGCTCACCGCTCCTCACCCACCGCTACCGATCTCTGCTTCGACCTCGGCCTCGACCCGGGTTATCTCAGCCGCATGCTGCGTGCATTTGAGAAGCGCGGCCTCATTAAGCGCACTCCCTCGAAAGACGATGCCCGGCAGAGCCTGCTTTCCCTGACGCCGCACGGGAAAAAAAAATTTGTGCCATTCGAGCGCCAATCGCAGGAGCAGGTGGCGGCAATGCTGAAGAAGCTCACCCCCGAACAACAGGTGAGCGTGCTGCAAGCCATGTACACGATTGAGAGTGCGCTCAGATCCAAACCGGTGGCGCACCCGGCGTTCGTGTTACGTCCGCACCGTCCCGGCGATATGGGCTGGGTCGTCCAACGCCATGGTGAGCTTTACTGGCGGGAGTATCACTACGACGAACGCTTTGAAGCCCTCGTGGCCGGGATTGTGGCCGAGTTCATCCAGACCCTCGACCCCGCCCGCGAGCGCTGCTGGATCGCCGAGAAAGACGGCAACAACGTGGGCTCGGTGTTTCTGGTGAAGAAGTCCGCCGTGGTAGCGAAACTGCGGCTACTCCTGGTCGAGCCCTCGGCACGTGGCTCGGGCATCGGCAAACGGCTGGTCGAGGAGTGCATCCGCTTCGCCCGGGACGCTGGCTACAAGAAGATCATGCTCTGGACGCAGAGCGAGCTGCTCGCCGCGCGCGGCATTTACCAGGCTGCCGGATTCAAGAAGGTAGCCGAAGAAAAGCACCAGAGCTGGAGCCGCAACGATCTTGTCGCCGAAACCTGGGAATTGAAACTCTGATTTGCCACGACTCGGCCTCGAGACACTGGCTTAGCTTCCGGGACCGTTCCCTTCCCACGTTCGATAGTCAAGGCCGCTCCAACATCCAGGCGTTCGAACTGTTGCTGCCAACATGAAGCGCCAAGTATTTTCCGTCTCGCGAGGGGATCGCCCATGCTACTGACTTTTTCTCGGGACGCCATACGGTGCGGACATGCCCTTGCAGATCTATGTTGAACAGAGCGTTTTTCTCGCCCGGGGAAACCGCCCAAAAGCTTTTGCTATCAGCCGCCCAGTCGAGGGATCCAATTCCCGCCAAACCCTTGATCGCCAGCCACCGGTCCGAACCATCCTTAACAGACACAAGGTGAATGCGCGGCTCTTGCTCCATCCACTTCCCGGGCTTCCCGTGTGCAATCGCCAGAGCAGTTCCATCCGGCGATAAGCTCCAATTGAAGAGTTGGGGAGACTCGGCGGGGAATTGAAACACCTGCGTCCCTTTTCCTTTAAACGGATCGTAGGTGAAAAACGTAACCTTCCGATCTCCAATCAAGCTGTACAGGCAGATGCTCGCCGGAGCACGGGCACACTGGTGATTGCTGATCCACTCATCCTTTAGGACCATCTGCGGCGCGCCACCGGCCAGAGGGACCCGCATCAGCGGAGTGGCTGCATGGGTTTCCCCCCATTTGGGAAACTCGACGTAAAGAATCTGGCTGCCGTCTGGACTTAGACGCGTCTCCACGGGATTCGAGCCGCGAACCAGTAATTCCGGGACAGTCTGATCAATGGCCTGCCTATAGATGTTGGTGGTTCCGGTTCGATCAGAAATGAAAATCACTGCTTTGTTGTCGGCGGTCCAGTCCCAGGGGATATCAAGGCGATCATCCAGGGTAAGGCGCTGTGGTTCGCTGATTGAACCCGAGGTCTCGATCCCGGCGACATACACGTCGGGCTCGGGCCGCCCTTTGATCAAAGCGATGCGCTTTCCATCGCTCGTCACGCTGATGCCCAGAACTTTCCCGGAATCGTTGGTCAAGCGCACCGGTGGCGCGAGTTGGCTTCCGCGCTCATCGAGAGGAACGGACCAAACATTAGAGTCTCCTTCATGAGGAGGAGGTTCCACTACCACATAAAGCAGGCGGCCGTCAGAGGTCCATGCTAGTGACCCCTCCAGCCCCGTCAACGCCATGCTCTTCAGGATCGAAGGAGTGCCGGCGCCGGTTGTGCTGTGCACGTCCACAATTTCTATGACCCCATTTACGCCATATCCGGTCGCAGGCCGTCCTCGTGTGTAGGCAAGCTGGCGGCCATCGGGCGACCAGGCAAGGGCGCCAAAGAAATCACCCTCCACCCCGGCCAGCTTCCGCTGTCGGGATCCATCCGCGCCCCCGAGCCAGATCTGTTGGTGCAAAGGCTTGCCCGCAATGAATGCGATTTCACTGCCATCGGGCGAGACCGCAGGGAAGTTGCCGTCCTCATTCAGCTTGCGGGCTTCGCCACCGAGCGTGGAGATTACCCACAGGCTTGGACCTTGCGCGTCACCGCTCAGACCCAACACCATGTGAACGCTGTCGGGCGACCAGTTGATCGATTCAACCTTCAACCCGTTCGGCAATTGCACCGGATGCGTTTCTCCGGAATCGATCTGGCGCAGATAGAAGCCCGTGTCATCGGAAAACGCCAGGTATTTCCCGTCGCGCGAGATGGCGGCAGCCTCAACTCGATCTTCGGCCGGATTGGATGTCAGCTGCGAGATTCGCCACGGTGCCCCGGTCGAGCCAGCATGGCTTAACGACGATCCGACCCTGATGCCGACGAGAACCAGGGCAACAGCGGCAGCGATCGCGATCCCTAACAGGGCGCGATAGCGCATTGCTGACCCGACGGGGGAGTGAGAACCATTCGTAGATACCGGGTGGATTACAGCTTGATCGCACGACCTGGTGACCGGAGCCAGGAATCGGTACCCCCGCCGCGCGACGGTTTCTACGAACCGGGGATTTTCCGCCGAATCCCCCAGCGCGTCGCGCACTCGCCGGATTGCCGCATTCAGGCTGTGATCGAAATCGACGAAGGTATCCGCCGGCCAGAGGCGAGCCTGTAACTCGTCACGGCTTACCACCTCTCCCGGCTTCTCGAGCAACTGCGCCAGGACCTGGAAGGGCTGCTCCTGCAGCTTGACCTTGCTTCCTTGACGGCGCAATTCGCGGGCGCGCAGGTCGAGTTCGAATATTCCGAAGCGGAATATTCGGGATGCCCCCGCTACTGATTCCTGGCTGCTCTCCACAGCCCCGAATCGTACCACTCTTGCCGCGTTATTCCCCATGTCACCCCGCCTTGTAATCATTTGACGTGCCGAAAGTTAGCTCGTTACCCACATTTCATCTGGGTGTGACCCGCAAAGCCTTGAGGTACCCGCGACAGCGGCCCACTTTCTGTCGATACGGAGGGCTCGCTCATGAAGTTCACGCCGCGATGGTTTTGGGGAATGGCGAGTGTTGTTTTGTTATGTGCCATTGCAGCCGCCGAGACCGGCGCAGACAGCAGTCAGGTTCGCGTGCTCGTTTACAGGACTGTCCCAGTGCCCGGCGCGATACTGGAGCGCGCCCGTATCGAGGCACTGCGAATCTTTCATGCGGCCGGAATCCAACTGTCGTGGGTCAATTGCTCTTATGAAATCCCCAATCCGGCGTGCCGAGTCGAGACCACCGGGACCGTCCTCTATTTACACATCGTCGCCGGAACAAGGTCCTCGAACGATATGGTCTATGGCGAGGCTTTTGTGGCAGAGGACGGAGGGGGCAATCTCGCCGACTTGTTTTTCGACCGCATCAAGAATGCCGAGCGCAGCTTTGGTATTGATCCCGGGCGATTGCTGGGCACGGTGGCCGCCCACGAAATCGGGCATCTTCTTCTAGGCTCCCATGCGCATTGGCCGATCGGAATTATGACTCCCATCTGGGAAGGAGACAGCCTGCGCTTTGTAGGTATGGGCGCTCTCTTCTTCACCCCAAATCAAATGATTCGCATGCGGGAGCGTCTCCGCCAAAACGACCCAGAGCTGGCCAATGTGAAGACGGGCAACCAGCCTGCGCATACAGACTCTGTAAACTACCGGGTACCTCGCCTGGAGTTCTGAGAAAGGTCGCGCTCGGGACTTGCAACTCGCGGCTCGGGACTCGCGACTCGTTACTCTCGTACCATGCCTCCCGCTTACAAAAATTTGCAAAAAAAATCAAAAAAATCTTGCATCTGTGGAAATTTCTCGTAATCTCACAAATGCGAACTAACTTCGCCGAATGTCCGGGAAAACGCACCAAACCCGGAAGCCGCGAGAGCAATCAAGGGAGACGCGGTGGTGAGAGTGAGTCGCTTGAGGAGGCAGCCATAGAAATTGGCAACAGCTAGCACCCGACAACCACAATTCGACAATCCCCAGCCTCTCGCCGCAGTCCCCAACCGGAACAAGCTCGCCCCCAAAAGGTTTGTCCGCCTCACGCTCTGGCCTTTGGTCGCCGCCACCTTCTTTATGGTGTCGGGCGGAACCTATGGCACCGAAGACATCGTGCACGGCGCCGGCTACGGACGCGCGATCCTCATCCTGCTCATCACCCCGCTCTTGTGGAGCCTGCCGACCGCCTTTATGATCGGCGAGCTTTCCAGCGCGTTGCCCTTTGAAGGCGGTTATTACGCCTGGGTGCGCCGTGCGATGGGCAACTTCTGGGGATTCCAGGAAGCCTGGCTGTCACTAGTTGCGTCCATTTTCGACATGGCGATTTACCCCACGCTCTTCGTGGCCTACTTGACCCGCATGTTCCCGTGGTTCCAGGAAAACGGTCGCGGATGGTGGGTGGCGCTGGCGGTCGTGGTGGCGTGCGCGATCCTGAATATTGCTGGGGTAAAGGTTGTTTCCCTTACCTCTCTGTGGTTGTTCCTGGCGCTATCGGCGCCGTTTGTGGCGATCGTGGTTCTGGCACCGTTCAAGCTGGGTGCACTGGTGAATGCCGTGACCAAGCCGACGACCTCTACGGTAGATATTCTCGGCGGGCTCCTCATCTGCATGTGGAATTACATGGGATGGGACAACGCGTCGACTATCGCAACCGAAGTCGAACGTCCGCAGCGGACCTATCCGCGGGCCATGCTGGTTGCGGTCGGCATCGTTGCCCTCAGCTATGTTCTGCCCTTCGCGGCGATGTGGGCGACCGGCCTGAAATCGACCGCCTGGGAAACCGGGGCTTGGGCCGACATCGCCGGGTTGCTCGGTGGACCGCTTCTCCGCATCGGCGTGGTGCTGGGCGGAATGATCAGCGCCTTTGGCATGTTCAATGCACTGGTGATGAGCTACTCGCGACTCCCGCTGGCCATGGCCCAAGATGGCATGCTGCCCGGGTTCTTCGGCAAACTGCAGAAGAAATCGCGGGCGCCGTGGGTTGCGATCGTTGCCCTGGCCATCGGCTGGGCGATGTGCTTGGGTCTGGGCTTTGCCCGGCTGGTGACGCTGGACATCCTGCTCTACGGCGCGAGCCTGCTGCTGGAATTCATGGCGCTCGCCGTGCTGCGCTTCCGCGAGCCGAACCTGAAGCGGCCGTTCCGCGTTCCCGGCGGATTGTTCGGAGCCATCGCCATCGGCATTCCTCCCATGCTGCTGCTGGGATTCTCAGTCGTCCGCAGCGAGCATGAGCAGATATGGAATATGAGTTCGTTCGCCTTCGGGATGATCCTGATCGCGGCGGGTTTTGTCGCCTATTTCGTGAACCACGCGCTCAAGCCGGCTGGATGGTCGGCTCAGCAAGAAGGCAAGGCGCAGCCTGTGGCGTAAGGAACGATTTCAGGACACAAAACAAAGAGGACCGGGGAATTCCCGGTCCTCTTTTCATTGGGTGCAAGATTCTCATTGTCATGCGGACGCTGCACGCTGCCTGGCGCGACCCCCAACCGCGTCCAATTCGGGATGGGGTGATTTTGATCAATATGTAGCTTGTCTGCTGTATGGCGACAACCAGTCGATTCCTGTCACTCTACTGGATCTTGGATGCTACCTGCCGCTTCGCCGGGAAGGAAGGCAGCCATGGAAAACCATCGCGACGAGCTGCGATATGAGCTTAGTAAATTGCTCAAAAAGCAAGCCGATGTTCTCGAGTCACGAACCTTTGGGGCGGCAACGGACACCGAACTCCTTGAATACGAGATCAGGCAAGAAATCATTCACGAGATATGCGATCAACTGGCTCACTCTGCCGAGACCGAGGGAGACCGGCCTGTGGGCTAGTCGACGCGCTCGTCACCGCACGGTTTCCGTAACGCGGAAGTAGCTGGTTGGCTTCAAGTGCATCGTTCAGTTCATGAATGATACGCATAAACTTGTCGGGGTTTTGCTCAACAATAGCCTGGCCGCAGAGTTGTTTCCAACGTTCTTCGGTTTCACTTCGCATGGATCCCCTCCTGCGAAAAGGGTGTGCTTTTCTTTTTGGGGGCACTCTACACGTAGGTATTAGTAAGCAATTCGTACGCCAAAAGACCTCCCGTGTGGAGAACTCACCATGTATCAAATAGTTGGGAGCAAGCCCTGCCCAACCTGTACAAAAATTCATTGGGAAAAGTTTGCTGGTTGGTGGCGCTTTCAGCATGCCCGTCTGAGCGATCCTGAAGTTTTGTCGATGGAGAATTGATTAAGCAGGAGGCGATCCAGTAAGGCTGCATCGGCAAGAAGTTAGGAAGAAATTTGCGCTCTGCTCTAAAATCGGAGCCGGGATCACAATGACGAAACGCAAGTTGAGCCGGTTTGCGGGCGTGAGCGCAGCGGGAGCCCGCAGGCGAAATCCCGAACTGAGCGAGGGATCTCAATGACCAAGCGGAAATCCAAAGGGGCGTACATGATTTCCGCCGTGGCCGAGATGTATGGCATTCATCCCCAAACACTACGGCTTTACGAGCGCGAGGGTTTGCTCAAGCCCTCGCGGACCGAAGGCAACACACGCCTGTACACAGACGAAGATCTTCAACGGCTGGAATTCATTCTTTCGCTGGCTCGCGACCTGG
>Ga0307478_10002120_pt1 | contig 16105 bp, 17 predicted proteins | sample atmos_gasesECM4C_2_FD_203713 | JGI IMG/M metagenome (GOLD analysis project Ga0307478, IMG submission 203713) | Hardwood forest soil microbial communities from Morgan-Monroe State Forest, Indiana, United States - atmos_gasesECM4C_05 | ecosystem: Environmental > Terrestrial > Soil > Temperate...
GCATCCGCAGCTGCAGCAATGGGACGTTGCAGTTTCCTCCGACGGCAGCATACGTGTGTTTGCGGTGGAATCGATTTTTCCGAAGCAAACCCGGTGGCTTTCCTACGCCTTCCGATCAACGACTCAACCCCAAATCCACTAACGCACTATGAGCGCGCGGGATCTTGGTTCTGTATGAAATAATGCACGACGAGCCTTAGCGTGAACTCGGCTTCTGTCCGCGTCCAAAATGCACGAAGCCCCACCACACCGCGTTCAACAGCGTCCCCAATGTGGCTCTCTCCGGGGCTATTCAGAGTCGGGAAGTCAGTGAGGCCAATTGCATCAACAGCTATTTGGAGCGGGCGATGGGAATCGAATTGTATCCCCAATCCACAAGTCTTGTGTTTTGGCGGCGTTGCCGCCCCCTTCAGTTTCAATTGGAGCCAAGTGGAGTCAAATTCGCAATTTCGTTTGGGACCGTACTCGTTTGCCTGCGACGAGGTTGTGGCGGAGAGGGTGGGATTCTGCCAGCCGACTATAGGTGTTGATGGCTGTTGACTGGTGTTTGTATGTCGCTGCCGATGTGGAGTTTGCGCGATGACGATTTTTGTCCAGTAAAGACGCGGCTTCCAGAACACCCGTCATCATCAAATTCTAGTGACATCAGCACATGGAATCAGGCGTGAACTCTCTGAATCTATCAAACATTTCCCGCCTGCCTCGGTGAGCCTGGGCACCCTCGCCCTTCCAGTTGACTTTGACCAATCTCACGTCGTAGTGTCAGCTCAAAGCGGACCCTGGAAACATCCGAGCGTACCCGATAGTGGAGGAGGTTGTATGAACTGGACCAAGATTGTGGTCTATACGGCGCTGGCCGTCGTCGTGTTCATCCCAGTGCAATCGCTCGACGCCCAATCGAGTTCCGACACAGTCGCGGCCATCACCAAATTGGAAAACGATAGCGTCAAGGCTGACCTTGCTGCCGACACTTCTTGGGCGGAAAAGTTTCTCGCCGACAACTGGATGGCCTGCGACAGTGAGGGCAAGTGGTACACGAAGGCGGAAGCTCTCAAGTTGATGGCCGATACTAAAAACAACAACTTCAAGAGCGAGAAGCTTACCGATCTGAAGGTGCGCGTCTATGGCAACACTGCGGTCGCCACGTACAAAGACACGTACGATGGCATGGTCGAAGGGCAACACCGCGCACGCTCCGTCGCTAGCACTGATGTGTGGGTGAAGATGGGTTCCGACTGGAAGCAAGTCAGTTCCCAAGGCACAACGACGAAGTAAGACCAAGCCTAGCTATCGTCTTTCTGCTTCGCCCTGATGTGATGGTCACTCAGTAGGAAACTGCGTAAGCCGCCCGCCACTTTCCCACCAGTCGTCGGCACCGGACCAAAGAGGCTGGGTTTTTCCTTCATGCGCGTGTACGCGGCATATTGGGCGTCAAATTGGGTTGCGTACACGGGCTCAGATGTTTCAACCACTTCATCATCCTTGCCTAAAATTTCGTAGAACCAGGCCATCTATTCCGCCACCATCTCTGTCCAGGATTCCCGCAACACAGGCCAGCCGCTTTCGAAATCATCCAAAACCGAAGTCTGCGCACGCTCTATAATCGAGGGCGGAAACACGATCCCGAAATACATCGAGCCAACGGGCTCCCACGTCGTATCAACCACTGAGCCCTCGGCGTCAACGTTCCAGGCGTGAAGGACTGGAATTTTGCTGCCAACCACGGCATACCCTTCCGCATACTCTAGTCCGGTTCTCATCGTGGTCAGGAACGCGTTTCGAAAACACTCGCCAATGTGTCGTAGCGTGATCGAGTCTGGACGCGGACGCGGCTCGAAAAACCGACCCTCGCGCAGCACGAAATCATAGACGTTGCGATAGCGGTATTGGGTCGGGAGCTGGCCTGCGAAATCGCGTGCCCCTTCAAGATACGTGCGCAGATAGGTTTGTGGGTGAGTCATTTCAGTGACGTTGAGAGTATCCAGGAACAACTCAAACAGCCAATACCCGCGAGCGAACGAGCACGGTTGCTTCGCCAAGTTGGGCATTGGTACAGAGATATGGGGCAGTTTCAAGAGGCGCTACAACCCCTGGAGGAGAGCCTATCCCTCGACCCGTCTCAGAATTCTTATCACACTATACAAGACCTTCTGCCAGTTCTATCCAAGCTTGGCGACAAGAGCCGCGCTAAGGACGTGATGGCAATATTGTTGCGTCTCGATCCGCATAACGTCACGGTTTTCAACGATTGCTTTGCCTTCGGGGCTTACTGGATTAAGAGAACTGAATTGCTTGATTTATTCGATACTCTGAAAGCAGAGCGGTCTGACGACCAACTCGTTCAAGCGAACTGTGACTTTTATTCGGGCAACCTTCTAATACGTGACGGTATGGAAGCAGCCAAAAGGCGCTACACTGCAGCGCGTGAAGTGTTTCGTCGGGTTCTTCCCCGAGGCCATTACGTATTTCGTGCGTTGCGTCTCGCGTTGAAACGATTTCCTAGAGAACGAACTTAAGCAATAAGTTAATCATTGTACGAATTTTGCCTTCGCGGTCGCGAGCGTTTCTCTGTTGGTGCCAATAACCCGAACTTCTTTTCCGTGGAGCCCGGCAAATTTTATCGCTTTCCCGAACAGCATGTATTCGTGTTCCTCGTAGTCAGCCGCAAACGAATCCTGATGGATGATCACCACATCCTGGCTGCCACGACAGGAGCGAGCGAAATCTGGCAGCAAGGTTTCAATCTCCTGGGTTAGGGTCTTCTCTTTTTCCACTAAGGCTTCATCTCGTGTGTCCGGCATGATGCTATTCCTCTTTTGTTTTGATAACTCTGAAGGTGCGTGCTGTTCGATGCGCCTAAGTTCGGTCGAGTTTCGCATTCCTTGCCCGGAGGGCGGTCGTACGAGTATCATTTGCAAGATGAAGCTGCGAAGCACATTCTGGGTTGTGACGGCTTTGCTGGCGTTGGTTGGGACACCAAGCCTATCCTGCTTCGTGCCTCGGCAATTGCTGAATGCCGACGACAGCGATTGCTGCCGTCAGATGGGCGACCAATGCGGCTCAACGACAATGCCGTCATCGCGATCTTGCTGCACATCACCCACGCAGGTTTCGCAACCATACATCAGCAGCGTCAGCCATCAGGGACCATCTTCAGCGGGTGTAGTGCTTGCGATTTTGTCGATTTTGCCAGCACTGGTTCCTCTCGTTAGGGATGGAAGTCCAACCATTGCAGAATTCCATTCCCCACCTTTAAGTCCGCCTGAAACAAACTCCATTCTAAGAATCTAGTTTCGTCCTTTCGTTTTCACGCGGCCCTACGTGTGTCCGCGTGCATTCCATTTCTGACGGAGGACGATGATGCGAGGTATCTGTGTTCGTGCGTGGGTCTTTATCCGGCGCGAAGGATTTCGGCTGATCGCATTTGGTTTTCTCACCATTGTTTTGCCCACGGTATTCGCTGCACCCCAGGTAGCTCTAAAAGAGCAAACCCCACAGGGTCCAAGCGAGCAACACGCGGGAGGGAATCCGACGCCTTTAAGCGTGCTCGTCGAGGAGGCCAAGAAGAATGATCCGGCCATTCGCGTTGCCGAGACCGTGGCGAGGGCCACGACATTTGGTCCTTCGCAAGCGTCTACGCTGCCTGACCCTCAATTCACGCTTCAACAGTTCAGTGTGGGGAGTCCGAGACCATTTGCCGGATACACCAACAGTAATTTTGCCTATATTGGGCTTGGCATTTCTCAGCAGTTTCCGTATCCCGGAAAACTGAAGCTGCGTGGCGCAGTCGCGAATGCCGATGCTGATACAGCAAAGGCGCACGTAGATGTCGTGCTGCAAGACGAAATTGAGGTCCTGAAGACGACTTATTTCCATCTCGCGTATCTTCAGCAGACGCTAGGAATCCTTCAACAGAATCAGACCTTACTCCAGCAGATCGAACAGCAAGCCGAAGCCCACTACTCGACTGGTCAAGGGAATCAGCGGGACGTGCTAAAGGCACAGCTTGAGCGGACCAAAATTCTTCGTGAAATTTCTATGCATCACGAATTGGTTGGCGAAGACCAGGCCGTACTGAAGCGCATTCTTCGCCGGTCTCAGGACTCCCCAGACATCGTCCCTGAACCTCTGTCCGCGACTTTCCTTCGTGACACCGCGAGCGAGCTTCTCGATAAGGTGCGGGCACAGAATCCCAACGTGCACGAGTATGCGGCGATGGTTCAGCGAAACCAAAGCGCAGTCGAGTTGGCGCAGAAGGAATTGCGTCCAGATTTCGATGTTTCCTACATGTACGAGAACACAGACCGCAAGTTCCGTGACTACTACATGCTTTCGCTCAGCGTGAATTTCCCTCGACGTAAACCACGACAAGCCGCCCTTGCTCAGGCTCAAGTGAACGTTGAACGCGCTCAGCAAGAACAGGATTCTCAATTGCAGGCCGCCCTTGCCGAGGCTCAGAAGCAATACGTTCTTGTGAAGACTTCAGAGGAGCAACTGCTGATCTATCGTGACGGCCTGATTCCGCAAGCTCAGGCAACGATTCAAGCTGGATTAGCTGCCTACGAGTCCAATCGCGCCGACTTTGAGAGTTTGTTTTCATCCTACATGGATGTTTTGAGTCTCGACCTTGAATACCAGCAAACCCTTCTCGACCACGAGACGGCATTGGCCCATATCGAGCGACTCGCAGGGGTGACACTCCCATGACTGAAGAAATGAAAATGAACATAACTAAAAGAACCGATGACACGAAGAGCGAGAACGCAGGCGATAAATATCGCCGCCCCTTTCTGCTCACGCTAGTGGCATTGATCCTAGTAATCGGTGGCGCGGGTTGGATGTGGTGGAATTCGCCATTGAACCCTATGCGCGGCACGCAACAGCCAGCGACGATCTCAGGAAAGACTTCACAAAGCTCGACGCAAGAAGCCCAGTTCGCCAGTGATTCTGCGCCTTTGGCAGATACGCCGCTTGCTCCGATCCAGCTATCGCCACAGCGGATGCAAAGTATCGGCGTGAAGATCGGGAACGTGGAATCCAGAACAATCAATGACGAAATCCGTTCGTATGGAACCGTGCAGCCGAATGAACGCCATTTTGCTTATGTGCAGACGCGGTTCGCGGGATGGATTCGCCAAGTCTATGTGGACGCCACAGGAGATTTCATTCGTAAGGGACAACCACTGTTCACGATCTATAGCCCCGATCTTGTAGAGACTGAACGCGAGTATCTACTGGCAAAGAAGACGGCTGGCTCTTTGCAACAGAGCGGGGTCAGCGGTGTCGCGGATGGCGCTACCTCCCTGATTGCAGCAGCCAAGGCCCGGCTTCAGCAGTTTGATATGCCCGCCAGCGAAATCGCGAAGCTCGACGAAACTGGGGAAGCAACTACCGATCTAACCTTCTACTCTCCGGCTTCCGGCTACATCACTGAAAGAAACGCTTTACCAAACATGTATGTGCAACCCGACACAAAGTTATATGCGATTGCTGATCTTTCTGATGTGTGGGTCCTCGCCCAAGTATTTCAGAACGACGCGGGGAAGATCAAACCAGGTGATCCCGCCGAAATCACACTGGATGCCTACCCCGGACAGGTCTTCCGAGGAAAAGTGGATTACTTGCTCCCGCAGTTGGATACGGCGACTCGAACCCTGCCCGTCCGCCTCGTGTTCTCGAATGCTGATTCGAAGCTTCGACCGGGCATGTACGTGAACGTGAGCCTGAAGCTTCCCCTGGGCAAGCGTCTGATCGTTCCCGACTCCGCCGTGTTCCACTCGGGAACTAAGAGCCTGGTGTTTACGTACACGGGCGAGGGAAACATAGCTCCTCGCGAAGTCGAGATTGGACCGCATGTCGGCGATCAGGTTGTGATTACGAAAGGCGTCAAGGCTGGCGAACAGATTGTCACCTCGGCCAACTTCCTGATTGATTCAGAGGCTCAGTTGCAAGCCGCCGCAGGTGCTTTCGTGCCGCCTCCTCCCGGCGCAGGACAAGCTGCGGCCATGAATGCCGCCCCGGCACAAGCCAGCACCGAACTCACCACGGCTCCGTCGCCTCCGCAGAAAGGCAACAACACTGTCCGCGTGAAATTAACGGATCAAGCTGGCAAGCCCCTAAGCGGAGCGCAAGTCACGGTGACTTTCTTCATGGCCGCGATGCCTGCGATGGGCATGGCTGCGATGAAGACTATCGTTCAGGCAAGCGATAAAGGCAGCGGTATATATGAAGGAACCGGCAGCCTCGGTTCAGGCGGTACTTGGCAGGTCACGATCACGGCAGTTCAGAACGGCCAGACCATTGCCAACAAGCAGTTCAGTGTCGATGCCACGGGCGGTATGTGATGATTGCCCGCGTCATTGACTGGTGTGCTCGCAATCGCTTCCTTGTCTTCACAGGTGTTGCGCTGCTGACGCTGGCAGGAATCTGGAGCATTGGCCGCATTCCGCTCGACGCCCTGCCGGACATTTCCGACGTAGAAGTCATCATTCACACGAATTGGGAAGGCGAGCCTCCGAACATCATCGAGGATCAAGTCACTTACCCCATCGTCACCGCTTTACTTGCCGCGCCAAGCGTAAAGGCCGTTCGCGCCCAGACGATGTTCAATGACAGCTACGTCTTTGTCATATTTGAGGACGGCACCGATATCTACTGGGCACGGTCGCGTGTTGTCGAGTATCTGCAAACCATTGCGGGCCGCCTGCCCGCCGACGTGCATCCGGCGATTGGACCTGATGCCACAGGCGCGGGTTGGGTCTATGAATACGTTCTCGTAGATCACACGCACAAATACAGCCTCGCGGACCTACGAACACTCCAGGACTGGCATCTTCGCTACCAACTGGAAACGGTTCCGGGTGTTGCCGAAGTTGCAAGCATGGGCGGGTTCATTCGCCAGTATCAGGTCAGCGTCGATCCAAACAAGTTGCTGGCTTACGGAATTCCTCTCGCGACAGTCATTGACCGAGTGAAATCAAGCACGAATGAAGTCGGTGGCCGGGTTCTGGAGTTAAGTGGAACCCGATACATGATTCGCGGCCTCGGCTATTTGAAATCTCTCGGTGACTTAGAAAACGTTCCAGTTATGGCAAAGAACGGCACAGCCGTACTCATCAAGGACCTCGGCAGCGTGTCGTTCGGACCGGACATGCGAGAAGGCGTTGCGGAATGGCAGGGAGAGGGCGAGACCGTGGGCGGCATCGTGGTGATGCGGTACGGGCTCAATGCACTGACCGTGATCGACGGCGTAAAGAAGAAGCTCGAAGAAATCAAAGATTCGTTGCCGCCCGGAGTAGAAGTGGTTAGCGGATATGACCGTGCGGGCCTTATTCAGGAATCCATCAAGACGTTGCAGCGTGACCTGATCGAGGAAGCCATCATCGTCAGCCTAGTCATTATCGTTTTCCTCTTCCACTTTCGGTCGGCCCTGATCCCGATCATTACGCTGCCAATCGCCGTCGTGGCCTCGTTCATTCCGATGTACTACTTGCACGTGAGTTCGAACATCATGTCACTCGGTGGTTTGGCGTTGGCGATTGGGGTTCTCGTGGATGCCGCCATCGTCATGGTCGAGAACGGGTATCGGCACCTTTCCGAATCTGCACCAGCAAACGAGGCAGATCGTCGGCGCGTCCTCATCGATGCCGCCAAGCAGGTCGGTCCTGCGTTGTTCTTCTCGCTGGTGATTATCGTCGTCTCTTTTCTCCCAGTGTTTCTGCTCGAAGCGCAAGAAGGCCGAATGTTCAAACCGCTGGCATGGACCAAGACTCTTGCGGTCGGCTTCTCTTCGATGCTGGCGATCACGCTCGTGCCCGTCCTGATGGTCATGTTCATCAAAGGCAAGCTGCGGCCTGAATCAGAGAATCCAATTTCGCGGATCACGCAGGCGCTATACCTGCCCGTGCTCCGGCTCTGCTTACGATATCGGAAGACGACGCTGCTTCTAAACCTCGCATTCCTTGGACTCACATTCCCGCTGATGTTCAAACTCGGCAGCCAATTTATGCCGCCGCTGTATGAAGGCTCGTCGCTCTACATGCCTACGTCTCTGCCCGGCATCTCCATTGTTGAGGCTTCCAAGCTGTTGGAGGAACAGGATCGGATCATCCGCTCGTTCCCTGAAGTCCAGACCGTATTCGGCGCGGTTGGACGTTCCGACAGCGCCACGGACAACGCTCCACTCGATATGTATGACACAACTGTCATGCTCAAGCCGCGTGGGCAATGGCCCGCAGGAATGACCTACGAAAAACTGATCCGAGAAATGGACGAAAAGCTCCAGTTTCCGGGCCTAAGCAATACGTGGACGATGCCCGTCGAGAATCGGCTGGATATGGCCTTGACGGGAATCAAGACTCCGGTAGGCATGAAAATCCAAGGTCCGAGTCTTGACGGCATCCAGCAGCTCGGAACTCAGGTACAGCAGATTCTTTCCAGCCTGTCGCAAGTGCGATCTATATTCGCGGAGCGCGTCTCGCAAGGCTTTTACATCAACGTGGAGGTAAATCGACCGCAAGCCGCGAAATATGGCCTGACCATTGCCGACGTACAGGCGTCTGTATCTTCGGGCATGGGCGGCATGAATATCGCCGAGAACGTTGAAGGCCGCGAACGTTACCCCATCAATGTCCGATACGAGCGCGACTTCCGCGACAACCTCGACGAGCTTCGGCATGTGCTGATTGCCACACCTTCAGGCGCTCAAATCCCAATCGATCAGGTGGCAACGCTCTCGTTCTCACGCGGCCCCGCCATGATTCGGGACGAGGACGGCCAACTCACCGGCTATGTCTACCTTGACTTGAACACGAGCGATTACGGGGGCTTCGTCCAACAAGCTTCGAACCTACTCCAACAGAAGTTGCGATTGCCTGCGGGATACACCTACCAATGGTCCGGCGAATACGAGTTTGAACTGCGAGCGCGACAACGGCTGAAACTCATTCTTCCCATCGTCTTCTTCGTGATCTTCATGCTGCTCTACATGGTCTTTCACTCCGTGACCGAGGCCACCGTGCTTATTTTCCCGACCTTCTACGCCATGACTGGTGGTCTCATATTGCAATGGCTTCTCAAATACAATTTCAGCGTGGCGGTGTGGGTTGGCTATATCGCTTTGTTCGGAATTGCGGTTGAGACAGGCGTTGTCATGGTTGTGTATCTGCACGACGCACTTAATCGCCGACTGTCAGCTGGGACCCCGCTCAAACACGAAGATATCGAGGCTGCCGTAATCGAAGGTGCGGTTCAGCGGCTCAGGCCAAAGTTAATGACTGTCTTTGCGGTTCTCGCCAGCCTGATTCCAATTCTCTGGGAAAGCGGTATCGGCTCCGATGTCATGAAGCCCATTGCGGCCCCGATTGTCGGCGGAATGATTACTTCCACCATCCACGTGCTGATCTTGGTGCCTGTCTTCTTTGCGCTTATGAAAGAGCGTGCATTGCGCCGTGGAATGCTGCGGCCCATCAATTAGGAGCCCTTTCCGCTAGGCAAGGCTGCCGACCAACAATTGAATTCACGGGGAAGTGCCTCCGGGTGTATAAGGTTGCCCAACTCGGCGGCCAAACGGAAATCCGGTCCAAATCCAAAATTTGAGAGGATACGACTATGAATGTAATCACCGGGCTCGAACCGGGGAAAACAGAACTATTTAATCAAAGGACGAAAGCACACGCTCTATGATCACCAACCAAGCCTTGGCCAAACAAAGCGAGTCTGGAAACCGACAAGAACCGATCAATATGCAAAGGAGAATTTTGATGGGTGGGGCAGTGGCCGCTCTGCTTTCATCTCCTGGGCGGGTGCTGGCCGAAGAAAATCACGGGGGGCCCGACAATCCTTTCATCCTTCTGCTCAAGGGAATCTATCAGCCTGTGGCCGCAGGTGAAGGGCCAGCTAACAACCTCGGCCTCGCCCTCTCGACTGTAAACCTGAATGATGGTACATATTCGAAAACGCGAATCTACCCAATTTTCGGAATTCTCGAAAGCAACGACCAAGACAGGCCTATCGGCACGTTCTACGTTCAATTCAACGGGAATTTGTGTGCCTACGACCTGCCAGGAGGCGCGATTGCGATGAGGTTCAACGACCCTCCGGCGGGTGTCCCCCCGGAACTGGGTTTTAACAATTTTTCTTCCCTGTCTTTCCCCGACGGGCAAGGAGGGTCTTACTTGGAAGGAACCTTCGAACTAGTGATACTGGAGGCGACCGGGATTTATCAAGCCTTTCAGGGTGGTCATAATCACATGGTGGATAGACTGCATTCACTGGCTAACGGCCACGACGACGAATTCTGCTTCTGCAATATTAGCCAGTACCAGTTCCCATGAAAAGAAAATAAGGGTAGACCTACCCTGTGGTGGGCCGGGGCCGCAAGGTTCCGGCCTTTATTTGGGTGTAGAATCCGGTGAACGGAGGACCCACCGATGGCAGCTATGCTTGTTAAGAATCAATGGGACAGAAAGCCGATACCGAGCATGCTCGCGGATTTACGCGAAAGTGAAAAGATAAGCTGTACCGCATTCCCCGATTGTCTGGCTTCGTACACACTCGCCTGCGGTGAGGTAGAAAATCGCATGGTGGGGCATGAAAACAATCTCGACATCATGCGCCGTAAAGCAAGGGAACTGTTGAATGCCCATCACCCCCATACGCGAATGGTTGATTACGTATGGGCTGGACCCGAGAAGGGATGGCTCGATAGAGAAATGGCAACAGCGGCAGGATTATAGATGCTGCTACAGGCTTATCCGCGACGGGGACCTGGGGGGAAATCGTGGCTAAGCATAGGCTCGCGCCATATTCGGCGACGCCGCAGTCATGGTTCAAGGTCTTGAATTCCGACTACAGCCAAGCTCGCGGTCGCAAGGAAATGTTTGATCGATTCCACGGGCGCGGCGAGCAGCTTCGTTCAGGAAGGATGACCGATGACGTTGGCCGGGTTTGAATATTCGGCAACGTTTGTGGGGCAGGAGGGCGATACCTGCACGTATCGCGTAGAGGAGTGGAAAACGGCATTGATCTGTCTTCCGTAGCACTATAACCACTCGCCAAAGGAGCTACCTTGAAGAAACTGTATGTGGGCAATTTACCGTTTCAGGCTACGGAAGAAGATATAAGCAATTGGTTCACACAGGCGGGTGCAACAGGAGCGAGCGTGAGCCTGGTAACAGACAAGTTCACGGGACAGCCGCGCGGGTTCGCCTTCGTTGAAATCAACAACGATGAAGAAGCGGCCCGCGTTATCCAGTCCCTCAACGGCCAGGATTTCATGGGCCGCAACGTGGTAGTCAATGAAGCCCGGCCACGTGAAGGTGGTGGTGGTGCTGGTCGTGGCGGCTACGGTGGAGGGCGCGGACGTGAGGGAGGGCGAGGCGGTGACCGGGGTGGAGGTGGTGGCCGAGGACGCTACTAATCTGAAATGAGCAGACAGGTAGCTGTCGTGCTTTACGTGGTGGCGATGGTAGCCGCCATAGTCGGTGTAGATTTCGTGTTCTTCAGAAATCGATTCTTGGAACGGCTGGCAGTGAATGTTGGCATTGTCTTGGTGTTCGTAGCTTTCTACTTCAGATTCCTCAGGCGTCCATGAACAAGGCTGGCCCGTCACGTCCTCGCCATTGTCATGTGCGGCCATGAATGTTTAGCGGCGCGCGAGTAGTGGCGCGGATGCAAATACAGTAAGTAGCCCGAGGATCATATATCCCGGACTTACCGTCTTAACGCCCAAACCTAAGACGGCTATACCTAAAAGCGCGATTAGAAATGAGCCGATGGTTCGTATTCTTCGGAGGGCCTGTTGCATCGTGGGAGTCTACACCAGTGCGCCACGTGCAGGTCTTAAATCCTGATTACAGCCAAGCTCCCGGGCGCCAAGAAATGTTTGAGAAGTTCAGGACCAAAAGCGAGCACGTTGCCCCGGAAAATTTGAAAGCAATTAGCGGATATCGGCCCATCTAACGACTCGCTACTCTCCCACAGAGAGACAACTTGGGAGGGTTTCATGACGGTTTACAACGGAAGCACGTTTCAAACCTGCGCTTTGAGGGTTTGGGGTGTTTGGGTTTCGATGCGGGATTTCCACGCGGCGACGGTGAGATATAACCAGGACGTGCCGCTGCCGCTGGCTCTTCGGCTTGACGCCCGAGCCTCTATTGGGATAGATACTCCGCTTTTGTGGCGCGATGAGCGAGGCTATAGGGAAGGAGACGGTCATGATGATCGGCGATCAGTTGCGGGCACTACACGAGCAGCAGGAGTTGTCGCAGGGAGACATTGAAAAACGAACAGGTCTGTTGCGCTGCTATGTTTCACGTGTAGAGAACGGTCACACCATTCCATCAATTGAGACATTGGAGAAGTGGGCTCGCGCCCTAAACGTACGACTCTACCAGCTTTTCTATGAGGAGGGCAAGGATTCACCGCCTTCGCAGCCGCACAAAACTGAGAAATCTGGACTCTGGGGCTCCGAAGACAAAGACGCACGCTATTTGAACCAGTTGCGTCGGACTCTGAGCCGCACGCGAGAGCGCGACCGCGATTTATTGCTTCATATGGCCCGGAAGCTGGCAAAGCCTATAGTCGCCTAGCCCGCAAGTTGGCGAGAGGTGCGAATGCGAAGGGAAATTAGCGAGCAGGGATTCCTGAATTTCGCCCACTCTTATCTGTCCGAAGCTTTTCCGAACCCGCAGCGTAAAGGCTGTCCATGTGATTGGGATTTGATCGAGATGGCCGAACGTCCGAACGAGGCCAAGCATGCGGCAGTAAGCGAACACGTCACGTACTGCTTGCCCTGCTTTAACCGCTATATGGAAATTCTGGCGACTTGAAGCGCAGGTCATAATGATCGGCGCAATTGCTGGTGACATAATCGGCTCCGTCTACGAGTTTAATCCGATCAAGACCAAGGATTTCCCACTGTTTAGTCCGCACTGCAGCTTCACCGATGACACGGTCCTTACTGTTGCTGTTGCGGATGCGGTCCTGAACGGTCGCTCATATTTCGAATCCATCCGCAATATCGGCAGACGCTATCCGGATGCCGGATATGGTGGTTTTTTCCTACGATGGCTCCATTCAGAGGACTCGCGTCCCTACAACAGTTGGGGCAACGGTTCAGCCATGCGTGTGAGTCCGATTGGGTTTGCATTCTCGGATGAGGAGACGATCTTGAGGGAGGCAGCCCGGACGGCAGAGATCACTCACAATCACCCAGAAGGAATTAAGGGCGCACAAGCTACGGCGCTCGCCATATTTCTCGCACGAACCGGCAGCAGCAAAGACGAAATCCGGCGAACAATCCAGAGCCGCTTTGCATACGATTTGGATCGAACTGTAGACGAGATTCGGCCCTCGTATTCGTTTACCGAATCATGTCAACAAACCACGCCCGAGGCCATTATCGCGTTCCTGGACTCAACCTCGTATGAAGACGCCATTCGGAATGCCGTCTCGTTAGGAGGCGATGCCGATACTCTCGCCTGCATAACGGGTGGAATTGCTGAGGCATTTTACGGCGAGGTGCCTTCCGAGATTCGTACCAAGGTTCTGGAATGTGTCTCGCCCGATCTCTGGGAAATCACGGACAAATTCTCGACGAAGTACGGAATCAAGAAGGCAAGTCGAAAAGAATAGGCTGAACCGCCGATTGAATCTCGCGTCCGGGTCGGCGGCCTCTTCGTCTTTCCCAAGGTCCCTGCATCCGAAAAATGGTCGGGCATCTCCTGCCGCTTGACGCCCGCGCCCCGACTGCGATAGACACGGTGCCTCGTGACGGAGGTGCGAATGGGAAGAGAGATTAGCGACGACGAAGTCCTACACTTCGCCAAATCTTATTTGTCCGAAGCTTTTCCGAACCCGCGGCGGATTCGTTGTCCCAACGACTGGGAACTGATAAGGATGTCGGAGCACCCGAAGGAAGAAATTCATGCTGCGATCAGTGAACACCTTACGTTCTGCTCGCCCTGTTTTAACCGCTATATGGAAATTTTGGCCGAGTTGAAACGCAGGATGAGACTGGGTCGAGAATAGCTGAGGGTCATCCAACCGTCGATTGCTTAGTCGCTTCACGGCGCTCATCTACGAGTCGCAGCAGATGGCTTGCAAGTACAACTACTTCCACTGCCACTGTTGGATCGTCAATCGTGCCGGTCCTGTGACTTGAGGCGTTCTTATACAAGCCAATTGCTCCTGCGAATAGACTCGACATTGCTTCCTGCTCTGATTTGAGGGCCGTCCTGTCAGCAAGCGGACCTGTCGCAGGATTGAATGCGTCACGCATCAACGGCTCGCCATATTTTTCCTTGCCAAATCCCGCTGCCTCGCGGACTGCGACTTCCACCTCTCGCGTGGCTTCGAAAACCGCTGTGTCATATGCGCCCCGCAAAAACGACGGATACACACGCTCATCGATCCGTGGATGAAGGAGGCTACGCGGCAGCATGGTCGCTCGCCGGTAAGTCTCATAAGCTTCCCGGTCAACTAATTTTCGACCTCTTCGCGTAACAAAATAGGCGTAACTTCCGCCAGCATTCGGTTTCGGAGCTATTAGACACTCTCGTTCGAGCCAAGCCCATGCTTCGGCTAACGCCGACGAGAGTTCGTCTCGCGCATTCTGTGGATAATCCAATATCGGGCCGGAAGTCAGGAAATTGTGGCGATTAAGTTGCCATTGCTCCTGCGGCGAAAATGAATTCAGATGTTCGATCACGACTCCCGCGAGTTCTTCAGGTTCAAGGCTAAGAACTGAACTTGCGTCGGGGAGCATCGAGATAAGGGACTTATACATTGATCTTCGTCGTCCTAAGTCGATTCAGGTTACAGGTCCTGCCACTTCATCAGCCCCACACTCCTGCTGAGTCCGCATCAAAGAACTCGACGGATAAAGGTCGTTGCGCGGGTCTTCTAACGATCATCAATTCGGCTCGCTGCACTATTCTCGTATTGCCTTCTGAACTGGGATCACCGTGTAAGCTGATAAACGCTTGCTTCACCTTGCCGCTATCAAGCAGCTTCAAGATATGTTCATCGGCCTCGCCAAAAGAAAGACCGAACATGAATAAGGTGCCACCAATTGCCGCGAAACTTCGATAGGCCCGGTTTAAGAATCCACTGTGTTGAATTCTGTCTAATTTGGATTCGTAGCTGCCTTCAGCCACAAAAAGTGGGAAACGATTAGTTTCAAGGGCGTCTCGAATCTGGTCGATCAGAGCGACTCCAGTGTTACACCACGTAAATTTTTGGAGTTCGGCTCCGGCATCGAAGATGTGCATACCTCCATGTAGGTAAAAGATGTTTTGTTTGTCAGTCCGTTGCACATCCCAGGTCACATAATCAGCAGGCCCGTCCTCCGGTTCTCTAAATCCATCATCGAACGCGATATCAGGGTCTATTTCTTGCTGCATCAGTGCCCAGTACAGCAGCAAGTCATAATTCACCGTGTAAATCCGATTAAAGTTTTTCAGAAAAGTCCGACAAGCAGCATAGCGTTCATTCGGAATGTCTGCGGGCCTGGCAGGGTGACTGGCGGCGATAGTCGTCGCAAGGAGTTCTCGCAACCCGTCAGCGTCCGTGTTTAAGCGCTGGCTAAGCTCGGGATTGTTCTCCTGATAAACCGACGCCAACAAAGCAGCCTGTTTCAATGCTCTAATCACGACCTCAAAGTCCGTTGTGTTCAGTGCGCCAAACGCGTTACGGGCGGCTGGAGATAATCCATCAAAGTTAGCTTGGTTAAAGAGAGCACTGTAAGAAAAGATGTCATTTCGACAGGCGCGACTGAATCCATTTCCCGCCAAGAGGTGTTTCGTGTCGGACGCCCGTTCAAGGGCCTCCTGAAACGTGATCACTTCATGCATTGCGCCATTCCTTGGTAGCGGAGCGCGGTGGTCTATCCAAGACGCTTTGTGATCCCAGTATAATGGCAGTAACGTGGCGAAATCGGCGAGGTGCGTCATCTGCCCTTGCCGCACCGTCATGATTTCCGGGATTTGCGGGAGGAGCTTGGCGGAATTGTCGTAAATACGGACCGTCTGGATCGCGCTTTTGCGAAAATCCATGGCCCTGATGAGATTTTGAGTACTCTTCTGGTAGATATCTCGCAGCAGGT
>Ga0307478_10002121_pt1 | contig 16104 bp, 16 predicted proteins | sample atmos_gasesECM4C_2_FD_203713 | JGI IMG/M metagenome (GOLD analysis project Ga0307478, IMG submission 203713) | Hardwood forest soil microbial communities from Morgan-Monroe State Forest, Indiana, United States - atmos_gasesECM4C_05 | ecosystem: Environmental > Terrestrial > Soil > Temperate...
CCGCCAGGCCGTGCACGATTCCGGGCGCATCGTGCAGATCGGCACGCAGCGGCGTAGTTCACCCGTGTATCGAGCCGCATACGACTACATTCGCAGCGGAAAGTTCGGCGACATCGTGAGCGTGCTCATGACCTGGAACGTCAATCAGCCGGGCCGTTGGCGCCGCCCGAAGCTTGTTGCCGGGCTGCGCGAAGAGCAAGTGGATTGGAAGCGCCATCTGCTGAACAATCCCTACGAACCCTTTGGTCCGCGAAAGTATGTGGAGGCTTTCAGGTGGTGTACACATCTCGAATGACGAATGAAGCGTGAGGTAAAGGAGCTTTACTATTCGAACGGCGGCACGCTCGACCTAGACAAGAAAACGGTGTCGCCTGAAGGTGGGTTAACGAAGCGGTATGCGGATGAAATGGGAATGCAGCCGAATTGGTTGCCAAAGATTTCCCTGCTCGATTCGGCTCCGAAAATCGCCACTTCTGCTGATACTGGCGGCGACCCGGACACTTCGGCGAACGTGCGCAACTGGATGGAGTGCGTGCGCAGCCGAAAAACCCCGAACGCGCATATCGACGCAGGCTATCAGCATTCCGTGGCGTTGTGCATGACCATCGCCGCCATTCAAACTAGCCGGCGTGTCACCTTCGACGATGCCAAACAAGAAGTCGTCGTCGCTGGTTAGAGCGGGTCATACCTTAACATGCGAGAATACGTGGGCCGGAACGCTATTCCGGCAGGAAATAATCTTGGCTCACCGGAAACAACTCGGCCAGGCGGCAGTTCCCTGCGTCGGCCTCATGGTCATAAGCATCGGCGTGCTTTGGGCTGCCGAGCAGCCGGCCATCCAATTTACCAATGTGACGCGCACCGCCGGCATCCAGTTCACGCATTTCAAGGGCAACAAGGGCATTTCGATCAATCTAGAGGAGTTTGGCCCTGGAGTCTGTGTCGCGGACTTCGACGGCGACGGCTGGCCCGACATCTATTTTGTGAATGGAAGAGATTTGTACGGCCGGGGCATCAAAGCGCAGAACGCCTTGTACCACAACAACGGCGACGGCACGTTCACGGACGTGACCGACAAGGCAGGCGTGCCGGGAACCGGCTACGGACTCGGGTGCGTGTGGGGCGACTACGACAACGATGGCCATCCCGATTTGTTCATCACACAATACGGCCCGAACATTCTCTATCACAATAATGGCGACGGCACATTTGCCGACGTCACGCAAAAAGCCGGTGTCGCCGGCATGGATTTCAAAACCTACTTTCACGCAGGCGCGACGTTTTTCGATTACGATCGCGACGGCAAGCTTGATTTATACGTTGGCGGCTACGTCGCGTTGCCCCCGGGAGCGCAACGCTACTGCAATCTCGGCGGCGTGACCAGCAGCTGTCCGCCAAGCGCCTACGAAGGCAGCGCCGACATTCTCTATCACAACAACGGTGACGGCACGTTCACCAACGTCACCAAGAAAGCGGGCATTTATCAGCCCGGCGGGAAAAATCTCGCTGTGGGCGCCGCCGATTACGACAATGACGGCTGGCCCGATCTTTTTGTGGCCAATGATGGCTTGGCCGCCTACCTGTACCACAATGAGCGCAATGGCACGTTCAAAGAACAGGGTTCGCTATCCGGCATGGCCTTCACAGGACAAGGGCGCACCATGGCCGCCATGTGTATTTCGCTCGGTGATTACAACAACGACGGCTGGCTGGATCTGTATATTTCTGACTTTCAGGGCAACTCCGACCACCTCTGGAAGAACGACGGCCAGGGCTTTTTTGACGAGGTGAGCGATCACGCAGGCATCAGCTTGCCCACGCGCGCTGTACTCAGCTTTGGCGGCGGCTTTTTTGACTATGACAACGATGGCTGGCTCGACCTATTTATCGCTAACGGTCACGTGTACCCCGAAATCGAGCAGGTCTCGCCAGAGATCCGCTACAAGCAGATCAACACGCTGTTTCACAATGACGGACACGGCAAGTTCCTCGATGTCACGAAGAGTTCGGGAGAGGGATTCGAAACTCCGTCGGTCGGGCGCGGCGTCGCGTTAGCGGATTTTGACAATGACGGTTTTATGGACTTGGTCGTGGCCAATAACAACGATGCGCCCCTGCTTCTGCACAACAGCGGCGGCAACGGAAATCACTTTGTCTCTTTCAAGTTGGTAGGCACGAAGAGCAACCGCGACGCCATGGGCGCGCGCGTGAAACTAGTGGCGGGTGGGATCACGCAAATGCGAGAGATTGCCGGTGGAGGCAGCTACCTTTCTCAGAGCGACCTGAGGGCGCACTTCGGGCTCGGCTCTGCCACAAAAATAGAGAAGCTGGAAATCAGTTGGCCGAGCGGCGGGCAGCAGAGTTTTCGCGAGATTGCGGTCGACCAGTTCTACAGAATTCAAGAAGGGAAGGACGGGCTCGCACCCCAGTCGATCCCCAGACCTGCCAAAAAGCCCTGACACCGGAGAACGTACTCACCGAGCGGCTGCGGCGTGATCAACCGGAGTGAAGCCACTGCTTAGTGGCGGAGCACCAGCGTGCTCGCAATCATGTCGTGCAGCGCCTGGCGCCGTTCCGTGAAGCCCGCCATCATGTAACCGATGCCAAAGGGAATGAGGCTGGTCACAATCTTCGCGAAAAACCGTCCCGTGGCGCGGCCAAACGTAATGCGCTGCCCCGCGAGGTCCGTAACGTAAATTCCCAGCGCCTGCTTTCCCAAGGTCGCCTGCTTGTCCCCGCTTTCCAGATAGGCAAAATAAAGCCACTTGGCAATCGAGCTGAACGCAACCAGGGTGAACACCAGACTCAAGAACGCCATCCACTGCCCGGGCTCAAAGCGTTCCACGTGCCCGCGCGGTAACGCTTCCAGCATCGCCACGCCGCCCATCAGAAAGAAAAGAGGAACGAAGAGAACCAGAATTGCAAATCCGATGATGACGCCATCGATCAGGTATGCGACGAAGCGCAGCCAGAATCCCGCGTAGGTCACATTGGACGCATACGCGATCGCGCCTACGCCCGCGTGCGGCGAGACGGTTGCGGCGGCTGGATTCAGAAGCGCAGCGGCAGCCCTGATTACCGGGGTCCCGCAAGACTGGCAGAACACAGCATCTCCGGCGAGTACCGCACCACATTTGGAACAGTACAAGGCGAGCCTCCTCGGAGTCGGCGAAGCAATTTTCGGTGGTCCTTATTGTCCAACAAGTCTGGCGCTTTCGGGGAAGCTTTATTCACAGCCTTCCTGCTGGAATTGCTGGAGCTGCTTCTGCGCCACCGCGCTTCCCTTTCGAGCCGCCGCGGTCAGAAGGATCCGCGTTTGGTCGCAGTTTCTCGCGACTCCCTTGGCATGCCAGTACAAATCAGCGAGCACGATTTCGGCGCTGGGATTTCCCTTTTCCACCGAGATCCACAGTAGCCGGACCACTTCGACTGTGCCGATGCCGGAATTTGCGCGGAGAATTTGCAGTGCCTGCAAATACTCAGGCTGGCCTGCCTGTTCGTCTCCCGGCGCAACCGCAGAAGAAGAGGTCTCAGGAAGCGGAGTAGCAGCCGAAGGAGCATTGATTGTGGGAAACGACGATTGAGCCGAACCCGTGATCGGTCGCTGAATCTCGGGCTTGCTCGCAGGGAGACCGGCCGCAGGAGCGTTCGAGTCAGCCTCGGGCGCAACTGCTGTTCCGGGCGCCCCCGCTTGATCCGCAGGAGCGCGCAACGCTTCCTGTCGGGTGCCACCTATCTTTTCGCCAAGCCAGATCAGGCCATCGCCAATTGCGCGGTGAAAGACATAACTAGCAACCACAAACGCAAGGATGAGCATGATCGTGATTGCTTTCGATAAAGTGAACTCCTCCATCCAGCTCGGCGGGCTCGGGACCGCTTGTTCCTCGAGGGCTGGCAAGTGTTCCGGGCGAGCCCTTTCAGCGCGAGGCCTTGGGGAAGTTCCGCGGGGCTGGATCAGGATGGACGAAATATCCGGGAGGTTCGGGTCCCGCTCGGGCTGCGAAAAATCGTCTTGCTCCGATTCGCGTGGTGGAGCAGGCACCGAGCTCGGCGGCATACGCCACCGGCGTTCCAGCGCGGGGAGGATTGAGCTCGCCCGAATGGGCGGCTTGGTGCCCCCATTTTCCGGGGCAGCCGGCGGAGAAGGGGACTCGGTGGTTTCCTCGGCAACGGAGAGTGGTTCAGCGGGTTCGAACGGAAACGGAATGTCGCCTTCGGGCACCGGAGCAGGGCTTTCTGGCAACGGTCCAGTTGGCGACGGCTCTTCGCCGGATGGCGGCTGTGGCACAACCGGCTGTGCGACGACTTCAGGTGAGGGTGGCTCCTCCTTCTTCGGAGGCACGGGGCGCGGCGGCGCAGTCCGCATCTCCTCGCGCAGCTCCTCGATTGTCGAGGGTTCATGACGAGGCGGGCTGGTTGCGTCTTCCTCGCGAGTTGGCGGTTCATCCGAGCGAAGAAGCCACTCGTCAATCAGGTCGCGGGCGGTTGTAGGAATGTTGACAAATTTCACCCCGGCGATCCGGCCATTTTCATCGATCCAGTCGACAAGACCTTCTCCCTCAATGCGCGTGGATTCGCCCAAGGAAAAAGCGAAGGGCGTTTTTTGCCCGGCCCGCAGCGGAATCATCGCGCGAACGGCGAACCCTTCCTCAGAAAGGTCGCGCATCATCCCGCCATTGCTGGAGGCCAGCTCCACGTAAACAAGGCTCAGCGGTTTCTTTCGCAGCTTCTTCCGGCGCTCGGCGTCTGCCTTCATGGTGAGTACGAACGAGTGCATTTTATCGCGTCCCCTGCGCATTTAGGTAGAGGGGAATCCAACCGGTTGTTAGGCCCGACCGTCAGCTAGATGGCAGGGTGCTGCCTTGACCCGGAACGCCCGGGTCGCGGATCTTTTCGATGGCGGCATGGGCCGCCTTGGCCTTCTCCGGATCCACCCACGAATCCTGCCTAACCAGCGTGGTCTGGGTCGGCAACGCGAGCACGGCACCCGCCTTTTCGAGCGTATCCATGATCTCAAGCAGCAACGCTTCCTGCGTTGCCAGATACTGGTTGTATTCCGAGTCCAGAATATAGGCAAAGATTTCGACTTCGAGCGCGTATTCGGCGAACCGGAGGAAGCGCGCCCGCGCCGAGGAATCCTCGACCTTTGGATTCCGGCGAAGGAGCTCACGAATGGCCTCGAGAACATAGCGAACGTGATCGGGTGAAAGGTCGTAACGCAGGCGAATGACTTGCTGGCACAAGAACTTGTCGCGGAAGCGGAGGTTTTCGATTGTGGAGGTAGAGAGAACGCCGTTCGGTATGGAGAGCACAGTGCGTTCAGGCGTGCGCAACCGCGTGGAGCGCAGGCCGATGTCTTCGACGGTCCCGACCTGATTGTTAATCTTGCAGGTGTCGCCGACAACGATGACCTTGTCGAACAAAATCGAAACACCGCCAAACACGTTTTCAAATGTTTTTTGCGCGCCGAGACCGAGTGCCAGGCCTCCGATACCAACACCGGCAAGCGCGGTGCTGACGTCTACGCCCATGGTTTTCAGGACGGTAAGCGCCACAAACAGGAAAACGACGACGTCGACGAAGCGGCGCACCAGCGAAACGATCGAACGCTCCGCGTACAAGCCTCGATGGCCGAGACTGGCTCCGACGCGCCGCGAGATGGCGCGCGTAAAAGTAATGACAATCCAGTAGAACGCGGCCGCGAGCAGGACGAAGACGACGCGCCGGTAATAAAGCTGATACAGAATGGATGTACCGATGTAGTTGACAAACCGGAAGTGAATTAAAATGGCCAAGGAGAGCGTGATGGGGTCGGGGCGCAAAAACGGTTGATAGGCTGGAGGAGCTTTCCCTTGCCTCTTGCGCCGGAAGCGAATTGCGGCTTGCGCAAGGAGCGTAAGAGAACGCGCGAGAAGCAGTGCGACGGGAGCAAATAGTAGCAGGGCAATCCACTGCCACAGCGGCATGGCCATGAACCGATTCTCGACGAGCGCCTGAGGAATGTTTTTCTCAAGCACAGGGAACTCAAGCGTCTCGTAGACTTTCGGCACCTGATCCAGCGTTTTGCGGGAGATGTACCAGAGCTTGCGTCCCTGGTCGTCTTCGGCGCGGACGAGATAGAGAGGAAAGTCTTCGCTCACGCCGCGGAACCCGCCAATTTTTTCCTGGTCCGGCGGCAAGTTGTCGTCGAGGTGCCCCAGCGGGTCATTGCTGATGAAGTCCAGAGGGCCAGTAAACTTCAGGCTGAGGACGGCGAATAATTGGGAGGCGAGTTCCTCTTCATCCTCAAGGGAAGGCCGGCGGCGCGCCGTGGACCGCTGAAAATACTGAACGGCGACGTTGTATCGTTCTTCGCCTGCGGCCTTGATGAAACCAAGAACGCAGCCCCGCGGTGTTTCTCGTTTTAGGGGGTCTGGCGGAGAGGCGGGCTGTGCAGCGGCGGTGGAGGGTGGACTGAGGCCCGGAATCTGTGCGCTGGCAGAACCTGCGGAGGCAAGGCCAAAAGCGACAACCAAGAGCAGCGGCAACTGGCGCCAAGCAGACATTCTTCGTGCTCCGAGAGACCGCTTCATTCTAGCTGTTGAATTGGGCCTTCACAATTGAAGGCAGGGCGGAAGCGGGGCTGCCGAGGCGCTCCTGGTGCTGGCGCAGCAGGAACTGGTCGGTCATGCCTGCGATGTAGTCGCAAACCACAACGTGACGCGGTACGTCCGGCACCATCGCCTCGTGGGATTCTGGCATTGTGCCCGGTTGCTGCAGATAGAACGCAAAGAGCTCTTCGAGGCAGCGGATCGAGCGCTCGCAATCCTCTGTGATCAGTGGGTGGTCGTAGATATGGGCAAACAGGAAGCGCTTGAGCAGTGCGTTCTCGTCGCGGGCTTCGTCGCTGAACCGCGCCAGCCGTGCGGGAGCGCGGCGGACGTCCGCGACGGATTCGACGCGCGCTTCCAGCACCAGCCGCTGTGTGTTGGTGATCAGATCGCTCGCGAGATGATCGAGCACGTGCCGGAGGGCTTCGTTGAACTTTAGCTTGGCGCGGGCCTCAGGATGCTCGGCATCCACCTTGGCGTAGAACTCCCCGAAGAAGGGGACTTCGCTGCGGAGCATGTCGAGGTCCAGAAGATTGGCCTCGAGGGCGTCGTCGAGGTCCGCGGTGTTGTAGGCAATTTCGTCTACCCAGTCGATCAATTGGGATTCCAGGGGTGGCCGGAGCTCAACAAGATACTCGGCAAACTCCGGAAACTGCGCTGGGGGATAGTCGCGAGAATGCTTGATGATCCCCTCGCGAACTTCAAACGTAAGATTCAGGCCGTTGAAGCCAAGATAGCGGTGCTCGAACTGTTCCACGATGCGCAGCGCGTGCAGATTGTGGTTGAAACGGCTGCCGTACGGACGCATCAGCTCATCGAGCTTTCGCTCACCCGCATGACCAAACGGCGGGTGGCCGATGTCGTGAACGAGTGCGAGTGCCTCCAAGAGTTCCGCATTCAATCCGAGAGCGCCGGCGACCGTGCGGGCAATTTGGGAGACCTCGAGCGTGTGGGTGAGCCGGTTGCGGAAGTGATCGGAGAAACGCGCGGTAAACACCTGCGTTTTGGCTTCAAGGCGGCGGAACGCGCGCGAGTGCACGATGCGGTCCCGATCGCGGGCATATTCGCTGCGGTACGGATGCGGTTGCTCAGGGTAACGGCGTCCGCGGGAATCAGCATCCCGCATGGCCCATGGGACAAGAGCGTTTGGCGTTTCGATGGCCGAAACCTCCGGCAATGGTTCGCGAGGCGGCCCCTCTGTCAGGACTTCGGAGCCAGGAGTTCCAGCCCGCGGTCCGCTTCGTCAGCTACCGAAGTGTTGGGGTAATCTTTCTTGAGCTGTTCGTAGAGCGCGGCGGCTTGTTTGCGATCGGACTGGCGAAGCACGCCGGCAAGTTCGAGCAGCACCATGGGCTTCGGCACCAGAATCGAGCCCGCCGTACTGAGCGTACGCAAGGTCTTAGCGGCCTCGTCCATCTTGCCGGATCGTTCCGCGATCAGCGCCGACTGGTATTGCGCGAGCGCGGCGAGCTCCTTGTCGGAGGCTGCGTTCAGCTTCTTCAGCTCTTCCGAGGCCTGGTTCAGGCGATCCATATCCATCAGACACAAGGCCGAGTAGTACCGTGCCAGTCTGCCTGGGTTTGCGCTGGGAAATTTCGAAGCAACGGCCGCGAATTTCGCCTGTGCATCCTGGGAACGCTGGGCTACATCCGTATACGTCGGTTCGCCCGGAAGGGCAGGCTGACCGGCTGTGGCAAGGGGCGCATTGTAGATCTTCATGGCGTCGTCGAAGGCAACCTGTGCCTGGTCATTCTGGCGGGTCGAATAAAACTTCCAGCCCAGATAGCCGGAGGCGATCACAATTACAGCCAGCATAGCGATGGCGGCGAGCCGGGTGTGGGAAAGAACGGCCTCTGCGCCATGTTCGAAGGTTTCCCGGACTTTGTCCTGCTTCAATTCCTTGCGCGAAATATGCTCGGTCACAGCCGCTCTCCTGACTGGTATGGAATCTTTAATCGTAACATAAGTGCGGAGCGGGGCGCTCGGGGCGGAAGTAACCCTTGTTGCAAAGCCGCGCCGATACCGGACCGCCACACACGCCGGACGTGTTAACTTTGAAATATGCAGACAGGATGCGTCCATTGCGGCCAACAACATCTGCTGAAGGATGAAGTGCTGGCCCAGCATGCCAAGGTGCAGTTCCGTTGCACGCGATGCGGCAAGACCACCGTTGTCGAACTGAAGGGCCGCACCGATGAGACCGTCGTCATTTCCCCCATGCCTTCCTTTGCCCGCGCAGATGCTTCCACGCAAAACCTGCGGCTCCCCCCTGCCGACGGCTTGAACCTGCCAGTGGGCGTGGCTGTGGTCCTGACGGTCGAAAGCGGGCCCGAGCGTGGCAAATCTTTCACTTTGGCCGGTCCGCGCACCGTGCTTGGCCGGAAGGGTGCCGATATCGCGCTCGAAGATCCTGAAGTTTCGCGGCATCACTGCGTCCTGGAAGTCCGGGATCGGGTGGTCAACCTGAAGGATCTGGATTCGACCAACGGGACCTTTTTTGAAGAAGAACGAGTGCGCGCGGCCATGCTGCGCGACGGGGACCTCTTCCGCGCGGGAAGCAGCACCATCCGCCTGTCGTTCCAACCCAAGTAACAAAGAGAGTGGCACGACCCCAGGCCCACCGGTGCGCCTGACGCCGCGGGGAGTAAGATACTGGGCAGGCTGCTCTGCAAAACGATGAATCGAGTCACAGTTTGTGCCATCGCCCAAAACGAACAGGAGGATCTTCCGCGGCTGCTCAAGTCGGTTGAAGGCATCGCCGACGAGATCGTCGTGGTGGATGGAGGCAGCACGGATCGAACTGCCGAAATTGCGCGCGACCTGGGCGCGAAGGTGTTTGCCCGTGCGTTTACCAATTTCGCCGAGCAGAAAAACTTTGCCGCCTCGATGGCTTCGAATGCCTGGATTTTCATGCTGGATGCCGACGAAGAGCTCAGTGAGGAATTGAAGCAGTCCGTGATTCAATGGAAGGCCAAGGAGCCGGAGTTCCCCGTCTATGAAATGTCACGATTAACGTGGTATTTGGGGGCGTGGATTCACCACTCGCGCTGGTATCCAGACTGGCAGCGCCGCATTTACCGGCGCGATCAGGCAACTTTTTCTGGAACCGTTCACGAGGCGCTCGGATTCGAAGGCCGGGCGGGGCGCCTCGGGGGAGACTTGCTGCACTACACGATGCGCAGTTTTGCCGAGCATGAGGAAAAACTCGAGCGCTATACCACCGCTTTGGCGCAGGAGATGTTTTCCCAAGGAAAACGCAGTTGGCGCGGAGCCATGTGGCTTGCCACACCCTGGAGTTGGGTGCGCCACTTCCTTCTGGGAGCGGGTTTTCTGGATGGCTACCGCGGAGCGCTGATCGCACGAATGGCGGCGCGGGGTGTACGGCTCAAGTTCCAAAAGTTGGGCGCACTCGTCGAGGCCGAGAGGCGCAGAAGGAGCCAGGGTGCCGCGTGATACCTCTCTTCATAGATCTCGACAGAGAGTGGCGCGGCGGACAAAGCCAGGCTTTGCTTCTGCTGAAGGGCCTGTACGAGCGCGGGCACGCTGCAGAATTGCTGACGGTCCGGGGTTCGCTGCTCGCCAAACGCGCGCGGCAAGAAGGGATCTATGTCCACACGATCAGCGGGACCATGCGGCGGTTACGGGCTGCCGCCAAAATCAGACGGCTGCTCGCCGACGGCCGCTTCGAACTCGTTCATGTGAACGAAGCGCACGCCTTGAGTGCGGCATGGCTGGCCGGTGCTCACAAACGGCTGCCGCTTTTGTCCTCCCGCCGAATCGGGTTCCCTCTCCGGAAAAACTGGATCTCGAAATCACGCTTCCGGGCGCTGGCGCGATTCGTCGCAAATAGCGAGCAGGTGGCAAAAAGCCTCATCGATGCCGGATTTCCCGCTAAGCGCATCTCCGTTGTCAATGAAGGCGTTGAAATTCCCCCGCTGCCATCTCCAGACGAACGGAGAGCCGCAAGAAAAAAGTGGCATATCGCCGACGGAGAGTTTTTGTTCGGCTGCGCCAGCGCTTTTGTGCCTGAAAAGGGCCAGCGGCATTTGGTGGAGGCCTTGGGCGCCATCCGGGGAAACTTTCCGGGTGCGCGGCTGTTGCTCGCCGGCGAAGGGAAATCTCTTCCTGAAATCAAGGAGTTGGTTGAGCGGCTGGATTTACGCGATGTGGTGCTCCTTCCGGGTTTTCAAGCACACATGCGCGACTTTTATGCCGCCTTGGATGCTTTCGTGTTTCCATCCGAATTCGAAGGACTGGGCACGGCGCTGCAAGCAGCGATGGCCTACGCTTTGCCGGTGATCTCGACGGTGCGCGGCGCGCTCGGCGAAGTCGTGGAAAACGGCCGAACCGCGATTGTCGCCGAACCAAACTCGGAGCGATTCGCGGCGGCGATGAAACGCTTGCTGCTCGATTCTCGGTTGCGAAAGGAACTTGGTGAAGCCGGGCGGGAAGAGGTCAAGCAGCGATTCTCTGCGGACCTTATGGTCGAAAATACGCTCAGGGTCTATGAGGAAGTGCTCCAATCCCCGTAAGTCCAGTTGGAAAGCGGCTGTTTCTGCGAATTCTCTCACCAGAAAAGCAAAAGCGCCGAACGGCTCCTTCTCGATCCGCACGGCGCTTCACTTTGCGCTGTAACTGAACTTCCTTAAGAAATATTCCAGCAGTTCCCTCCTAACCGCTCGCCGAAAATTGTCAAGCTATTTTGCAGATTCGACTACCCATCGTCCTTGCGGTTCGAGGAACTCCACCCCAATGGCATAGCCATCGCCACGGATGGACTGGCAGTAAGCCACTCGAGCCTCCGAACGAAACTCTCCCGAACGCGACGCAAACGAAACCGGCGCGTTCTTTTCCCACTGCCTGATACTGACCACTCGCGCGCCCTTGGCGCTGACGTTTTCGGTAAATGTGACTTCCGCACCGGGAAGGTGCCGATGGCCGTCGAGCACCACGGGTACCTCCATCGGAATGCGGTGCTCGGTGCGTGGGGTTGCGAAAATATTTTTGTGAGCCATGGGTCACATCCATCTCACAGGCACGCGGCGATGCGCGTGATCGAATTCATCGGGCTGCCGCGGCGCTTCATGCGGTAGAGCACGCGGTCCGCGGCGCCCAGGAGCTTTTCGGCGGTGTCACCGTCTTCGGGGTAAGCGGCAATTCCCGCGCTTACGGAAAGGGCGGGCTCTTCCGCCTCCATCGCCAGGCGTTCGCGAACCCGGCCGGCCACGCGTGTGGCGATCTCTTTTGGAGCTTCGGGCAGAACCAGGGCAAATTCATCACCCCCGTAGCGCGCAGGCGTATCAATGGCGCGCGAGTGATTCCGCAGAATCTTGCCCAACCGCACAAGGGCGCGGCTGCCCACGAGGTGTCCGTAGCGGTCGTTGATGGCTTTGAGCCCGTCCATGTCCAACAGCACGATGCTGAACGGGCGGTGCGTACGCCGCGAACGGTCCAATTCCGATTCAATGACGGCGATCAGCCGACGGTAGTTGGCCAGGCCGGTGAGGGAGTCGCTGACCGCGAGATTGCGCACCTGGTCGAACAGGCGTGCCTGGTCGATCAACGCGCCACACAGGATAATGGTGTAGCTGGCTACCTTGCTCAGCTCCGCCAGGAAAAACGGTCCGTCAAAAAGGCGTCGCGAAAAAACCGCCGCCAAGTGGCAGGCCATGTTTAACAGCGCCACAAGAAACAGCGAGTAATCGTATAGCGACGAATCGTCACCCGCCTTTTTGTCTTCGCGGAATCTCCGGTAGAAGAAGATCGCGGCCAGTGCGAACATTCCGCCGGGAAGCAGGTCCCACGGGCGCGAGAAGAGGGCGCTGTACTTCGCCATCGGCGTGGCCGGCGCCGCGATGAAGGCGGCACTGGTGATATACGTGGCTGCGGCAACGACGAAAAGTGCTCCCGCTGTCTCGCGGCTGGGCTGCCGTGACGTCGGAAGAAAGCGTTCAACCGCGAGGGCTGCAAGCAACAGCACCGCTAGAAGCGTGCGGCCCACCATCCAGCCAATCGGAACGTGAGAAAGCGCCACGTGCCCGCCGCGTAGCAACTCGTTGAGACTGAAGTACCCGACGGTCTCAATCATTCCAGAAAGCACGAAACCGAACGCCAGGATCAGGGCGATGCGGTCATGAGTCCCGCGGAATCGGACCAGCGCGTTTGCCGCGTAGCAAAAACTGAGTAGCGACCCGCCAACCTCGAGATACAAGTAGGTCGTAGGCGGCGCGGCGACCAATGCGTATCGGGAATAGAGGACGAGGCCAAGAAACAGGGCGACGACGAAGCCGTAAGCGACGACAGGCCGATAGCCGCGCTCTTTGCGGAGAAAACCCGTGATTGTCGCCCAAACTCCCAAAGCTACCCCCAAAATCCGGAGAAAACGCATCAACACGGGGGAATAGCACGTCCCATGCCCTTTCCGGGCAGAGAAAATCACTCCAGAAGATATTGCACGATAAGAACTTATCTGCGACCACTGGGAGTGTTTGTTCCACCTGAGACAGGGCCGAGACGGGAATGCTGAGACAGGCTTCCTGTTTTGGGACTCTATGGCTTGTGTATCGAGACAGTTAGCAGGCGTTAGGACAAAATCGGTTCAAAAATCGCGTCAAGTCTCAACTTGAGACTGTCTCACCTTGGGAATACGGCCGCTATCTCACGCTTTTGGCTGGCTCGGCAGGTCGCGGGCGCTTATCGGGCTAACGAAATTTTGTCTCTTGTGCGTGCCGTCACAAAACGGCTCATTGCCGGACAGGCCGCAGCGACACAGCGTGATGGAGGTGCGGCCACCAAGCCCGAAGGCCTTGCCTTCCTGGTCGACCATCTCAAAATCCCCTTCGATACGAAGAGGGCCGTTATTAAAAACGGTTACTTTGGTTCCAGCCACAGGTTCCTCCACGAATTGGTCCGAGAATGCAGGCGCAAGGCAATTCCAAGATAGCGATTGCGGAAGCGAAAAACAAGAACGCGGAAGCGAAAGGGGCACCTCCCTTGCGTTCATCCATCCCGCCACATTTCAGTAACGAGGCACGGTGGGATCGACTTCCGTGGTCCAGGAAAGAATTCCGCCGTGCAGATTGTAAATCTTGCGGAACCCGGCTTTGCGCAGAAAATCTACCGCTCGGGCGGAACGCTTCCCGCTGCGGCAATGCGCGATGATTTCGTGGGACGAGTCCAGCTCGTGCACCCGGCTGGGCAATTCCCCCAGAGGAATCAGGTGGCCCTTGAGGTTGCAAATCAGGTATTCGTGTGGCTCGCGCACGTCCAGAATGAAGAGGTTATCCCCGCGGTCGAGCCGCTGCTTCAGTTCGCGCGCCGTGATTTCGGGAACGTGGAGGTCGCTCTCAGGTTCCTCTTCACCCCGAATTCCGCAGAACTCGTTGTAGTCGATGAGCTCGTGAATTTTCTGGTGCGTTCCGCACATCGGGCAGTGTGAATTCTTGCGTAGTTTCAACTCGCGGAATTTCAGCGCCAGGGCGTCGAACAGCACCAGGCGGCCGGCGAGCGATTCGCCGCGTCCCAGAATCAGCTTAATGGTCTCCAGCGCCTGAAGTGATCCCACTATGCCCGGAAGCACGCCCAGGACTCCACCCTCGGCGCATGACGGAACAAGGCCGGGTGGAGGCGGTTCCGGATAGAGGCAGCGGTAACACGGGCCGTGGGGCATGCCGAACACCGTGACCTGTCCTTCGAACCGGAAAATCGAGCCGTACACGTTGGGCTTTCCAAGCAGCAGGCAAGCATCGTTCACCAGGTAGCGCGTAGGAAAATTATCCGTGCCATCCACGATGACGTCGTAATCCTTTAACAAGTCGAGAGCGTTTTCGCTGCCGAGCCTGGTTTCGTACGTGGTGATCTTCACGTCGGGATTGAGATCCGATAGGCGGGCGCGTGCGGCCTCGGTCTTGGGCTTACCCACATCGCTGGTGCCGAAAGTGACCTGGCGCTGGAGATTTGTGAAGTCCACCACATCAAAATCAACCAAGCCGATGTTTCCGACGCCGGCGGCGGTTAAATAAAGGCCAAGAGGCGCTCCGAGGCCGCCCGTGCCGATCAGCAGCACCTTGGCTGCCTTCAGCTTGAGCTGACCCTCCATGCCGACTTCGGGCATGATCAGGTGCCGGCTATAGCGGAGGATTTCTTCGTTGGTGAGGCTCGCTGCCGGCGTCTGGCCGGTCAACGGCCGTATTTTCGTGGACATGGTTCGTTTCCTGCTTATGTCCCCATCTTACGCGGTGAACCGCTCAGAGGAAAGCCGCAGTTCCGCGCTTGACCGGCGCACAAGGTCGAGGGGGACATTTCTAACGACGCTTGACACACAAGGTCGAGGGCACTTTACAGAAGAAGGAGGGAATCGTACCCTTAAAGCGCGATGTGGAATGTCGACGAACGGTTTGAAAAGAAGGCCATGGACAGGCTGGCAGCGCTGGGGTTTTCCGTGGGCAGCACGCGTGGTGTTGTGCGTGTGGAGAAGTACGGGTCAGGCGCAGAATTCCGCCAGACTCCCGACGGGCGCTTTCAAATGACGATTCTGCCCAGCATCATGCTGAACGGGCAGTTCACACGACTGTGGGACGCCGGCTATCAGAAATTTCTTCTGACCGATGATGGCGTGAAGGTGCCGGCCCGGGCCGAGCAACTCGTTAATCTGCGTAAATTCAACGAAGAGCTGCGAACCGCGCTCGGCGTGCCCACTTTCTACAACGAGGCTCTCGGCTCGGTCAGCCAATTGAGCGTGTACGATCGTGTGAAGGGGCGGGAGGGCGATGTGCCCGACAAGACGGTCGGCGCGCATGAACCCGCCGGCGGCCACTGACCACTACGCCTCAACGCAGCGGTGAGTCCTTTCGACTTTTCTCGCGAGCTTCCTCGAGGTGCGTGCGAAACTGTTCGAGGTCCACGCGATGTTTGGCAGCTTTGCGCGCCCCGACAAACAGGACGGGAATGTCCGAGCCGTAACGGTTGACGAGATCGCGGTCCTCGTCAATATTCACTTCGCGCAAACTGGCACCGAACTCTTCGAGTAAAGCCTGAATCGCAGCCTTCGCTTCCTCGCACAGATGGCAGGCCGGGCGCGTATAGAGAGTGACCTCGAGCGGGTGAGCTCCGGCAAGGCGCAGGTCCTCTGGATGCGCGGTCATGGCTTGGGCTGAGAATATTTTTGAAATGGCCCGGCATGCGGGTAAAAGGAATAACCGCGGTAGAGTTCGGCAATCTGCCGGAGGTGTCCGAGGTCGTGGTTGGCAAGTTCGTGCAGCATTTCGGAAAGCGTAATCAGGCCCAGTTCATGGTGACGCCCGGTGCGTGCGGCCGAGGCGGATGGCACCGAATGAAGAAAAAAGACGAACGCCCGGCGCAGTGCCACAAACTCTTCGAGGCACTGCCGCGCAATCTTCTTTTGCAGTTCGGACTCCGCTGGAGCGACGTACTTTGCCAGCTCCGGCGACTCCTCGATCACCATAAGCCGCGCGCGCTGCTCGTATAATCGCTCGATGACCAATACGTGGGCGAG
>Ga0307478_10002122_pt1 | contig 16102 bp, 15 predicted proteins | sample atmos_gasesECM4C_2_FD_203713 | JGI IMG/M metagenome (GOLD analysis project Ga0307478, IMG submission 203713) | Hardwood forest soil microbial communities from Morgan-Monroe State Forest, Indiana, United States - atmos_gasesECM4C_05 | ecosystem: Environmental > Terrestrial > Soil > Temperate...
TTCGCGGCCTTTGCCGCCTTAGCACGGATCTTCTCGTTCCGCACGGCCAGCACGACCGGCAGAAAGATTGCAATCAGCGCTCCTGCAATAATTCCCTCCGTAAACCTCGCTCCCACCGATCCGGGATCGAGCCACCGAATCTCTCCCGGTGAAGTATGGAATGTAAAGGTGATGAATAGGCCAACGGTCAACACCGCGACCAGGGCGCAAATCCATAGTGCAATCATGACCTTGCGGTAGTAGCGAACCTTCTTGCCAGGCTCGGTGCTCGCTTTCAGACGTGGAATTTCATACCGATCCCACAGCGGCATGCCAATCGCCAGAAAGATCACCAGCACGTGTTGCACGATGATATTGAAGTGCATCGGAATCTCGCCGGGCCGATTTCTTGCGCGCCCATGCGTAAGATCTGATCTCGGAAAAACTACTCCATCCCTAACGACGCCTTCACCGATTTCCCATACTCGCGAGCTTTTTCCAGTACCTTCGGTTCGTCCAGCGTTAGCACATTGTGATCCCGCATCACTGCGCGTCCACCGATGACTACTGTTTCCACATCGCTTCCCTTCAGGGAATAGGCGATCTGAGCGTAGATGTCATACATGGGTACTGCATTCGGCTCGTCCAGGCTGATCAGGATCAGGTCTGCCTTTTTGCCTGGCTCGAGAGATCCGATCTCCTTGTCCATGTGGAGGGCCCGGGCGCCGTCGATGGTCGCCATCTCGACCACGGCTTTCGCGTTGAGGGCCAGCGGATCCATTTTCGTGATCTTGGCCAGCTTTGCTGCCAGATCGATCTCTTCCATCAGGTCCAAGTCGTTGTTGCTGCCGGCGGGGCCGTCGGTTCCGAGTCCAACCGCGACTCCAGCGGCGCGCAGCTCGGGCACGGGGGACACTCCGCTGGCGATCATCATGTTGCTGGAAGGATTGTGCACGCATCCGACGTGCCGGTCGGCCAGGAGTTTGCGGTCGGCCTCATCGACGAAAATGCAGTGTGCCGCGACGATGTCGGGGCCAAGCACGCCAATCTTTTCGAGATATTGCACTGGCGACATGCCGTTTTGTTTCAGGCTATCTTCCCACTCCTTTTTCATCTCCGATACGTGAATCAGAATGGGCGCGTGATATTTGCGCGCCAGCGCGGCTGCGTCTTCAAGAGTCTTCCTGGAGCAGGTATAGATCGAGTGGGGAGCTGGGGCGGCATGGATCAGTGGATCACCCTGCCACTTCTTCAAGAACCTCTCCGTGTAGGCCAACATCTCGCCTTCACTTTTATTGTCGGGCGCGGGAAAATCGATGAAGGTCTCGCCCAGCACGCCGCGCATTCCGGCGGCCTTCGTTTCCTCCGCGACGGCGTCTTCGAAGTAGTACATGTCGGCAAAAGTGGTCACACCGGCGCGGATTTGCTCTGCGGCTGCCAGGCGGGTTCCCCAGCGGACGAATTCCTCGTTCACGTTTTTGGCTTCCGCTGGGAAAATATATTTGTAGAGCCAGTCGTTGAGCGTGACGTCGTCGTGCAGTCCGCGGAACAGCGTCATGGGAACGTGGGTATGCCCATTGATGAAGCCGGGCAGTATCAGTCCGCCGTGGGCGTCGATCGTCTGCGTAGCCTTATATTGAGCCTCGACCTCCGCTCGAGGGCCGACTGCCACAATGGAGTCTCCGCGTATGGCGACGCTTCCGTCCTGGTAAAGGGTTCGTGCGCCATTCATGGTGACCACGATGCCGTGAGTGACGATCAGATCGACACTTTGTTTCGCCTGAGCGAAGGCAAGCAGGCTTGGAAGAGACGTAAACCAAATGAGAATGGGAAGGAGGAAGCGCGCTATTTTCATTGGTGCCCTTTTCGCTGGGGTAACGGCTCGCACGGAGGTGCGATCAGTCTAGATATCTTTTTTCTCCGTTTCTGGCAAATCCGTATCCGCCACCGGCTTACTGCGAAACACGCTGAAATTGCGCACGTGATTCAACGCGAAGGTTGGAACGCCCGCATCAGCCGGTGCCTTGATCCGGCTAAAGTCTGCGCCGTCGACATCTTTCAGCACAAATGCGGGCCGCGCCTCTTCGTTGCGATGCTCGATCTTGATGCCATCCATTTCCAGGCCGTTCACATGGCGGATGAAGAATCCGTGGGCGGGCGTCGTTCCGAACATGGTGGGCTCGGGATAATCCTTCTCTTTCTCGGGCGGCTGCAGTTGCGCATCACTCTTCGTACCGCCTCCCTGATGTACGACGATGATGTCGTTCAACTTGGTATCTTCAATCGAATGCTCGGGAATTCCGGCGAGAATCGATCCAATGCGTTGCGACGCAGCACTGGTGCAAGTAATGTTGGTCAGGAGTATGCGGCGCATCACTCCTACCGGAATGCCAGTTGGACCTCGCATTCTCGCTCCCAGGCGCAGAAAGATGGGCGCACCGGCGATGTCGCGCATGGTGAGATTTGTGCAGCTGACATCCTCGACCATCGCTCCGTCGACGCTCTCGATCGCGAGTCCTCGACAGCCATCGAACACACAGTTGGAAACGACGATATTGATGAACCCGCCATTCGATTCTGTTCCAAACTTGATGCGCCCGGTGCGGGGCACCTTAGCATCGTCGGGAAAGCGTCTGAAGGAGGCATCCAGCAGCGTTCCTTCTTCGAAGCTTCCCGTCAGGAGGCAATTGCTGATGGTGACCATTTCTGTGGCCCGGGCATAGCCGAGCGCGTACGAGCTCTTCAGGCAGATACCGTCATCCCAGGGGGAATTCACGCTGCAGTTGGAAATATGTACGTTGCGGCAGCAGTCGACGTCTATGCCGTCGCGATTGGTATCGATCTTCAGATTATCGATGGTGAAGTTGTCCACGCCGGTGGCGAGGATTCCGAAGTGGCCTCCATGCAGAATCGAGAAATCGCGGAGCGAGACGTTGCGGCAGTTTTTCAGTGCAATGGCTTTGTTGGCGACTCCGGGCTGCTCAGCAACGGGTCCGGGCCCCGATCCGCGGCTCAGCCCTTTGCCCCAGATTTGTCCCGGGCCAGAGATGGAGACGCCCTCCAGCCCTTCGCCCCAAATCAGGCTGTTGTGCCAGTGATTATGCCCGTAGTCCTGATAGTCTTCCCATGCCTGCTTTGGCTCAGCCAAATCGTAGCCGCGTGCCGGGTCTTCGGCTGGATCCGCGGCGATAATCGTCGCGCCCTGTTCGAGGTAGATGGTGACCTTGCTTCGGAGGTGGATCGAATAGCATAAATAATTTCCTGCAGGCAGATAGACGGTTCCCCCTCCACCTTTAGCGACCGCCTCGATCGCCCGATCGATGGCCGGGCTGTCGATCGTCTTACCGTCTTTCTTTGCGCCGAAGGAGGTCACGTCATAGAACAACTTCGTAGGGTCGCGTGAGGTTTCGTTCGCGATGGCCATCCCACGCACTGAGAGCAATGCTCCACCAGCAGCCCCCGCATCCCTGAGGAATCTTCTTCGGCCGGGTTCGTCTGATCTCATCGGGACCTCAGTGAGAACGCTTTAGAAACAGACTCGCTGCCCTCGCGCTAAGTCGAGGGAACCGCGCAACTTCTCGAATGATCCATGAGGATACCGAATCGAGGTACCATTCGTCCCGTATGACTTCGGTCATCTAATGCTCGGCTCCGGGGCCCGGTACGATGAGGCAGTACAGGCCGGTGTCGGATGGCGTGCCCGGGGGTTTCATGAAGAAATTCAAGCTCGACCGCATCATCAGCATTGCGACGTTAGTGGCATCGCTGGTGGCGGTTATCCTGGTGTTAAAGAGGCCCGCGCCGGTCGCGCAGCCGCAGGCTCCGGCCGCTATCGCGGAGCATGCCCAATCCTTCGACCAGAAGATGGCGCAATTCGAGCAAGCGACGCAACAGACTCAGGGTTCCCCGTCGGCGCCGAGCGGATCTGAGGGTTCCTCCCTGCCGGCTGGTCAAACCGCAAACTCCACATCGACGAGCCCCAAAGCTGAGGTGCACATCAACTCGAACGAAATCAGCGCCGTGCTGGCACAGACTCTAGGGAGCGCCGGGGCTTCCGGGCTGACGCCGAATTCGAACGTGGGCAGCGCCGCACCTACCATTAAAGATCAGCAGGTCAGCTTCGACGGAGATATCGTCCACGGTCAGTTCCTCACCGAGATTGCGGGGAAAGATCTTTGGGTTACGGTTTCCGGCCACATCGGAGAGAAAGACGGTTACGCGACCTTCGATCCTACCGAATTCAAGGTGGGCGATTTGAACGTGCCGGTGTCGCTGGTAAATCCCGCGCTACAGAAGAAGTTGGCGGAAGAGCGGGATCGCCTCAAGCTTCCCAACAATGTCGGGAACGTCAAAGTGGAAAACAGTGAACTGGTGATGCAGCAGAAATAGATCGCGCTCAGACCGGTTTCACCCAGGCTCCCGAAATCTTATTCTCAGAAGCTATCTTGGCATACCATCGGCCTGAATCTTTGATGGTGCGTCGCTGCGTCTTGAAGTCCACGTAAGCCAGGCCGAAGCGCTGGGAGTAACCTTCGGCCCATTCGAAGTTGTCCATCAAGCTCCAGGCGTGGTATCCGCGGACATCTGCGCCGTCGGCGATGGCCCGCGCCACAGCGCCCAGGTATTCGTGATGGTAGGCGATGCGGCGAAGATCGCGGATCACGCCACTGGCGTCCGGAACATCATTGTAGGCGCAGCCGCTCTCCGTGATTTCGATGACTGGGTGGTCATAGTCCCGCGTAATGCGCATGACCATGTCATATAGCGCCTTGGGCCAGACCTCCCAGCCAAAGTCGGTCTTTGGGCCTTCGTGGCTGCCTTCCATCTTGACGGGGAAGAGCCAATCCTGTGCATGGGCAGCGCGTTCGAATGCGCCGGGCGCTGATGCGATGGTGCGGTAGTAAAGGTTGATGCCGATGAAATCCAGCGGAGCCCGGATCTTGTCCATGTCACCCGACTTGATGCCCATAGCAGTTTCGGGGAGGAAGGTCAGAGCCTTGGGATAGCGCCCGCGCAGAGCGGTCTCGAGGAACCAGACATTGGTGATGGCGTGCGCGCGCTCGGCTGCCAGCTTGTCGCCCCCAGAGTTCGTCGCCGGCTCGCACGCCGACATGCTGAACGCCGTGCCGACGCGCGAGCTTGGCCGAATGGCTTTGAGGGCACGAAAACCTTCACCCTGCGCCAAGTTGACCACATGTGTGGCGCGGAGAAAATCGAGCAAGCTTTTGCGTCCCGGGGCGTGCGTGCCGTCAAGGTAACCGAGATCAACGAATGCGGCAGGCTCGTTGAACAACATCCAATCGTTGACGCGATCACCTAGTGCCTGCGCCACTATCTGGACATAATCGGTAAAACGGGCTGCGGTGTCACGATGGGGCCATCCGCCAGCATCTTCCAGAGGTTGAGGAAGGTCCCAGTGATAGATCGTGACAAAGGGCCGGATGTGAGCTTCTAAGAGACCATCGACCAGGCGAGAGAAGTAGTCGATCCCTTTGGAGTTCGCCGATCCTGAGCCCGATGGCTGGATGCGCGGCCAGGAGAGCGAAAAGCGGTAGCTGTTGAGGCTCATCGCTCGCATCAGAGCGATGTCTTCACGCCAGCGGTGATAGGAGTCGCACGCCATGTCGCCCGTGTCGCCGTTCTTGATCTTGCCGGAAGTGTGGGCGAAGCGGTCCCAGATCGACTCGCTTTTGCCGTCCTCGTTCCAGGCTCCTTCGATTTGATACGAGGCGGTCGCCGTTCCCCAGAAGAAGCCTTTGGGGAAGCTAGCTTCTGTTGGGGTGGCGAATGCATCCTGGGGAGAGCGCGCGCTTCCGCCGGCCTCCGTTGCAGAGGTACCGGCCCGCGACGAGACGCTGCAGGCGGAAAAGAGCGCGGGGGGCAGAGCAGCCAGACTTGCGGTCTGCACGGCCGACTGGATGAACTTGCGACGGTTCAGACGCAACTACTTCGCGGCTCCTTTGAATGGATCATCTTGATGGATCATAACGACTGATCAACTTTCCAACTTCTCAGTTGTGCTTTATGAAATTTCCGGTCTTCTGGCCGGTCAAAGAGTTGTACAGTGTCTCCAGGTAGGCATCTTCATTGACGAAGCTGCCGGAATACTTTTTCCAGGGATCCAGCAGCTTGGCCTGCTTCATCTGATCGAGTGTCTTGCCTTCTTTGAGCGCTTTCTCGGTTACGTCTCGCGTCTCCTTCAGCATTTTCAGATAAGCGCGCCCGTCGTCCAAATTCGAGACTGGCCCATGCCCCGGGATGACCTTTACATCCGCGGGCACCTGCGCGATCACTTTTTCCACTCCGTCGATCATTCCATTGATGCTGCCGCCGGCTTCCACATCGATGAAAGGGAAGCCATAGGTGACGAAATCATCTCCCATATGCACGACGTTCGACTTGGAGAAAAAGATGATCGAATCGCCATCAGTGTGGCCGGCCGGGAAGTAGAGGGCGCGAATATCCTCACCGTTCAAATGAACCGTTACGTCATGATCGAAAGTGATGATGGGAAGAGCCTCCTTGGGCTGAGGCTTGTTTTCCATATGGATGGAGGAGCCGTTGCCCGCCGAGCCCCCGCTTTCCAGCCGTTTCCGCACATTGTCGTGGGCGATGATCGGCGCCTGCTTCTGGAAGTACGCGTTTCCGCCGGTATGGTCACGATGGTAGTGGGTGTTGATGATGAAGCGGACCGGCTTGTCAGTGATGCCTTTCAGCGCTGCCTGAATCTTCTCGGCAAGCGGTGCATATTGATCGTGAACGATCACGATGCCGTCGTCGCCTACAGATGCACCGATATTCCCCCCGGCCCCTTCCAACATGTACACGGTGCCCGCGACTTTGCTGACCTTCATCTGCACCTTGCTGAAATCCTGATCCTGTGCGGCCGCGAGTCCCGCCGCGAGCGGCAGAACACCGATTAAAGTTAAGATTTTTCGTTTCCTCCGATTGGGCCAGTCTCCTGTTCGGCAGATCATTCTAACGAAAACCTGGTAGCTGCAAAGTCCAATTCGGGTTTCCGGCAGACTTGCAGCATGCTGGATCCCTGGACTGGCGGGGCGCTGCTGCGGCCCGGGAAAGGGCCGTCTGTAGGCTCTGTGTGTAGAATAGACGCAATGTCGCAGGCAGCCCCCGCCATTACTCGCAGTCCGGCCGAAGTAGTTCGACTCACGCCAGTGACCCAGGCGACGAACGGTATCTGCTATGCCGCCGCGGGGGAAATCGCTGTCAATTCCTTTGATCTGGAACGCATGGTGTCGGCGGTGCCGACGCGGATTGCCGCCGCACTGGAACGGAAGGCGTATTACTTCGTTCCCCTGACCGTGAGCCAGGGTGATGACACCGTCATCGCTGACCGTTATGACGTCTCCCTCAGCGACAACGCGGTTTGCCATCGCAACTTGAGCCTGGGGGATTCGCAATGCGTGTTTATCTCCACGCGGCTCATGGACGACAAGTTTTCGGTCGCCTTCGAGTTCTATATCAATGTGGGGCATGCCCTGCTGGAGCGCGCTGGAGTCTCTCGCGATTTTTCGGAACTGGCGTGGGGTCAGGTGGAAGCTGGAGTTCGCGGCGAGACCTCATTGGACGCATGGGAGGCGCGCAAGCTGGCGACGGCGGGCGGGCCGGACAGCGAGCGCTTCAAGAACGAGTATCTGGAAGCGACGTTTTCCGACACGATTTCGATTTATCTACTTTCTCTTTATCTCGACGTGGATTACTACGATTTGCGGGAACGCGACTATCCCTTGCTGGCGCCGTCAGCTTTGGCGGAACGACTGCGGAAGGTGGCGGAACTATTTCCGCCGAATGCGGGGTTTGAGTTCGCCATTCTGTACAAGCGGCGGGGATAAGCCGTTTACTGCGGCTGATTCGCACATGTCCCGGTAAACGACCGAGACACATTCCAGTCTTAGTACTTGCTGTTCGAGATAACGAAATTCACGGTGCTTGCCTGATTCCCGCTCACAGTTACCGACTTCTCCCAGGCCTTGGGCTCGCTGAATAGCGGCCGCTCTACGCTGCGCTCGGTGAGGACGTCATAAGCGTGCTCCTTGCCAAGCAGGTTCCAGCCTTCATGCCAGGCGACGATCTGATAGCTTCCCGGAGGCACGTCGGTGAACTCGTAACGGCCGCTCTCATCCGTAACGGCATAGTACGGATGGGAGACCACCATCATCTCGGCGTTCATCCATACGTGGCCGCCGTTGCAGCGCAAGTGGACCAGTCCCGGTTGAGACATGGTGCGAGAGGTGACACGGTTGGTAAAGGGAAACGGCAGGTTGAAGGTAGCGGCGCCATCCATGTGAATGGTATGGAGGGTCGCATCGGAACTCACCATGTCAAGAGTTGCGTTTTGCGGCACCAGAAGGATGTGTGGAATGTAGTGACAATGTCTCTGGTCGAGATGACGGCGTTGCTGGGGCAGTTCCAGAGCCTTGCCGCTGGTGACGTTCTTCAGGTAAACGACGGTATTGGCGACGCCACCGTCGGGTCCCAGGATCAGCCGCTCGAGATCGACGGTCTTCTTGGAATCGGGATCGCAGATCTGCGGATCCTTGGTTACCGGGAAGTCTAGGGCGCGTGGAACTGGGCCCGACCACTTGACGGTGCCGGAAATCGTTCCGCCGTCGGTCACGGTGATCACTTTGTAGTCGGCTTGCGCGAACGCCAAGGTGGTGGCGGCGGCGAACAAGCTGACAAAGAAAAATCGTGAATTAACTCGATGCATACCCGTCCCTTATGTTGCTCGCAACTTCTGGCCAGTGAAGTTGCCGAGCATAGACTCGACCGTCCACTTGTCCCTGCATCCACCCCGGGCTTCAGCATCGCCAGGGAACGTGCCCTACAGGGCCCGGACCACAACCGGGACAGCATTCTGTGTTTGCAGGTCTTGCGCTTACGGTTTCAACGGGGGAAGCCCGGCGCTAAAAGACGGACTTGTGATTGAAATCACTTATTAGGGTGCGCCCCGCCGCTTAGCCCAGTCGAGATTACAGAGGTGGTAGAACGAGTGGGGTGAGAGCTGGCTCGAAGGTGGCGGGCTCGAAAATAAGGGCCTGAAACCTTACAATCATGCGTCCATGACCGTCACCGTCCGATCATTCGCGAAGATAAATCTCGGGCTACGGATTGGCGCGGCCCGGGAAGATGGATTTCACGACTTACTGACCGTCTATCAAACGATTGGGCTGCATGATGTGATCCGGGTTGGGGTGGAACGCGGCAGGGGTATCGAAATTCGGTGCTCGGACCCGCGGGTACCCCGAGACGATTCGAACACCTGCTTCCGGATTGTTGAGCTCGCCATGGCGGCCCTGCGGGCGAAAGGACGGGTCATCATTGCAATTGAGAAGCGGTTGCCAGTCCAGGGTGGTTTGGGTGGGGCTTCGGCGAATGCGGTGGCCGCGCTGGTCGGGTTGGAGCGGGCAGTTAAGAAGAGTCTCGGCGCGGATGACAGGCTCCGGATTGCGGCGGAGGTTGGGTCGGATCTGCCGCTCTTTCTGGTGGGTGGGACCGTACTGGGGGTGGGGCGGGGGGAGCAGGTGTATCCGCTGGCGGACTTTCCGGCTGCGGCTTGTGTTGTGTTGATCCCGGAGGTGGGGGTTTCGACGCCCAAGGCGTTTGCGGAATGGGACCGGAGTATGGGCACGCAGGGGCTAGAGCCCGGTTCTGTGAAAGGTGCTGACGCGGAGCTACGAACAGGAGCCGAGATACAGCCGGGAGCCGAGGTGCAAACAGTGGCGATTGTCTCCGAAGCAGCAACCGGGCTTCGCTCGGCCGGACCGCCGGGGTCGGCTGTCCCCAAAAAGGCAACTGCAAAACAATTTGACGCGCCGAAATTGACGCTATCCGACCTGTCCGTTAGAATGAATGAGCTTAGTCGCGGCACTTCGGCGTGGCTGAGCGAACCTTACTCCGGTGCTCCTTCTGGAAGGGGCCGGGCCGAGAATCCGCTTCTCGAGCTTGTCCGGGCCGGGATTGAAAACGACTTCGAACAGGTCGTCTTTCCTGAGTATCCCGAGCTGCGTGAAGGGAAGCGTGCGCTAGTGCGCGCGGGCGCGAAGTATGCGTCGTTGTCGGGGTCTGGGTCGACGCTGTATGGGTTGTTTGCGTCAAGGTCGGAAGCAGTGCGAGCCGCGATTCGGCTGGGGAAGCAAGGGTGGGCCGCGCAGGTGACGCGTACGCTGACGCGGAGCATGTATTGGCGTCGCTTGATTGCCGGCTAACGAGATTGTGCTTTGGGGGCGCTCGCCTTTGCCTGTGCTTGGACGGCCGAGGCGGCCGTCGCCACATGAGTCGTGTACGGCACGAATTTTTGATTGTTGATTTTTGACAGTTGAATGACAATGGGATGCCCCTCTGGGGGCTCAACCGACAATCAGAAATATCGACAATCAACAATGGGCCTACTGGGCCGTCGACTAATGGTAGGTCAAGTGCCTTTGGAGCACTTTGTCTAGGTTCGAATCCTAGCGGCCCAGCCAGAAAACGCAGTTCTCGTCTGCCAGTTCTGAGTTCTCAGTTGAACTGGCCGAACCCAAAAGACTGAGAACTGGGAATAGAGAACTGAGAACCTGCCTATGGCTACTTTGCTGACGCCGACCGACAAGACGATTGAGAAAGTCGAAAAGAAGAGTCCGCCAGTGACCGACGAGAAGCCAGAGCGTAAGCAACGGGCGCGGACCGACGAGAAGTTCAAGATTTTCAGCGGCACGGCAAACGAAGCCCTGGCCGATGAAGTCTGCCAATTCCTGGGAATGCAGCGCGGGCAGGCGCAGGTAATTCGCTTCCGCGACGGCGAGTGCTACGTCCAGATTCAGGAAAATGTGCGCGGGGCGGATGTTTTCGTGATGCAGCCGACGTGCCGCCCGGTGGACGAGCATTTGATGGAGTTGCTGCTCATGATCGATGCGTTGAAACGCGCGTCGGCGCGGCGCATCACGGCGGTAGTTCCCTACTTTGGCTATGCCCGGCAGGACCGCAAGGACAAGCCGCGGAGTCCGATCTCGTCCAAGCTGGTGGCCGATCTGCTGACCACGGCGGGGGCAAACCGGGCCCTGATCGTGGATTTGCATACGCCGCAGTTGCAGGGATTTTTCAACATCCCGGTGGACCACTTGTTCGCTTCGCCGGTGCTGGTCGATCACTTCCGCAAGCTGGCGTTGCCGAATTTGACGGTGGTTTCGCCGGATGCCGGCGGCGTGGAGCGAGCGCGGTTTTTTGCGAAGAAGGTCGATGCGGCGCTGGCGATCGTCGATAAACGCCGGGTAGAGATGAACGTGGCGGAAGTGATGCACGTGATCGGTGATGTCGACGGACGTACGTGTCTGATCATTGACGACCTGATCGATACTGCCGGAACGCTGGTCAAGACCGCCGCCGCACTGATGGACAATGGCGCCACTTCCGTTTACGCCTGCGCTTCGCATGCCGTGTTGTCGGGTCCGGCAGTCGAGAACATCATGAATTCCGTGATCAAGGCAGTGGTGGTCACGAACACGATCCCGCTCACGCCGGAAGCCGAGGCGGCGCGCACGGAAAAGGGAGGAAAGATTTCGGTCCTCTCGATTGCTGGTTTGATTGGCCGGGCGATACAGGCCAATCACGAAGAAACTTCGGTTAGCAAGTTGTTTACGTAGTAAGGAAGCGAGCCAATCGCGCGATAGTTGGGTCGCAAAAGAGGCGACGCCTCGCGCGGCTCGCCCAGGTCCCCCAGGCTAGCTCGGGGCAGGCTCTTCGGACGCAAAAGCCGCGTCCTCAGGATGACAAACGAAATTTGGAAGACAAACGAAATACTTTAGATAGGAATTGAATTTTATGGCGACTGCACTCGAAACGAATTTACTGGAAGCGCATCCGCGGGAGTCGGGCAACAAGAATCAGGCCCGGCGGGTGCGGCATGAAGGAAAGATCCCGGCCGTGGTTTACGGAGCGGGCAAGGACTCGCTGCCAGTCAGCGTGGACCCGCGGGTGGTGCTGCGCATTTTGCATTCGGAAACCGGGCATAACACGATTTTCGACCTCAGCATGAACGGCGGCGAGCGCACCAAGGCCATGATCGTGGATTGGCAGTACGAGCCTATCAAGGGCCGGCTGCTGCACATTGACCTGAAACGGATCGCGATGGACAAGGTCCTGAAGGTCAGCGTACCGATTTTCCTCAAGGGCGAGGCTGAGGGCGTGAAGACGCAGGGTGGCATCATGGAGCAGATTCTGCGCGAAGTGGAGGTCGAGTGCCTGCCGGCGGACATTCCGAGCCATATCGATGCCGACGTGAGCCACCTGACCTTCGGCATGGTGCTGCGCGTCTCGGACTTGCCGCATTCGGAGAAGATTAAGTTCCTCACGGACCCGAACCAGCCGGTGGCCCACGTAACCTCGGTGAAGGAAGAGGTTGTGGCGACTCCTGAAGCGGTGGCGGCGGAAGCGGCTGCTGTTCCGGCCGAGCCCGAGGTTATCAAGAAGGGTAAACAGGAGACTGAGGAAGAGGGCGCCGAGGCTGCTCCGGAGAAGCCTGAGAAGGCTGAGAAGAAGGAGAAGAAGTAGTTTGTGGCTCGAGCCGAGCTGCGCTCGGCGGACGGGCGAGGCGCCCCGTCCCCACACCAGTCGGACAGCTGAGGCGGCTGTTACCAGGTGGTTCGGGATGGCAGCGTGAAACTGATCGTCGGGCTCGGAAATCCCGGGATTGAATATCAGTTCTCGCCGCATAACTTGGGTTTTCTGGCGATTGATCGCATTGCCGGGAATCTGGGAGTGGAAGTCAGGAACCGGCAGTGCCGGGCGCTGACAGCGCGAACCGTCATCAGCGAGCAGATGGTGCTGCTGGCCAAGCCCGAGACGTTCATGAACTTGAGTGGCGTCGCGGTGCGGGAACTGGTCCGGGAGTACGAGGCGAATCCGGAGTCGGACCTGATTGTGATTCAGGACGAACTGGATTTTCCGCTGGGCACGTTGCGCATTCATACGCGGCGCAGTTCAGCGGGGCATAACGGGATCGAGTCGATCATCGGAGCGCTGGGCACGCAGGATTTTCTGCGGATTCGGATCGGAGTCGCCCCCGAGCGCACGGTGGAAGACGGGCCGACTTATTTGCTGTCGCCGATGCGCAAGGCGGATCTGAAAGTTGCGGACAGTATGCTGGACACCGCTGAGGAAGCGGTGAAGTTGATTCTGAAAGATGGTCCGGCGGCGGCGATGAACCGGTTTAACCGCAAAGAGCCGCCGGAGGAATAACGAAGCGTAACAAGGAAGCGCGCCGAACGCGCGATTGTCACGTCGCAGACAACGCGACGCTCCGCGCGGCGCGCTTAGGTCCTTCGGCCCGCAAAAGGCGCGTGCCCCAGGATGACAAACGAAGAAGTTTGGAGAAGCGAATGAACCGTACCTATGAACTGATGTTTATTGTCCGCCCGGATATGACGGACGAGGACCTGGACAAGCTGATTTCGACTTTGCAGTCGGTTGTTCCGACCGCGGGCGGCACCGTGCAGAAGGTCGAAAAAATGGGCAAGCGGCGCCTTGCTTACGCGGTGCGGCGCTTCCACGACGGCATTTACGTTTTGCTGGTCGTTGAAGGCGGCGGCCCGGTGATCCATGAACTCGAGCGTCGTCTGCGCGTGACCGAGCCGGTGATCAAGTTCCTCACGGTGCGAATTGATGAGGAACAGAAGCGTCTCGACAAGATCAAGAAGCTTCGCGATGCGCGCAAGAAGGTGAGCGGGCAACCGGCATCGGCGGCGGAACCGGCGGTGCCGGCGGCGGAAGCTCCGGCGACGGCGTAAGGAGCCTCGGGCGAGGTTCGCGAGGGATAGGCAGACAGCAGATTCCTCGCAACGCTCCGGGATGACAGAGAAAGAATAGAGACTTAGTTGGTCGCAATTTTTGCGACGTTGAGGAGAATTATGGCTGACGAAACGAAAGTGGCAGCGCCGGCGGGCGAGAGGCCGGCGGGAGAAGAGCGGCGTCCGGGCGGCGATCGGCCGGGTGGAGATCGTCCACGGTTTGGCGGAGGCGGGCGTGGTCCCGGCGGTCCTCCGCGTGAAGGTGGACGCAAGTTCTTCCGGCGCAAGAAGGTTTGCAAGTTCTGCGTCGAGCGAATTGAAGACATCAACTACAAGGACTATCGGCTGCTCGGGCAGTTCGTCGCCGAAAGCGGCAAGATTGTGCCGCGCCGCTTAACCGGCGTGTGCGCGCCGCATCAGCACCGGCTGTCGTCGGCGATCAAGCAGGCGCGCAACATCGCGCTGCTGCCGTTTGCGGGAAGGGCATCGTAGAAAATCAGCTTCTAGCTCCTAGCTTTTAGCCTCTAGCTAAGCGAGGCGGAAACCGGGATGGCTGGAAGCTCGCAGCTAGAAGCCAGGAGCTATCATGGAAGTCATTCTCAAAGAAGACGTTGCGAAATTGGGGTCGCGGGGCGACGTAGTGAAGGTCGCTGAAGGATACGGTAGGAATTTTCTGCTTCCCCGCAAGCTGGCCATTGAAGCCAACGAGAGCAACAAAGCGGTCATCACCCAGATGAAGGCGGCCGCCGTGCGCCGCTCGGCCAAGGAGAAGGTGCAGGCCGAGGAACTGTCCAAGCAGTTTGAGGGCGTTTCGGTGTCATTCCAACGGCGCTCGGGCGAGCACGATCAGCTCTTCGGTTCGGTCACTTCGGGTGATTTGGCCGATGGACTGGCCAAGAAGGGCTTCAACGTCGATCGGCGGAAGATTCAGTTGCACGAGCCGCTGAAGACACTGGGCGAGTTCTCGGTGCCGATCAAGCTGCACAAGGACGTTACCGCGCACTTGAAGGTGGTCATCGAGAGGGAAGCCGTCCCTGAGTAAGACCTTGACCTTGGGGGAGACGTTGCTTGCAACGTCTCTCTGGCTTCGAAAGAGCTGCTATGTTCCACTTCCGGGCAAGAGAGACGTAGCAAGCTACGTCTCTGCGAATTCCTTTCCGTTGCCCAATAAACAGGGCACTTGCTTTGCCAAACTAGCCGAGCTTCTTGTGCGCCGATGTTCTGTCTGTCCCTAAATCTTTGCCCTTGAACCACCTAGGCCCGACAAATAATCCCTGTACCGCCTATAATTTCTGCTCACGGTTCCGCTGATTCTCCGTCTATTCCTGTGCAAGCCCGGATACGGCATATAGACCGGGCGCGTAGAGGACACGACACCAAATGCCGGCCGATGCATGGGTGGTATCACTTGCGATTGGCGAACGGGCCCACTCAAGACCGAAGAGTGAGAATACAGAGAGAGTCAGCGGTTCCTTAGTCAGAGAGAACCAGGACCCCACGCGGGGCCGCATGGCTGGGCAAGAACGCCGCATAGACGACACGATGCTGATCCGCGAGGCGCAGCGCGGGAACGCTGCCGCCTTCGAGGAACTCGTGCGCCACTATGACCAGGCGGTATTGCGGCTCGCACTGCACCTCACCGGCACCGAGCACGATGCCCAGGACGTCTACCAGGACGCGTTCCTGAAGGCATACAAGAATATCGGCAATTTCCGGTTTGAATGCTCCTTCTACACGTGGATTTACCGGATCGTGACCAATTTGTGTCTGGATCACCTGCGCCGCAAAAGCGTGCGCAAGGAAGACGCTCCCGTGGCGAAGGACCCGGATGGAGGCGAGTATGACTTGCTCGATCAGGTCGCGGATGGAAGGGCGGGGGCGAATCCGGAACGCGATTTGATGCGGAGGCAGTTGGGATCGCGCATCGCCGGAGCATTGGAGAAACTGACTCCCCGCGAGCGGATGGTTTTTGAGCTGAAGCATTACCACGGGTTGAAATTGCGAACCGTGGGCGAGATTTTGCATACAACGGAAGAGACCGCCAAGAATACGCTCTTCCGAGCCACGCAGAAGTTGCGCGGGGCACTGGCGGATATGAGATAGAGGATTGCGGACATGATCGGCTCGCTCTTTGCGCTGGCCGGACGGCCGGGGCGGCCGTCACCACATGAACCGTGGTCGATGCAGAGGCAACTATTATGAAGTGTGAATGGGTAAGAGAAAATATTGTGCTTCATGTTTATGGCGAACTGGCTGATGATGCCCGCCATGAACTGGAGCAGCACATAGCTCGCTGCGCGGATTGCGCGGCCGAACTGAAGGCGGAGCAGGAATTTCAT
>Ga0307478_10002123_pt1 | contig 16101 bp, 10 predicted proteins | sample atmos_gasesECM4C_2_FD_203713 | JGI IMG/M metagenome (GOLD analysis project Ga0307478, IMG submission 203713) | Hardwood forest soil microbial communities from Morgan-Monroe State Forest, Indiana, United States - atmos_gasesECM4C_05 | ecosystem: Environmental > Terrestrial > Soil > Temperate...
CGGTTGCTCGAAAAAGAAGTGGAAGTGCTCGAAACCAACGGCGCACCCGCCGGTGAAAAGACATTTGTCTTCTACAATCCGCCCGTCGTGAATCGCGCGCTGGGAATCCGCCGCAGCTATATCAACGAGACTTCACGCGTCGCGCAGGAATTTTTGAAGCATGACCTGCAAACGATGGTGTTTGCGAATTCACGGCTGCAGACGGAAATTCTGCTGACGTATCTTCAGCAGGCCAATCCTCGGCCGCCCGGCAAGCAGGAAACGATTCGCGGCTATCGCGGCGGTTATTTGCCGAACGAGCGCCGCGAAATCGAGCGCGGCCTGCGCGACGGCCGCATCCGTGGCGTAGTGTCAACAAGCGCGCTGGAACTTGGGATCGACGTGGGCTCGCTCGACACCGTAGTCATGGCGGGCTACCCAGGCTCGATCGCCGGCGCTTGGCAGCGTGCCGGACGCGCAGGGCGCCGCAATGGCAGCTCCTGCGCCGTGATGGTCGCTTCGTCCTCGCCCCTCGATCAATATATCGTGCGCCATCCGGACTATTTCTTCGGGAACAGTCCCGAGCATGCCTTCATCCAGCCGGACAATCTCGAAATCCTGATCAATCATTTGAAATGTGCTGCGTTCGAATTGCCTATCGCGCCCGGCGAGCGATTTGGCGAAGTCGATATTCCGGACCTTTGCGCGCGCCTTACCGAGGCCGGCTACCTGCACCTTGCGGGCGATCATTATCACTGGACGCACGAAGCCTATCCAGCCGACACGGTTAGCCTGCGCTCGATCAGCAGCGACAATTTCATCATCATCGACGTCACCGGCTCCCCGAATGTCATCGGCGAAGTGGATTTTCCAAGCGCGCTGATTTTTCTGCACGAAAAGGCCATCTACATTCACGGCGGCCAGCAATGCCACGTCGAGCATCTCGACTTCAAAGAGCGCAAGGCTTATGTAAAACGGGTGGACGTCGATTACTACACCGATGCCGTCCGCTACACGCAGGTACGAGTGCTTGGAGCGACAGAAACCTCTACCGCATCCCCTGCTTCCGCGAATTCACATTCCCACGGTGACGTTCTGGTCCGCTCGCAGGTCGTCGGCTTCAAGAAAATAAAATTTTTCACCAATGAAAACATCGGCGACGGCAAGCTCGAGCTTCCTGAAAACGAAATGCACACGACGTCCTACTGGATCACTCCGGAGAGAGCGCTGCTCGAATCGCTTCCCTATAGCGTTAGCGAGCGTCAAAGCGGCATGTTCGGCTTGCTGCACGCGCTAGCGTCGGTCGCCACACTGCTGCTGATGTGCGACAGCCGCGATCTGGGCACCGCCATTGGCGAGCGCCCTCCCGCTCCGGGTTCCGGCGCTGAGCTTGCAGAGGCCCAGCATGCTGCGCCACTACAAGGCCCAGGCGCCGGCGCGGCGGATGATTTCTTGCCCTCGCGACTTGGAGACGCCTCTGCTTCGAAGCTAAAAGAATTCTTCGAGCCCAACCTCTATCTTTACGACGCCTATCCCGGTGGCATCGGCTTTTCGGAACCGCTCTTCCGCGTGCACGATCTCCTCATACAAAAAACGTGTGAGCTGATCGCTGCCTGCACATGCGATGAGGGCTGCCCATCCTGTGTCGGTCCCGCTGGCGACCTCGCCCCACGCGCCAAAGAAACCGCTCTCGCCATTCTCGACAGGCTGTGTGGTTAGAGATGCCTACCTCAGCCGACAAATTCTCGCGACTCGAGGCGCTCAGGCCCGCGCGCGCTGTTCCGTCTCGTCCAGCGGCTCTCCACGCGCCAGATCTGGAAGATTCTCTCGCCCATCTTCTCGGCGCAGGCGTGGCAAAAAATCATTTCGGCGAATACCTTGCCATTCGCAACTGGTTCTCTACACCGGAATTTTCCGAGCCATCCGCTGTCGCTCTCGAACTTCTTTCGCGCACCCGCGACGCCGAGCTATCCCGCCGTACACGCTCCGCACTTGAAGATCCCGCGAAGTGGCTCTTCCTGGATACGGAAACCACCGGCCTCGCCGGCGGCACCGGCACTTATCCCTTTCTCGTAGGCATCGCCTGGTGGGATGCCGGCGGCCTGCAAGTCGAACAATTTTTCATGCGCGATTTCTCCGAAGAGTATTCCCTCCTCCAGGAACTCGCCGCGCGCCTCGCCGACCGCCCCGTTCTCGTCACTTTCAACGGCAAATCCTTCGACTGGCCGCTTCTCGAAAATCGCTTCACCATGACGCGCGCCATCTCCACGCCGCGACTCGCCGCGCATCTCGACCTTCTTCACCCCGCTCGCGCGCTTTGGAAGCTGCGCCTCGGTTCCGTCCGCCTTGTCGAGTTGGAGCGTCGCGTTCTCGATGCCCCGCGTCTCGGCTGGCATCGCGAAGACGACATCGCCTCCGCTCTGATCCCGCAGTATTACTTCGACTATCTTCGCGGCGGCCCCCGCGATCCAATCGCGGGCATTGTTCGCCACAATCAAATGGATCTGCGCGGTCTCGCCGCGCTCTTTGGCAAGATCAACACACTTCTCGCTTCTCAAGAGGCGGATCGCGATGGAATAGACAGCCTCGATCTCTTCGGCCTCTCGCGATTCTATGAGCGTCGCGGCGATTCCGATCGCGCCCACGTCGCTTGCACGCAGGCGCTTGATCTCGGCCTTCCCGCAGAGTTCCGCCCTCGCGCTCGCCTCGAGCTTGCCCTGCTTGCCAAGCGCCGAGGTGACCACGCCGCCGCAGCCGCACTCTGGCTCGAACTCGCTGGCGATCCCCAGGACGGTGTTCTGGCTTGCGAACAACTCGCCATCCATTACGAGCGCCGCGCCAGGGACCCGGCCCGCGCAACGGAATTTGCCCGCCTCGGCTTGACCAAACTTCACCGCATACACGCGCGCACTCGCGATCCTTACTTCGCAGCCCGCGCGACAAGCCTCGCTGAAAAATTGTTAGTTCGAATCAGACGCCTGGAAGGTAAGACCAAAAAGAAATCTGCGAATCATGGAGCGCCCGGCTTGCCACTCTTGAATTCCTAAAACCAACTAGCCCCGGTGGTCGGCAGCGCTTGCATCCAGCTTTATTTCTAAACTGCGCCACACATGGATGTAGTGCCTATCTCTCTGCGAACGCAGCAGCGTTTATTAACGACCGTCGACGCGCGGCCGACGACTTGGAGGCAGGCGGGGCGGACGGCCAGCCAATTAACCCATTGATGCCGTCATACACAGCTCGATTCGTTCCCTCCACTGAAATACACTCCACGCCCAGGCACCGCCAAAAGACTCCGCCTTCCGGCGAATCGAAAGAGAGGAAATTCGACGAGCGCGGCGCATGGACATGTCCGCCATACTTTTTCTCAAGTGCGTCTGAGTACATCTCAAAAAACCGCCCAGCATGTTCTTCGCTGTCCAAATGCAAGCGCGCCACCAGGACCAGTTGTTTCGTTTGCTTGTGTTCGTAGAGGACGTAGCGGTCTCCATCCCAAGCGGCGGCAAGCCGCGTGGTTCTCTCCTCGCCTAGAAACTGTTTCAATATTTCTTTCCAACCGAATTCCCCCATCACGTTCTCATCAAGCTTCGCCCAATCCGGGCCAAGCAGCTTCTCGAAAGAAGGTATTGTGACTTGCGCGGGAACTTTCCCGGACTTGTAAAGAGCTGGATGCAGGATCTGCTGCGTCGAAATCGGCGGCTTGGCAAAAACCGCTGACAAACCGTTCCATCCCGCCGGCTTCAAGATCGCTGTAGAAAAAGTTAAGCCTCCAAAATAGGGAAAGATCATCGCGTCCTTTAAAAACTGAGGCGCCTCTTGGAGCCTGGGCGACTTGGACATGTCGCCGGCAAAGACGGAAGGGTCAATCGCTGGTAAGTCCTCGACCGAATGACCTGTTCCCTTCAGCAAGTAGTCAATCATCGCAGCCATGGCGCTGCCCTCCAGCACCGCTTCGCGCGCCAGCTCCGCGTCGTCGTTCGGGCGCGCGGCTTTCTCCCACGCTTCAATCTGAAAATGCTGATCTTGGAGTGCGTGGGTCAACTCATGCGCCATGACCATGCGCTGGTCATCAGGGGGAATCCAGTCCGCAATGTAAAATTCCCGCGCTTTCGGATCATAGAGACCTGCAATCTGCTCGGTCAGCAGATCAATCATAAAATTATCTAGATCAAATCCTTTTGGTATCAAGCCAAAGGCTTCCGCGCTTCGCGTCTCCGCATAACGCTCGGCTGGTTTTTTCTCTTCATCCATCTCTCGAACGACGTACGCCCGTATCTCATCCCGCGAGCGCAAAGTCTTCTTTAAAGGTGTAAGCAGCTTCAGCCCCGTAATCTCGCTCACTTGCTGGAGCACTTCGTCCGCCGTCGCCGCAAACTCCGCATTGTTCACTTTCGGCTGAGCCGCCGCAGGTGGCGCTGTCGAAGCTTGTTGGGCCAGGAGGGTGTCTCCGCCAAAGAGCCACGAGACGGCCAGGACAAATGCGCAGAGCGGCTCAGTAATTCTTTTGCTCGATGGGGGCATAATCTTTGCAGAATAACAGATATCCCTTAGGGACCGCCGCAACCGGAGAAACTAGGTGGCGCGTGAAAGGAAACGCTCGCCAACAGTCATCACAGCCGATGCTTCCTTGGATCGGCGGGCGCCACAAACCGCAGCCGCCCTCGATTCCTCGCAAGCGACTAAAAGGAATGAAGATAGCTGCGGAGCGGCATTCCAGAGTCATGCCGCCCAATTTTTGCTGGCTCGGATGAAAAAAAATTCCGGAGAAATTCACAGCCAGCCGTTCCGAATCCTTAACAGAATGGTAATTCTGCTATACTCTGCCTTGTTGATTCCTAGCTCTCTCCCGAGGAAAAAATGCTCCCCGGACTTCGGCTGCGGCAAGCCCGCGAACGGCTTGGTTTAACCTATCGAGATGTAGAACGCGCAAGTTTTGAACTGGCGGCGCGCCGCGGCCGCCCTGAGTTGATTCTTCACATCAGCCGCCTGGCTGACATCGAAAACCGCGGCGTCATTCCCGGCCTCCACAAACTTTATACTCTCGCGGTCGTCTACCACTTGAATCCGCTCGAGATTTTCAGATGGTATGATGTCCCCATCGAGGATTGTTTCCCCGATGGTGGCGCCTTTCATGCCCCGCATACGCATCTTGCCGCTCCCCCCGTATCTCTGAAAACTCCATTGCGCTTCGATCCCTCTTTCGATCCAAAACGTACTGAACTGCTCTCCCGTATGGTCGAACAGTGGGGCAGTCTCGAAGGCGTGCTGACCAATGGCAATGCCCGTCACCGTTATGGATACATCGGGCTGTCGGACCGCCGCATGACGCCCATGCTGCGCCCCGGCAGCGTCGTTCTCGTGGATATCACCATACGCCGCATCGAAGACGACAACTGGGCTAATGAATACGACCGTCCCATGTATTTTGTGGAATTGCGCGACGGCTACCGCTGTGGTTGGTTTCACCAGGACGGCACGCGCCTGCTTATGCAGCCGCATCCTCTGTCTCGCTGTGTGCCGGAGGCTTGGCGGCTTCCGGAAGAAGCCGAAGTAGTCGGCCGTGTGGTGGGCGTGGTTACTCGGTTGAACGAACCGTGGAACATTCTTCCTGAAGAATCTCCAACAGTGCGCGGAGATTCGAGCAGAAAAGCTCCTTGAGATATCCTGGAGCGCCCTCCGGCATCAAGACTCGGTAGGCCTCCATCCGCCGCCAGTGTGCCAAGGCGCCACATAGTCCGCCCGGCATACGCTCAAGACATTCCTTCACGTCCGCCTCTTGCCTTGCTAGTGGGGCTTCCAAAACTCGTTCGAAAATTTGTTCATGGCAGAGGTTTAAGGCCTGTTGGATCGCGTCCTCCGGATAGAGAGCGGCGAGCCCTGCGTGCTCGTATCTTCCGCTCGAGAGATCGCGCAGCGACGCCATATAAGTCAATCTGCTGAATTCTCCGGGAATGCCCGCCAGTGTGGTCAGCGTAAAATCCTGGATAATGCGCCGGTTTTGTTGGAGCTGAGTAATCATTTTTTCTATCGCCCCGTTCCGCAGACGGAACGTTTTAGACCAATCCTCTCAACTCTTCCAATCCTTCTTCATGGTTGCAGTCAGGAGGCTTTTAACCATGAAGAAAAACATTTTTGTTCGCCTGGCATTGCTCGCTTTGGCGGTTTCGATCGTACTACCTGTTTATAGCTCGGTCAAACACTTATCAAGTAATCGCGCTGCCGCAGTTTCCGTTTCACTTCTGACCGGCTCGCCCCTCCCGACCCCCGTTCCGCCTGGCTTCACCGTCTCCGCTCTCACTGGCTCGCCTCTCCCGACTCCCGTTCCGCCCGGCTTCACCATCTCCGCTCTTACTGGCTCGCCTCTCCCGACTCCCGTTCCGCCCGGCTTGGCGTCCTAACCGTTGAGGTTCCGTATGGCTCCGCAACTGGCCTTTTTTGCAAACGGCGAGTTGCGGAGCCCCATTTCTAAGAAATCTCTAAGACGAACTTCGCCCTGTCCGGCTTCGCACGCAAGCGGAGCGATGCAATCTCACCGTTCTCTGCCTCGCCTCTGATTGCACCTAAGAAGTCGCCGTCTCATGAATAGATCTCGCCGTTCCAGCGTATTACCGCCCACTTGGGCTGTCGGGGTCCAGTTATCAGTTCCTGTCAAGATAACTTCATTGTTTACCGGCCAGTCAAGAAATGCTAGCATGCAACGGCTATGAGCCGCTTTCCTCTCCCCGTGCTATGGTTGTGGGGCTGCAGCGTCCTGGCACAACTGTTCGTGCTGGCCCTTCTCTTGTTGAAAGGGAATTCCAGGAAACTGCCATATTTCACTGCCTACATCGCGCTGAATATTTGCCAGGCAGGTTTCCTCGTATTTGTATATTCACATTTGTGGAGTCAATCAGATACTGCTGATACTCTCGCTTGGACGTCGGAATGCCTCGCCCTTGTCGCACAGGCTTTGGCCACAGTCGAAATTCTTGAGATTACCCTTAGACCGTACCAAGGAATTTGGGGCCTTGGATGGCGCGCTTTGACGGTCACCTCGGGGATCGTCGTCCTTCTCGTCGTACTGGCAGCTCGCGGACACTGGGGTTTGGCTCGGTGGTTCCAACTCGATCGCGGGTATCACCTCACGTTTGCTTCGGCTCTCATTGGGTGCCTGCTCCTTGTTCGTTACTACTCGATTCCTGTCCCACGGGCCTACAAAATGTTACTTGGCGGATTTTGTTTTTACTCCTGCACCGAAATCGTGGTCAATACCCTTCTTCAAGCCACTTTCAGTAAGGATTTTTTTCTCCACTTTGCGGCTTGGCAACTTTTGACTCTGTCCTCATTTGTAATCGTTCAAGTTGTTTGGGCAGCCGCCCTCCGGAAGCCCTTGCCCGTCGAGGACCGGCGGCCCGCCTCTTCCTCGGATTCAGATTATCAGCGGCTCTCCCCCGAGATTAATGAAGACTTGCGGCGGCTCAATGAAAAGCTCCTCCGACTTTGGAAACTGGAGGCGCGTCCACAGTGAATATTACTTTTTTACTACTGATTGGCTTCGCAGTTCTCATGCTGCTTCTGCTTGTGTGGGTCCTGCGCGATCCCCGGAAGCACGGGCGGCCCGATGGCGATCTCGACTCCACCGATGAATTTAGCCAGCGCCATGTATGTTATTTCCCCCAGGTCCGGCAGGCCCTGGCTGCGGAAGACTTCGCCTTTCTTTCCTCGCGAGGATCACCTCAGCTCGCACGCAGAATCCGCGGAGAGCGCCGAAAGATTGCCTTGGCCTATTTGTCCTGCCTCCGGGGGGATTTCCTGAAGTTATGGCGGTTGGCACGGGTCATTGCTTCGATGTCGCCGCAAGTCGGCATCGCTCAAGAACTTGCGCGGCTTCGCCTGGGGGTGGCTTTTTCATTGCGCTATGAAGTGATCCGCATCAAGTTCCTTTTTGGATTTGCGCCTCTTCCCGAGCTTGGATCTTTGAGCGACGTTGTTAGCAGGCTTTCGATCAGGTTGGAAACAGCCATGAAAGACCTTGGGGAACGCGCCGCTTTGGCTGCGAAGCTCGCCTCATCTCTCGATGGGCGCGGGCTGGACACTCCCTAACATTCCATCTATCGCGGCATGCAGTTCCACCGCCTTAAACGGCTTCTGGAGAATGTCGTTCCCGTTGCGTGCCGCTTGTTCCGGAGGACGCCCTAGTGGAGCCACTCCGCGCATCCAGATGCACCGTTTGGCCAAGCCGGGTCTGCGGGCAAGTATCCAATCGTGAAGTATGTTCTGGGCGGCTGTTCCGGATAGGTCGAGATCTGCCAACACCAGATCGAACTCTTGCTTCTCGAGTATGGCCATCGCATCCGCGGCAGTCTTGGCTGTTTCGACTTGATGCTCTCGCTCCCGCAGAATCGCGCCGACCGCTTCCAATACGGAATCATCCTGATCTATCAATAAGATGCGGCCTTCCCTCACTTGTTCCGTTGCCTGCAGAGAATCGGTTGCCTTCGCCGCCTTGGTCGGCTGATAAGGCACCTCGATAGTGAAGGAGGCGCCTCGAGGAGGTACATTTCGCACCTGGATCGATCCGCCGTGTTCCGAAATGATGCCGTAGCAAATGCTAAGGCCAAGTCCGGTGCCCTTGCCGACGGGCTTCGTGGTGTAAAAAGGGTCGAATACTCTCGACGCGTCTTTTACACCAGGGCCACTGTCCGTAAACTCGATGAACAGCCTGTCTCCGTGCGCCCCCGTTCTCACCCAGAGATCCCCTTCGTTGGAATGCTCCAGCATGGCGTCCACGGCGTTGTTGACCATGTTCAGGAAAACCTGCTGTAGCTGGTGGGGATCAGCCGATGTATAAGGCAGATCGGGCGCGAGTTCCAGGTGCACGCGTATGTGATTCATCCGCAAATCGTAGTCGCGCAACGCCAGCGTTTCTTCCAATATGAGATTAAGCTGAACCGGGACGCGCTCTGGTTTGTGCTGCCGGGCGAAGCTGAGCAAGTTCTGCACGATGCGATGCGTCCGCTGCGCCTGTTTATAGAGTTTCTCGGAGTATTCGACTCCTTGCGGCCCCATTTGCCCGCTCGAGGTGAGCAACTGGCTGTAGCCCAGGATTGCCGTGAGCGGGTTGTTGAGCTCGTGCGCTACGCCCGAAATCAATTGCCCAACGGCCGCCATCTTCTCGCTGTGCAGGAGCTGCTCCTGCGTGCGGCGCAGGTTTTCGTACGCCTGCCTCGCCTCCTCGTAGAGCGTCGTGCGTTCGATGGCGCTCGAGAGCTGGCTGCCGACAGCGATGAGCAGGTTGACGTCCGCCGGTGAAAACTCCTTTGGCGTGCGGCTCCCCACTGTCAATCCGCCAATGACGCGGTCTTTCGACCACAGCACCACGATATAGGCGGACAAAAGCTCTTCTTTCCTCTGTGCTTCGCGAAATATAGCGGGAAGCGGAAGTCCTTGAACCGAAAGAAACGTCGCGTGAACCGCCTTGATGTGCTGCAACAGCTCCGGCTTCAGAGCGACTGGTGGAAAATTCCTGGCGTACTCCGATCGGTGCCCCACCGCCGCCACACGTCGGATCTTGGTCCCCGCCTCGTCAAACAGGTACAGCGCGCACGCGTCCAGACTGAACAGCTCCGCCATCTGCCGTAGTGTTCGATGCAGCGAATCTCCCAAGTCCATCGACTCCATCAGTGTTTGTCCGATAGAGTTCAATACCAGTAGCTCCCGGTTGCGCCGCCGGATTTCCTGCTCCGCTCTCTTCCTTTCGGTGATATCCAGCAAAAAGCCCTGATAGGCCGTAACATTCCCCGCCGTGTCCTTCACGGAGATGGAAGACTCCAGCACCGTCCGAATCTCGCCGTCCTTGCGCTTCATCTCGAATTCGAAGTCCGCCACCGTCCCGTGTTCCTGAAGCAGCTTTTTCAGCCGCTCGCGGTCCGCTGGACTTGCGTACATTGTGCCCGGAATATCGGCTCCCAACAATTCCTCTCGGGTCTCATATCCCGTCATGCGCATCATCGCATCGTTGAAATCCAGGAACCTCCCCTGTGGCGTGGAAATAAAAACGCCTTCTTGCACGCTCGAGACAAGCGTTCGATACTTTTCTTCCGCCTTCTTTCTTTCCGTGATGTCCTTCAAGACATGCACTGTCCCAAGCAAATTCCCCGCCGGATCGGTGAACGTGGAATTCGAAGCAAGAAAATATCCCTGCAGCCAGGGGTCCCGATTGTCCCCTTCCCCAGCGACGCCCTCGCAATACGGGCACATCTCGTAGGACAAGTTCTTTCGCGCCAGCAGGTCCGTCACCCCGCGCCCAACGAGCGCTTGTGAATCCCTGCCCAGGAGATGCCCCAGCCGCAAGTTGCACCGCAGTATCCGCCCTTGCCGGTTGTGCACCAGAATCGGATCGCCAATCGAGTCAAATGTATACGCCCATTGCTGCTGCACGGTCGCCACTTGTTCGAACAAGCGCACATTCTGCAGCGTCAATCCTAGTAAATTGCTGATATTCAGCAGGTACGCAATCTCGTCCGCTTGAAACTGCTCGTTGCGCGTCGAACCGATGACGATGATCCCGAGCGGCCCGTCTTTTCCCGGCAGCGCCATCGTGATGCTATTCCCGATGCCGGCCTCCGCCATTCTCTGCCGCACCGCCTGGTCCGGTTCTTCCTCCAAACGAGAAAACTCACAGTCCTTGTGTAAGACCCGCTGCGCCCAGGCCGCCTTCGCCGGCAAACTGCCGTACTTTTTCAAATAGTCCTGCTGGAATCCAACCGAGGCGTGCACTACAACCTGCGCCTTGTCTCCTTCGCCTTCCAGCAGACGCACCAGCCCGTGCGTCGCGCCGAGGCTCTCCACCAGATGAGCAAGCACTCGGTCCAGCACTTCCTGTACGGACAGCGTCTGCGTGCTGGCCGTCGTTAGCAGCGTCAGCCGCCTCAGCTTCTCGTTGAGTTCTACCGTCCTCGACCGCGCTCCCTCCAGCACCACCACCACCATCGCAATTCCCAACGCCACGCCCAGCAAGTGGTCAAATGCCACCCGCAACAAAAAATACGGGTGTTGCGGCCACAACGGACGGTCCAATCCGTGTATGCCCATCAACAAAAAGACTCCCTCGAGCAACCTCACCCCATGTCCGCGCCGCAGCAGCGGCGACCTCCACAACACCATTCCCGCCCAAAGACATACCGTGCTCGCCAGCAGCGCGGTTCCCCAAGGCACGTTTGCATAGCCCGGCGTCACGCCCTGCTGAAAATAATAGACCCCGAGCAACACCACTCCGGCGAGCGGCAGTATCGGCCAGCCCCGCTTCCCTTCTCCGGTGGTGAATTGCACCACCGCGCCAGAGAACAACAGCGTCGCCGCCACTCTTCCCATCACCACTGCCAGCCATAATTCCGGCAAATTCCGGCTCAGCATCGTCAGTTCGCACAGCGATGCCAGCGTAAACACCAGCCACCCGGCCACCCACAACCGGAAATACTTGTTGATATGATCGCGCTGAAAAATAAAAAAGAGGACCAGCAGAATGATGAACGCTGTCGCTTCGAAGAAAGCGATGCCGAGCAGGCCCTGGTTCACCAACACGATGCGCTGCCTCCCGCTCTGAACTGCCCTCGCCGCGAGACAAGACCCCTGCTTCTCTCGCTAGGGCGGCACGAAGCCCTTAATGAAGGTTCCTTCGACGCTAACATGCTATTTTCTTAATGGGCAAGCCCGCCGCATTCCGCTGTGCCGTCCCGTATAATGGCAACGGGGGCAAACACTAGTGGAGCTAGAACAGATACTGGTCGTCGACGATGAAGAAGCGATTCGAGAAGTCGTTTCCACCATGCTCGAATCGAAAGGTTATCGCTGCACGGCCGTAAGCAATGGCCGCGCTGCCCAGGAGCAAGTCAAAAAGTCCACGCCGGATCTTGTCCTGAGCGACATGATCATGCCCGAGATGGACGGCATCAAGTTGCTCGATTGGCTCCGTGAATACGACCCCGAGATCCCGGTCATCATGGTCACCGCCATCCACGACATCTCCACGGCACTCGAAGCCATCCGTCGCGGCGCTTACGACTACATCCTCAAGCCCTTCGAAAAAGACCAGCTCTTCCTCGGCGTCGGCCGTGCTCTTCAGCATCGCCGCCTCGTCGCGGAAAACCGCAGCTACCAGCTCCAACTCGAGCATCAAGTCGAAGAACGCACCGGGCAACTCAGAGTCGCGTTCGCTCAACTCGAACAATCCTACGACGACACACTAGAAGCCCTGGGTAGCGCGCTCGACTTGAAGGATGCCGAAACCGAAGGTCATTGCCAGCGCGTCACGGCCTTCACCATCTCCATCGCCAAAGCCATGCCCGTTCCAACTGACTATCTGGCCATTCTCGCACGCGCCGCTTTCCTCCACGACATCGGCAAAATGGCCATCCCCGACGGCATTCTCCGCAAACCGGGCCCCCTCACCGACGATGAAAAGCAGATCATGCGCACGCACTGCGAAATCGGCTACAACATGCTCATCCGCATCCCGTTCCTGCGTGACGCCGCCGAAATCGTCCTTGCACACCAGGAGTTCTTCGACGGGAGCGGCTACCCGCGTGGCCTCAAAGGTGATCAAATCCCCCTCGGCGCCCGCATTTTCACCATAGCTGATTCTCTCGACGCCATGATCAGCGACCGCCCCTACCGCAAAGCTCTACCCATGGGCCACGCCCGCGAGGAAATTCGCCGCTGTTCCGGCACGCAGTTCGATCCCAAGGTCGTCGAAGTCTTCTCCACCATCCCAGAAGAGCACTGGATCGACCTCCGCGAACACCTCGGCTCCCCCTTCCGCCTCGCCCATCTCAAGAATCTCTAGCTGGCTCTGCTCCGTCGAGTTCGTTGGAATTCTAGAATTCTCAAAAGGAAAATCGGGCACCCCGCTTAGGGAATGCCCGGTTTGCATTTCGGCGGTTGCGCCAAAAGGGCGCCCACCCGCCTCTAGAGGTAGCCAATGGAACGCAGACACTACATTAATCAGTTCGAAGGTTTTTTATCGCTTGAATTCTCGGCCGTAGTCTTCTCTTTGGGAGGTTCCCCAATCTTCTGTTTGTCATCAATAGAAAAAAGCACGTAGTCAGTGAAGCCGTGGCGCCGGTGAAAGCGGTGCCCGCGCAAAATCGCATAATAGTCCGCACTAGTGGGTAGCCAGAGCTCTTCCTTGCGACTCTTGAAATTTACGGGACCGTATTCCATCACCAAGTGTTCTGCATTGAGACGCAGCTCTGGATGAGCCTCGCGCAGGTCCGTCTCCAGGTGCACGACCTGAAAAGTGTTGGCATCAATCCAGGCACGCCCCTTCAGCGCGATTGGAAAGACATGTCCGCCCATCCGGTAGCGGCGAATGCGGCTTTCTTTGTCTTCCCGCTGCCTGAAATATACCTGCCACGCGAAATTGCCGTGTGCGCGGCTAAGACCTTCACACTTCATCTCAAAGTCGGTGGCAAGCATAGGATGGAAAATAAGAACAATGGAGGGCAAGCCAACGCTCGCCATCTGGTTTGGAAACATTTCCGTGCCAGTGCTGCCGTTGCGATACTCCTGGACGTCAATCGATTCCCCGTATTTGTTTTTGATTTCCCGTACAGAAGCCACGTAATTGAAGGACAGGTCTGCAACCCGGTCCGCGTATCCGGAGGTGCTTACATCTTCATGGTGCAACACTTCGGTCGCGGTGTATCGATCGACAACTGCCGGAAGCTCCTCGACTCGCGCCGTGACATTCTTGAGAACATCCTCCAGCGAGCACGCCACCCCGGGCTCCACGGGAGGAACTGCGTCATCGACATTGGCAGGAAGCCAATGCAGTGCAGCCGCGCTCAGGGAAGCGTTCGGCACGTCGCTCGCTACGCTTATCCCTTCGTAGGAAGTTGTCACAACGCCCACTGTGGCGCCTGCAGGCGCGGCCGGAGCATTCTTTAAGCGCGTGATGAGCCTTCCGACCGCTTGCGTCTGAGCTTCCGTCGGTTTTCCTGCCAAATAGTCCTTGAGTGCAGCGATCGCTTGCTCGTTCTGGCCTTCCGCGGCGAGTGCCTGGCCCAGAATTAACAATGAGGAGTTGGCTTGCCCCTTGTCAAGTTCCACCGCGCGTTGTGCGTGCGTCACAGCGTCTGCGTAGGAGTTTTGCCGTAGCAGAGCGTTGGCCAGCAGGCTGTGTGCGCGCCAGGAGTTTGGCGCCACCTCGACAGCTTTGTCCAGATACTTCCTAGCGCCCGCCGCGTCATTCTGCCGAAGATAGGATTCGCCGCAGGCGAGGAGCGATGAAACATGACCGGGGCTAAGTTGAATCGCCTGATCCCAATATTTTCGCGCCGCCGGAACATCGCCCTTCTTTTCGTAAGTTTCGCCGAGCAAGTACACGATATCCGGATGCGTTGGCGCTAGCTGGTGGGCCGTCTCCAAATATTTAATGGCGTCATCAAATTTGTTGGTCTGGAAGTTCTCAACACCTTTCGCCAGTTCTTTCTGAGCTTTAGGTGAAAGTGTGACGCCAACCGGAGCGACGTAATTTAGTCCGCTTGAAGTATCAGGCGTCAGTTTCACGACTACAACTTGTTGAGGCCGCGCGCTTGAGACCTCAGCTTGCACTCGCACCTTTTCATATCCAAAGGCCTCTACTTCAATTACGTATGCTCCCGCGCCTATTTGGAAGACCGTTTGTGACCCGAACGTCGTTTGGGAGCGTATCATCTGCCCCATCGCATTGGAGAGATTCACAATCGCCATGCTGCTCAGCTTTGCTCCATCCGCTCCGCGCACTTGTACAGATATGCTTGTCGTGTTCAGGTTCTCTACGCCGCTGAATCCTCCGAGGCCTCCCGGACCTTGCTGTGCGAGGGTATACATCGGCAACAGAAGAGACGACAAAAGCAACAGCCCGCGAAGACAAAAAAACGTGCGAGGACGGTTCATCTTACCTCCCTGGGCCGGATCCCGTGGTAAGAGGGCGGCTAGAAGACATTAACTCGCTGTAAATTGAGGACGCAACCAACATGTGGATGCTTTCAAGTCTGGCCCAAGGCATGGACTCTGTCAATCATTGTGCTTCTATCATCCCTCAACAAAAAAGGGCGCCTGTCATACGGCGCCCTTTCTTCCTACAAACTGGTTGAAGATTAGAAGTAGAACTTCCCCGCCAACTGCACGACGCGCGGCCCCAATGTGTCACCCGTGATGCGCCCGAAATTCCGGGAGTTGACGTCAGAGGTCGGCGCGTTAAAGTTGACGTGGTTAAAAGTGTTATAGGATTCCAGTCTCAGCTCCAACCGCATCTGCTCTTTGAGCTGGATATCCTTCATCAGCGCTAGGTTTGTGACGTTTTGGCCTGGCCCAGCAAACGAATCTCTGCCCACATTGCCGAACTGCCCGTAGAACATTGGGCACTTATTCAGGGCCGGATTATCGCTCGTTGGCTGGCAGAAGGAGGCAGGAGCAAAAAAGTAATTTCCCGCACGGGATTGGCCGGCAAAATTGGTCATGGTTTGGAAGGTGCGAATATTCGTTTTCGCGACCGGCGCCACTTGATAAGGATTGTCCGGGCAGCCATAGAAAGTGAACGCCCAACAGGTAAGAGAGGTGAAATTGGAGTCAGCGATGTTAACCGGAAAGCCCGACTGGAACGTAGTGTCGCCGGCGACCCTCCAGCCCTGGAAGACTCGGCTGAGAGCTCCGTTGGAAGTGAGCGCGTGCGGAACCGGAATCGTGTACGAGTAGCTGGCCACGAAGCGCTGGCGGGCATCGAACGCCGAGTTACCCCAATTCAGACCCGGGACGAGTGGATTCGTGCCGCGGGTACCGAAAGAGGAATTTTCCAAGCTTGACCCGTTGTCTTGGGCGTGCGAATAGGTGTAGGAAAGCAGGAACGTGAGGCCATGAGACACGCGCTTGTTCAAGCTGACTTGCAGTGAGTTGTACCGCGAGTTCCCGTCTGTGGCCTGCTGACCAAGGGAGCCGAACACTGTGGGATCATACTTGAAATTCCCTGGCTGAACGAATCCCTGAATCACGCGATTGTCAATACACGTAGTCGATGCCGCGCAGGCTGCTGGGTTGATTCCAGGATTCAATTCAAAGGCTCGCTCCTCGTGTCGTCCAAAGGATCCAACGTAGCCCACAGAA
>Ga0307478_10002125_pt1 | contig 16088 bp, 16 predicted proteins | sample atmos_gasesECM4C_2_FD_203713 | JGI IMG/M metagenome (GOLD analysis project Ga0307478, IMG submission 203713) | Hardwood forest soil microbial communities from Morgan-Monroe State Forest, Indiana, United States - atmos_gasesECM4C_05 | ecosystem: Environmental > Terrestrial > Soil > Temperate...
ACTGCCACCGGTTCTCAGGCCGTCGCGGCCGCGTGCGCGTCTTCCCAGCGGGTGGCGGCGCGGCGCAGCTCGATCGCCGTGGTCAGCCCGAGTTTTTCCTTCGCGCGCGCGCAGTAGGCCTGGACCGTCTTGAAATTAATATGAAGGACATCGGCGATTTCCGCCGTGCTCTGTCCTCTTCCAAGAAGGCGAAAAATTTCCAGCTCGCGATCGCTCAATTGCTCGACCCGCTCGGCGCTGGCCGAATCGCGCTTGCGCTCGCCAGCCACCAGACTCGCCATCCGCGCGACTACTTTATCGCTCAAGTAAACGCCGCCTTCGAGGACTCGCCGAATCGCCGTGAGCACATTGCCGGTAGTCTCTCGTTTCATCACGTAACCGCGGGCGCCCGCGCGCAACGCGCGCTCCGCATAAAGCATTTCATCGTGCATCGAGACCACGATCACCGCCACTGACGGCTGCTGGATTTTCAAATCCTTGATCAATTCCAAGCCGGAAGTGTTCTTGAGTGAAATATCGATCAGCGCGACGTGCGGACGGCGCGCCGCGATCGCGGGCAAGGCCGAGGCCGCGTCTTCCGCCGCGCCGCAAACTTCGAGATCACTCTCCTGATTGATCAGAGTGCTCAAACCATCGCGGACCAACGGATGATCATCGACCACAAACACGCGGCTCTTTCGCGTCAGAAAATCAGGTTTCATTGCCTTCCCTTCCGCTTCGGCGCGCACCTTGGGGGAGGACACAGGAAACGAGTGTCCCCGCGGGGCTGCGTTTCGCCGCCTCAAAACTTGCGCCGATCAAATCCGCGCCATGGCGCATCATCTTAAGGCCGAGCCCACTGGCTTCGCTCGCGTCTCCGAGCCCCACTCCGTCGTCAAAGATATTCAGCCGCAATTCCCCGTCCGCGCCGTCCAGTTCGATCACGATCCGGCTGGCGCGCGCATGTTTCACGGCATTGGCCACCGCTTCCTGCGCGATCCGATAGAGTTGCGTCAGCACTTCCGCGTCGCAGGACTCGAGCTGGCCCTCGTCGTTGTGATGAAATTCGCAATTGATCCCCGTCCGCTCCTGGGTGTTATGGGCCAATCCTTCCAGGGCGACCGCCAGTCCTCCCCGTTCCAGATCGGGAGAGAATAATCCGCGAGCCAGGCTGCGGGTGAGATCGATTCCCTCTTCGATTAACCCCACCAGTTTGCCGGCGTCGGCCGCATCTTCAGAAGACCTGGCCGTCAGTTTCGCTCGAAGAACCTGGGCGGCGAGCGCGGTTCCCGTCAGATGCTGGCAAAGACTGTCGTGCAGATCATGTCCCAGCCGCCGCCGCTCCCGCTCCGTCACTGCGGTCATTTCCTGTTCGAGCCGCATTCGTTGAATGATCTCCTCCTGCAGATCGGCCGTACGGAGACGCACCCGCTCGTCCAGTTGCCTGAGGGAGGCGCGCCAGCGGGCCAGCAGCCAGACAAAGATCACGTACGAACTCAGGCCCATTGCTTCATTCCAATATCGGACTTCTGGAATGCCGGAAGCGAGATCGGTCAGGATGGAAGTGCCGATGCTTAAACCGGAGAGAAATAGTCCAAAATTGCGGCCCACGAACCAGGTCCCCAGGGTGATGGGAATCAGATAGAAAATCATCATCGACCACTCGTAGCCGGTCCAGTAATCGACCAGACCGACCGCGCCAATCCAGATCAAGGAAAGCACGGCCATGCTGAACCGGGAGGCGTTCTCGAAGGCAACGCTCGCCGGCATGACCGCTCGTTCGATCCAGCCCTTTGTCGAGCTTTTCTCCACGCGAACGGCAGAAGTTGGCGGCCCAAATGTGTCGGAAGCCAGAGCGTCCATTGCCCTTCTCTAGAAGCGATTCGCATGCTAGGCCGCCGCCCATCTTGAGCGGCAACCACAGAGGCTATCCCATGGAGAGATCGCACTTGCGGAGAACGGCCGGAAGAACCACACTCGCATCCAATGAGCCTGCGCCTCACCGACGGCAAAGGAACCGCGTTGCGAGCGCTGGTCGCCGCGGGATGCATCGGTGCGGTTCTCTTCGCGCTGGTTCTTTCCGCTATTCCGCGGCTCCACGAGCAGATTCATGGCTCGGCCGGCACGCCGAATCACGAATGCGCCGTGACCATGCTCACCTCGGGCAATTACCAGCACACGCTTAGTATCGCGATCTCGCTCGCGCCGCCGGTGCCGCCCACGGCATTCACCCATGTTTTCAGCAGCGTTCAATTAGTCAGCGCCCGCCTCGAGTTTTCTCTGCTCGAGCACGCGCCGCCGACGATTTCCTGACCATTGGTCCTCCCGCTTCGGCGGGCGGTGGCCCTGTCGCGCGTTCCGTGGGCCGCCGATCCAATGCGCGCTGAACGCGGATAGCCGGTTCAGAAATATCCGGGCGATTGCCCGAAGCAGTCAGGAAATCATGCGAAATCTTATTTGTGCGGCGCTCGCCTGTGGCGCGATCACGGGCGCATTCGCTCAAAACGCCGAGCCCCAGGCCAGTCCACCCGCCGCCTCGACGCCAGCTTCAACCGCGGACGTCGAAGCGTTGCGGCAGGAAGTCCAATCGCTCAAGGAAATGGTGCGCACCTTGCAGGAGCAGGTAAAAGCGCAGCAACCGGCCCCGGAAAAAACCAATTCGAACGCGCCCACCCTTCCTCAAAATCCCGAGGAGCAAACGGCCGAGACCTCGAGCTCGCCCGCGCCATCGCCCAGCGCGCCCCCGTTGTTCCCGACCACGGACACCGCGGTCGTTTCCTCAGCGCCACCTGTCAACGCGAACGGCACAACCTTGTTCCCGACCTCGGATGAATCGGTCACGACAACGCCGGCCACCGTTTCGAGTTCGGACACCGGTTCATCGTTGACGCAGCCGATCCCGATCATCGGCGGCGGCAACAACAAGAACTACATGAACATCTCGTTCGATTCCGTGTTCGCGCTGGCGGCGTCGAGTGAGCGGCACCTCGATCGGCTCGAAGTGGGCGATCACGATCCGCAACAGCGCGGCTTCAACGCCCGCAACGGCGAGATCGCGCTCGATGGCGCGGTCGATCCGTACTTCGAAGGCTTCGCCAACATCGTGCTCAAGCTCGACAACAACAACCAGACGGAGATTGAGCTCGAAGAAGCGTTTCTCCAGACGACCGGTTTGCCCTACGGATTACAGGTCAAGGCCGGGCAGTTCTTCGATGCGTTTGGCCGAATCAACCCGACGCATCCCCACACCTGGGAGTTCGCGGACTCGCCCCTGGTGAACGGACGCTTGCTCGGTTCCGATGGCCTGCGCGGCGTCGGCGCCCAAATCTCGTGGACGTTGCCCGTGCCCTGGTATTCGCAGGCGATCTTCGCCGTCCAAAACGGACGCGGCGGAACGGCGTATTCGTTCCGCAACCCCGGCGACAACGGCGTGTTTTACGGGCGCATGACAATCGATCGCGATGCCAGCGCGCTCCACGACATGGTTTTCGTTCCGCGCATCGAGAATTCGTTTAACCCGAGCGACACCCAGACCGTTCTCTTCGGCGCGTCCGGCGCCTTCGGTGCGAACGATACTGGTCCCAACGCTCATACCCAGATTTACGGCGCCGATCTTCTTTACAAATGGAAGAGCCCCCGCGCGGAGGGCGGCTTCCCGTTTGTGAAATGGCAGACCGAAGCGATGTATCGCCGCTTCGAAGCCGGGCGCGGACTCGATAATCTGTTTCCGGTCGAGGAGATCTTTCGCGATTGGGGCATGTACTCGCAGGTGCTCTGGGGATTCAAGAAAGGTTGGGTCGTCGGCATCCGCGGCGATTACCTCCACATGCAGCCATCCGCTTTCACAGACGATGAGACCCGGCAATCACGTTCGCGGATCTCGGCGAACCTCACCTGGTATCCGACGGAATTCTCCAAGATCCGCCTGCAGTACAATCACGATTTCCTGGAGGAGAACGACTTCCTCGCCAGCCGCGAAGCCGATTCGATTTTCCTCCAGTTCGAATTCATCCTCGGCGCCCACGGCGCCCACAAATTCTAAAAGTTTATGAAACAAATTCTTGTCTCGCTGTGTTGCCTCATCGTCGCGGTCTCCGCGCACGCCAAACTCAAAGTCGTCGCCACGCTCCCCGATCTCGCTTCGCTCGCGCGAGAGGTCGGCGGCGACAAGATCGACGTCGGCGCGATGGCGAAACCGACCGAGGATTCACACTTCGTCGATGCGCGCCCGAGCTTCGTCGTGCAACTGCGCGATGCCGATGTCCTCATCGATGGCGGCGCGGAGCTGGAGATCGGCTGGCTCCCGCCGCTCTTGCAAAACGCGCGCAATCCGAAGATCGAAGTCGGCAAGCCCGGGCGCGTCCAGGCTTCGCAAGGCGTGCGTCTGATGAACGTGCCCACGAGCGCGACTCGCGCCGCCGGCGACGTGCACGCGATGGGCAATCCGCATTTCATCGTCGACCCGATCATCGCGAAAACAGTCGCGCTCCACATCGCGCAAGCGTTCAGCGCAGTCGATCCGCCGAACGCCGCCGCCTACGACGCGAACTACAAGAAGTTCGAGACGACCATCAACGCGAAACTCCAGGAGTGGGGCACGGCGATGCTGCCATTCAAGGGACAAAACGTCGTCGCGTATCACGATTCCTGGGTTTACTTCGGGCACCGTTTCGGCTTGAACATCGACACTTTCCTCGAACCGAAGCCCGGCATCCCGCCCTCGCCGTCGCACCTCGCGGAAGTCATCGAAAAAATGAAGACGCAGAAGATCAAGGCGATCATCGTCGAGCCGTTTCACGATCGGAAAATCGCCGAGAAAGTTGCCAGCTCCACGGGCGCGAAGGTGGTCGATTTCGCGCAATACCCCGGCGCGCTCCCGAACACAGACACTTACGTGAAATTAATCGACACCCTTGTCGCGCGCCTGAGCGCGGCCCTGAAATAGTATGTGGGAAATAATGTTCTGGCCCAGCGCGGCCTGCATCCTTTTGCCATGGCTCCTCGTTTATCTCGGCCTCCACGTCGTCCAACGTGGCATCATCTTCATCGATATCGCGATGGCCCAGATGGCGTCGCTGGGCATTTGCGTCGGCGTCCTTCTTGGCTACGAGCCGGAAAGCGTCATCTCTTACGTGATGGGACTCGGCGTGACTCTGCTCGGCGCCGCGATTTTTTCGGTGACGGGAAAGCGCGCCAGCCAGGTGCCGCAGGAAGCTGTTATCGGGATTAGCTACGTCGTCGCGGCCGCCGCGGCGATTCTGCTGCTCAGCCGTTCGGCCCACGGTAACGAAGAGATTCGCAATATGCTCGTCGGCGACATCACTGTGGTCAGCGCGGCCGAGGTTTGGAAATGCTTCGCAGTTTTCATCGTCGTCGGCATCGTCCATTTCATTTTCCGAAATAACTTCCTTCTCGTTTCCTTTCAACGCGAGGAAGCCTATCGCCTCGGCTGGAGCGTGCGGTGGTGGGATTTTTTCTTCTACGCCACCTTCGGCATCGTGGTGACGATCTTCGTCCGCGTCGCCGGGGTCCTGCTCGTGTTTAGTTATCTCATCGTGCCCGCCGTCTGCGCGGTCACCCTGGCGCGCCGCATTTCGATTCGGCTTCTGATTGGCTGGGGCATTTCGCTACTCGGCGGCATCGCCGGATTGTTCGTCTCGTTCTGGGGCGATTTCCCCTCTGGCGCGGCGATCGTCTGCACCTTTGGCGCGCTCCTCATTCTTGCGTCGCTCATCGCGCTCCTGCGACCGCGAAAAAGTGTGACGCTGGTGTAGAGGCGCTTGTGGCAAGCGCCTGTGCTATTGGTTAAGCGCTCGCCGCGGCGAGTGCCTCTACATTTTTCCGACAATGCATTCGTTTCATTATCGCGACGGCGAACTTTATTGCGAAGACGTCGCGCTCGCGCGCGCGGCGGACGAATTCGGGACACCGCTCTATGTCTATAGCGCCGGCACGATCCTCGATCATTATCGCCGCCTCGACGCGGCGCTCGCTCCGCTCGACCACCTGATCTGCTACGCCGTCAAGGCGAACTCGAACGGCGCGATCCTGAAATTACTCGCCGAGGCCGGTGCCAGTTTCGACATCGTCTCGGGTGGCGAACTTTTCCGCGTATTAAAGGCAGGCGGCGCCGCGGCAAAATGCACGTTCGCCGGCGTGGGCAAATCGCGTGAGGAAATCGAGTATGCGCTCGATGAGCGCGTCCTGAGTTTCAACGTCGAGAGCGAAGCCGAACTGGAGTGGATCGATCGCATCGCGCGCGACAAAGGCGTGCGGGCGCCAATCGCGCTCCGGGTGAATCCCGACGTTGACGCCCACACCCACCACTACGTCTCGACCGGCCGCAGCGAAAACAAATTCGGCATCGCGCTGGACCGCGTCGCGGCGGTTTACGAACGGGCGGCCCGCCTCCCGAACATTCTGATCCGCGGCATCCAGATGCACATCGGCTCGCAGATCACCGACGCGGCGCCGTTCGCCGAAGCGATCGCGAAAGTCACGCCGTTCGTTCGCGAGCTGAAGCAGCGTTACGCGATCGAGTTTTTCAGCGTCGGCGGCGGGATGGGAATTATTTACCGGCGGGCGCTTGAAAGTGGCTCCGGCAAATGGTGGCACGAACACGACGGCGAAGCTTCGGCGTTTAGTGTGGCCGATTACGCGGCGGCGATTGTCCCGGCGTTGCGCGAACTTAACTTGCGTGTCTTGCTCGAACCCGGTCGGTTTCTTGTCGGAAATGCGGGCGTGCTGCTCACCCGCGTCCGCTACCTCAAGCCGGCCGCGCACAAAAAATTCGTGATCGTCGATGCCGGGATGAACGATCTGATTCGCCCCGCGCTCTACCAGAGTTATCACGAGATCGTCCCGGTCCGTGAACCGAGCGGCAGCAAACGCGAATCCGTGGACGTGGTTGGCCCCGTCTGCGAGAGCGGAGATTTTTTCGCGCAGGACCGCGCGCTGCCGGAGATGAAAGAGGGCGACCTCGTCGCGCTGATGAGCGCCGGCGCCTATGGGTTCGCCATGGCATCGAATTACAATTCGCGCCCGCTGCCCGCCGAGGCGCTCGTGCAGGCCGATCGTTTCTCGCTCATCCGGCGCCGCCAAAAGATGGAAGACTTGGTGCGTGAGGAATGCAGTTAAATTTTCCTGCTCATGCTCCTGATCCTGATCATGATCCTCTGAGGTCGGGGCACCGCCGGCAGGAAAGATCAGGAGCATGATCAAGATCATGAGCAGGGGAAGCAGCCACTGCCACTTGCAAGGAGTCCGGCCCCAGCATAAATACTGCTCCCAACCATTTCCGATGAAACGACTGCTCCCGCTTCTCATTCTCCTCGGCCTGCTCTTCGCCGGCCAGGCCCCGGCCGCCACTCCGATCAACGGCGAGTACGTGCTGCTCGTCGGCGGCCCGTCGCTCATGGTGTGGGAAAAATACAAACTCCAGCCGCACGACCATTGGTGGGCAAATTTCATTCGCGCCGCGCGGATTCGCACCGAGCAGATCCGCGCCCAGGCGCCCGACGCCAAGATCACCTGGCTCGTTTATAAGCAGGGCTACAAGGACCGCGCCGTGCAGGAGAAGCAGGACTTGTTCGCCTTCATCGATTCCGTGCGGGACAAGTTTAACCTGAACCTCGTCTACATAGGGAACGGCAACGACGTCATCAATTACCTCAACGGCGGCCAGCCGCGCGACAGCTTCAAAGTCGTCGACTTCGAATACTTCGGCCATTCCAACGCGAAATGTTTCATGTTCGATTACAGCAGCAACATCGAGAGCGCCTGCAAATCGTGGCTGCACGAAGACGAGCTGCGCAAGATCAGCAGCCGCAGCTTTGCCCGGAATGCATTCGCGAAAAGCTGGGGCTGCCACACCGGCGAGAGCATGTCGAAGAAATGGTACGCCGCGACCGGCGTGCCGATGTGGGGCGTCATCGGCAAGACCCAATACATGATGGACGAGCTGCCCATCAGCGTAAGCTTTAACGGGATCGCCCCGAAGTGGGTTTCGCGCTGATCGAGCTACAATCCTTCCGCGATCTCGCGCAGTAAACCGGGACCACGGTAGACGTAGCCGGTGTAGACCTGGAGGAGCTGGGCGCCGGCTTCGAGTTTTTCGCGGGCGCTGGCAGCATCGGTGATGCCGCCGCAAGCGATGACGGGAAGCTGCGAAAACGATGTGATCGCGCGGACGAGCTCGGTGGATTTTTCCCGCAACGGTTGGCCGCTTAAACCGCCGGTTTGATCGCGAACAGCCGGGATCGCGGAATGATCCAGGGTGGTGTTCGTGGCGATGATTCCGGCAACGGCGTTTTGCTCGCACGCCGCGATGACTTGTTCCAGCTCGGGGAGGGAAAGGTCGGGCGCGATTTTTAGCAGCACGAGCCTGCACGCAGTTTGGTTTTCAGCGCGAATGGCGCCGAGCAATTGTTCGAGCGCGTGGTGTTCCTGAAGCGTGCGGAGCCCGGGCGTGTTCGGCGAGCTGACATTGAGGACGACGTAATCGGCCAGCGGCGCGAGCAGCCGGAACGAGTAAAGATAATCGTCCACGGCCTGCTCGATCGGCGTGATTTTCGATTTGCCGAGGTTGATGCCGACGGGGATGGCGGGCCAACTGCCGCTTTCCCGCAATTTTCTCAGGCGATCGGCCACCGCATCGGCGCCGTCGTTGTTGAAGCCGAGCCGATTGATCAACGCTTGCTGCCCGGGATAACGGAAAATGCGCGGCTTCGGATTTCCGGGCTGGGCTTTCGCCGTGACGGTGCCGATCTCGGCAAAGCCGAAACCGAGCGCGGCCCAGGCCGGGATCGCGACGCCATTCTTGTCGAAGCCGGCGGCGAGTCCGACCGGATTTGGAAACGTCAGGCCGAAAACGGTCTTTGGTTTCGGTGGCGGTTTGAAGCGTTCGAGGAGGCGGAGCACAGCCCGTAGGGAAGAGGCCGCGCGCAGATTGCGGATCGCGAGATTGTGGGCGGCTTCCGGCGAGAGCGAAAATAAAATTGGCCTAACGAGACGCCGGTAGAATGCCTCGGCGTTCATTTGCCGATGCAGAACTGCGCGAATAAAACGTCGCGGATTTCCTCGGCGTTCGCCGCGCCGGTGATTTCGTCGAGGGCGAGGAGGGCGGCGCGCAAGTCGACGGCCATGTATTCCGGCGCGAGCCCGTTCTCCAGCGTGCCGCTCGCCAGATCGCACGAAGTAAGAGCGCGTCGGAGGCAATCTCGATGGCGCGCGTTGATGGCCACGCCACTCTCAGGCCGCAAATGTTTCTCGGAAATTTTCGCGATGATCGCCTCTTCCAGGCCTTGCAGTCCGTTGGCCGAGATACAGCAGATTCGCAACGCGTCGACGTTCCGCCAATCGGGATGCTCGGGCAGGTCGCTTTTGTTCAGCAGCACGATCCGCGTTTGCTCGGTCGAGTTGTTATCGCTGAATCCAGCCGGCTTCGCGACGCTGCGATCGAGCACCTGCAACAGAAGATCGGCGCCGGCGAGCGATTTCTCCGTGCGCGCCATTCCTTCGCGCTCGATCTCGTCCGCCGATTCCCGCAGGCCCGCGGTATCCAGCAAACGAATCGGGATTCCGCGCAGGTTGATTATTTCCTCGATCGTGTCTCGGGTGGTGCCGGGCTTTTCGTTGACGATCGCGCGTTCGTAACCGAGCAGCCGATTGAGCAAACTCGATTTCCCGGCATTGGTGGGACCGTAAATGACGGCGCGCAATCCTTCCCGCAAAATGCGGCCCTGGTTCGCAGTCGCAAGCAGAGCGCCCATTTGCTCCCGGGCCGATTCGAGGCGAGCGCCAAGCTGCGCGCCTTCATCCGGCGCGATGCCTTCTTCGGGAAAATCGATGGCGGCTTCGATGTGCGCGAGCAGTTGGACCAGCTCGGCGCGAATGGTCCCTATCTTTTCGCCGAGCCGGCCTTCGAGCTGTTCGTGGGCGGAGCGCAGGGCCAGATCGGTCCGGGCCCGAATCAAATCCATCACGGCTTCGGCTTGGGTCAGGTCCATCTTGCCGTTCAGAAAGGCGCGCTCCGTGAATTCACCCGGCCGCGCCGCACGCGCCCCGGCCGCGAGACAGACAGCGAGTACTTGCGCGGTAACCAGGACGCCGCCATGACAACTGATCTCGACCAGGTCTTCACCGGTGTAACTGGCCGGCCCGCGATGGACCGAAAGCATGACCTGATCGATCACGCGCTCGCTCTCCACGATCTCGCCGCGACGCTGGGTCTGCGACGGAATCTCGGAAGGCTTTTCGTTCCCTCGAAAAATCCGATCCGCCACGGCGATCGCCGCTTCGCCCGAGATTCGGACTATCGCGATGGCGCCTTCGCCCGCCGGCGTGGAAATGGCGGCGATCGTATCTCCGACGACAGTGCGCTCCGAAGAAGCTTTCACGCTGGCCGGTTCGCCAGAATCTCTTTCAACGCTGCGATGCATCGCTGGTTCTGCTCCATCGTGCCGACTGAAATTCGAAGCCATTGCGGAAGATTGTAGCCTTTGAGGGCGCGAACGATGATGCGACGCTCGAGCAGCGCGCGGAAAATTTTTGTGCCGTCGCCGACATTGACGAGGACGAAATTGGCCGCGCTCGGCACGAACGGAAGATTCATCCCCGCGAATTCTTTTTGCAGCCAGGCGCGCCCTTCATCGGTGATCCGCTTCGTCTCACGTCGATGTTCGTCGTCCTCCAGGCCGGCAAGGGCCGCGGTCTGGGCGAGGCCGCTGACGTTGAACGGCTGTCGAGTCTTGTGCAGCACCTGGACCAGCTCTGGCCGGGCGATGCCGTAACCGATCCGCAAATTGGCGAGGCCCTGAATTTTTGAAAAGGTCCGAAGCGTCACGACATTCCGACCGGCGCGAACGAAGCGCAGAGTGTCTGGCGGATTATCGAGGTATTCGAAATACGCCTCGTCGAACGCGACCACGATCTCCGGCGGGACGCACTCCATGAAGCGATCGATTTCCTCCTGCCGGGCAAGTGTGCCGGTGGGATTGTTCGGGTTCGCGATAAAGATGACGCGCGTTTTCGGCGTGATGGCGGAGATGATCCCGTCGAGATCGTGCCGCAGATCGGGGCTCGGCACTTCGATCGTGCGCGCGCCGAAGACCGCGGCGACGAGCTTGTAGACGATGAAGGCGTGCTCGGAGGTGACGATCTCGTCTCCGCGATCGAGAAAGGCGTGGCCGAGAAACTCGATGATCTCGTTCGAGCCGGCACCGAGAATGAGGTGGTCGCGGGTGAAGCCTAATTTCTTCGCGAGCGCGTCGCGCAAATAAAAACCGCCGCCATCCGGATAACGATGCGCAGAATCGAGCGCCGCCCGCATCGCGGCGAGCGCTTTCGGCGACGGGCCGAGCGGATTCTCGTTCGAAGCCAGCTTGATGATTTCGTGCGGCTGCGCGCCCAGCTCCCGGGCGGTTTCCTCGATTGGCTTCCCCGGCTCGTAGACGGGCAGGTCGCGCAGTTGCGGATTGGCCAGCGCCCAGATGGATGACATGCGGCGGAATCCTAGATGGATTCGACCGCAGAAGAAACATCGATCACGATCACGAGCCGCCTTCGCCAAGGCTCCGGCGGGCCAGGGCAGGTCACGAAGTGAGCTTCAATTGGAAATGGTGGGAGCTGATTTCCATGCCGCGATTGAGATAGAAACGGTGGGCGGCGAAACGCTGGACACCGGAATCGAGCGTCAAGTACTCGCAGGCGTTTTTCTTCGCGTGTTCGACGAGCCAATCGAAGAGCGCGGCCCCGAACCCGCGGGAACGATCCGACTCGTGCGTGACCAGATCGTCGATGTAGAGCGTGCGACCGGAGAAGAGCAGATTGAAAATGCGAAAACCGCCGACCGAGCGGACGGCCCGATCGAGCTCCAGATAAGCAAGCTGATATCCTTCCTTCTGTTGCTGGAGAATGCGCGCGGCGAAATCGATCGCCTTGATGTGCGGCCGCAACTCACGCATGACCGAGGAGCAGCGGCCGATTTGTTCGGGAGTCGTGGCGAGCGCGATCTTCCACAAAGGCGGTTTTACATTCGGCATGAGATTTCTTCGCCTGCCGCGCGTGGAGATCAAGCGCCGGATTCCATCCCTCGGGAAAAAGCTGGTGGGGCATGGTGATCTGGCGGAGTCTTGGCGCGTTATGAAGAGTTTCCAGTTTCTCGCCGAGACCCACGTGTTTGGGATCCTGATTCATCCGTGGAAAATCGTGGGTTTAAGCGGCAGCCTCGTGTTCGGCCTCCGCTTCCTGATCCAATGGATCGCATCGGAACGCGCGCGGAAAAGCGTGATCCCTTTTGGTTTTTGGGAATGCAGCGCGCTCGGCAGCCTGCTGATGCTCAGTTATTTTGCGATCTACCAGCGCGATTCCGTGGGCGTGTTAAGCACCGCAATGCCGTTGCCGATCTATTTGCGCAACCTCTACTTCCGCTACACCCATCGCGAGCCGCAACATCCGGGAAACGCACCGCGTCCGCCGGAATAAGCAGCGACAGCGCACTTTACGTCCCCGGCCCGGTTGCATAAAATGGCGGCTTCCATGATCGCGCGCGAGCAGATCGTTTATCTCGATAACAACGCGACCACGCAGCTCGATCCGGCCGTGATCGAGGAGATGCTGCCGTTCCTGACGGATTATTACGGCAATCCGTCGAGCGGCTACACTTTTGGCCGGCAAGTGCGGCGCGCGATCGAGCTGGCGCGCGAACGCGTGGCGGCGTTACTCGGGTGCGAGCCGGGGGAAATCGTTTTCACCAGTTGCGGCACCGAATCGAATAACGCGGCGGTCAACTCAGCCCTGCAACTCGATCCCCATCGCCAGCATGTCGTGACGACGGCCGTGGAGCACAGCGCAACGCGACGGCATTGCGAGACCGTTGCGAAACGCGGCGGCGCGGTCGCGGTGGTGGGAGTGGACAGCAACGGAAATCTCGATTTGGAAGAACTGGAGCGCGCGATTACGCCGCAAACCGCCATCGTCACCGCGATGTGGGCGAACAACGAAACCGGCGTGTTGTTTCCGGTGGAAAAAATCGCGGAGATCGCGCGGCGCAAACGCGTCCTCTTTCATACCGACGCGATCCAAAGCGTGGGAAAGATTCCGATCCGGCTGGCGGACACGACGATCAATTCGCTGGCGCTCTCCGCGCACAAGCTCCATGGACCCAAAGGCGTCGGCGCGCTTTACGTGAACAAGCGCTCGGCTTTCAAACCATCGTTGATCGGAGGGAGCCAGGAGAATAATCGACGCGCCGGGACGGAAAACGTGGCATCGATCGTGGGGCTGGGAAAAGCGGCGGAATGCGCCGGCGCGGCCTTGGCGGAGGAAAACAGTCGCGTGCGCGCGATGCGCGACCGGTTTGAAAGCGGGCTCCTGGAGCGGATACCGAATACTTTCGTGAACGGCGATCTCGCGGCGCGGCTGCCGAATACTTCGAACCTGTCGTTCGCCGGGATCGAGTCGGACGCTGCACTGATGACGTTCGACCGCCATCATCTCTGTTGCTCGGCCGGTTCCGCCTGCCGCACTGGGTCGCTCGAGGCTTCGCATGTCCTGCGCGCGATGAGCCTGCCCTCGGAGCGCACACGGGGCAGCATGCGCTTCTCGTTCGGGCGCTTTAATGCGGACGCCGATGTCGACAAGGCGCTCGCGATTATTCCCGAGGTTATTGCGAAACTGCGAGCGCTGTCTCCGGCGACTCCTGCCCGCGAGCCGGCGGCGGTTTAGCTCCGTCGTGTGCTCAGGCCGGCCGGGTCGCTGCTCAGGAACACTGGCCGAGGGTAGCGCCTAACTCGCTGATCACGCCTACCAGTTCGCCGTTTTTCCCGGGCTTATCGATGACCCGGTCCACGCGCAAGTCAGCATACCGCTGGCGATCTTCCGCGCTTAGAGCATTAGCGAAAATAATGATCTTCCCGGAGAAACCGGCCGACCGCGCCTGTTGAACGACGCCGAAACCATCCAGCTTCGGCATGCGCGTGTCCGTAACGATCAATTGAAAGTACCCGGGATCTTCCTCTACCCGCGAGACAGCGGCGCGCCCGTCCGTGGCCACTTCCACCTGATGACCCGCCGATTGCAGGGTCTTGGAAAGCATGTCCAGAACAAGCACGTTGTCGTCCGCGCAGAGCACGCGGAGAGGACGCTGCGGATTAATCATGCGAACATCAGGCTGAGGGTATGAACTCCGATTTGCGTCTCACGTCGCGGTCGCTCTTATTCAAGCTTTCCCCAGTCAGGTGATGCTTGGCCGCGACTCCGCTGTCAATCAAATAGTGGCGGTGTTCCTTCCTCCGCGCGGCCGACTGAGAGAGAATGCATGCGCCGACCCCATCCCTCTGTAAGCTGACTTGATCGTTTGTCCGAAAGAGGACCATGGAACGCACGAAAGCTCGCATCCTCCACGTCGACGATCATCAGGATACGCGCCTGATGATGGCCGCGCTCTTGCAGGATTGCGGCTACGGAGTCCTCACCGCGGGCAGCGTGGCCGAGGGTTTGGAGCTGGCCAGGGAGATCAAATTCGATCTTTACATTCTCGATGTGCGCCTGCCGGACGGCACGGGGGTGGAGCTCTGCCAAAAATTGCGCGAGCTGCATCCCAAGATCCCGATTCTGTATTACTCCGCCTATGGCGATGAAGCCGACCACCAGAACGCGCTGAAAACTTGCGGTGACGCCTACCTCAAGAAGCCCGTCTGTATCGCCGACATCCAGGAATCGATCGCGAAGCTGCTGGCGGAATCGGACGCCGATCCGGAGTAACTGCCATCTCCTCGGAGGAGCAGCGTTGCGCGAAAAAAATCCTGGCCGCTACGGAATGCGATAGGCCTCGACGAGTGCTACGCCGGTGGTGTTGTTCTTGCCGCGCACGACCGTGGTGTAAGTGCCGGGACTCAGAAACGCGGCAACGATGGCGGATTCGCGGTTGTCGGTGGGAACCAGGTTGGTGGCGCGGACGGCCTGGATCTGGGGGATTTGCCAGTCGTCGTTGGAGGCGATCAGGGCGCCGTTGCTATCGTGCAACTCGAGGGTGGGATCGAGCAGCGGATTAGCGATCCCGAAACTGGCGAGGGATGGACCGAGAGCGCGGAACACCATGATGGGAGGGTCGCCGCTTGCGATGATGACGCCGCCAATCATGACGTTATCGCCGGTGCCGACGAAGCCGCGCGTGCTGACGTTCGCCAACGCAGCGCTCGTGCCGGATTGCAGGTCGTACACTTCGACGACGCCGTTACCGGTCCCGTTATTCTGGCCGGTGAGCTGGGCCGTATAGACCCCGGGCGCCAGCGTCGCGATGAGGGCGGACTCCAGATCGTTCGTGGGCGCGAGGCCGCTGCTCATGACCTCGGCGGCGTCCGGCGAATTCTTCCAGTCATCGTTGCTCTTGACGACATTGCCACTGCTATCGAACAAGGTGAGGACTGGGTTGGCCAGCGGAGTCGGGACCCCCTGGCTGGCGAGCGACGGGCCGATGCCGCGAAGAAGCACTTTCTTCGCGATGTCCCCGGTGACGATGAACCCGGCAATGGAAATGCGTTCGCCGGTGTCGACGAAAACGCGCGTCGCGATATTCGTCAGCTTGGACACAGTCGGAGGCGGATTGTTGATCGCGTCAAAGGCGCGCTTCCCGAGCTGAAAATGGGCGGCCGTGGTGGGATGGACGTCGTCCCAGAAAACATACTGGTCCGGACTTACACTCGATGCGCCCTGGGACGAGTTGGTGATGTTGGTAAATCCGAACCGGGGGCCATTGCTAAAAATGCGGACGGTATCCGCCCAGACATCGGGGCGATAAATTGTCGGGGTGAAGCCCTGTCCTGCCAGGGCGCTTTGAAGAGAAGTCAGGTCCGCACTCAACGCGACGCGGTAATTCGCTGCGGCGGTGTTGAGGGTCGCGATTCTGGCCAGGTCGCTGGAGTACCTGGGAACATCGCCGACCGGCGCCACGTTGGGTACCAGGATGTATTTCGCGCCGGCCTGCGCCAGCCGGTTGACGAGAGCAGTCGCACGGGTCGCAGTCGCGGTAACGTTCGCGGCGCTGTCATCATTACGCAGATCGTTGCTGCCGCCCCAGACAATGTAGAGGGCGTTCGGGTCCGCGACGT
>Ga0307478_10002126_pt1 | contig 16084 bp, 18 predicted proteins | sample atmos_gasesECM4C_2_FD_203713 | JGI IMG/M metagenome (GOLD analysis project Ga0307478, IMG submission 203713) | Hardwood forest soil microbial communities from Morgan-Monroe State Forest, Indiana, United States - atmos_gasesECM4C_05 | ecosystem: Environmental > Terrestrial > Soil > Temperate...
TCCGTACGAGTGATCCAATTCGACTATCTGCGGACGCAGTTGCACGGCGCTACGCAGAACCAGCCGCGAGTGTCGGCTGGTGTGGTGATTCACTTCTGACCCGGCGGTTTTCCTTTTCTTCTCCGCGATTTTTACACGAATGAAAACTTGAATCTCAAAACGAGAATCGGTCTCATAAATATTTCCGGTCGTTGATAACCGGCAAATCAAAGCGCCGTCTATAATGCCATGCGCTGTTGTCGTCTCGAAGTTCAGCGCGCGACAACGGGTTCCTGGGCCGCTCTAATTCCTGCTGGGATTCTGGAGCAAACGTATGTCAGCAAGTCGCGCATTCGAATATGTTGTCTTGCTAATCTTTTGGATCGAGGCTGCATCGGTTGCGTGCGCCGCAACCGCACCCCATCTTTCGCACTGTGTGTTTCACCCTGTGGTCGATCATTTCTTGTGGCGCGCTATTCGATCAGACGCCGGCGATGACGCTGCGCAGCCAACCCGCGAGGAGTTACGGTGAGAATCGCGATCGTGTCCGACATTCACGGAAACGGCACAGCTTTTGAGGCTGTTCTCCGAGACTTACGGAAAACGGCTCCGGATTTAATCCTGCACGGCGGCGACCTGGCGGACGGGGGAAGCAGTCCGGTTGAAATCGTGGATCAAATCCGCGAACTGGGCTGGTGCGGCGTCGTTGGCAACACGGACGAAATGCTGGCGATGCCGGAGACGCTGGCTGAATTCGCGAAGCAGTCGCCACAGTTCAGGCCGATGTTCGACCTTATTGAAGAAATGGCTGCCGCCACGCGCGCGATGCTCGGCGAAGAGCGGCTGGCCTGGCTGCGCGCGCTGCCGCGTGTGCACGTTCATGGCGAAATGGCGCTGCTACATGCAAGTCCGGAGAGCCGGTGGAAATCGCCGGGCCCGGAAGCGAGCGACGAAGAACTCGACCGCGTTTACCGGCCGCTCGGGAAACCCGTTTGCGTGTACGGACACATCCACCGCTCCTTCATCCGGCGCGTGTCGGATTTGACCATCGTGAATTCAGGAAGCGTCGGTCTCCCTCACGACGGAGATCGCCGCGCAGCGTACGCCTTGATCGAAGACGGCCACCCATCGATCCGGCGCCTGGAGTATGACGTCGATCAGGAGATCCAAGCGATTCGGAACTGCAAACTGCCACACCGCGAGTGGATTGTAAAAATACTCGCAGCTGCTTCTCCCCAGATGCCGTAGTTTCTGCGCGCGTAATGCTGCCGCGTATAAGCGGAACGGAACGCGTTTCCGGATGAAAACAGTTATAGATAAGCCGTAATTCGGTAACAAATCGCAAAAGGCGGACAGGTTTCGCTCGAATGGTTACAAGGACTTTTGAAAGTACGTAGGCCCGGTTTTTCAAATCCTTGCCGTTCATAGAACTTGTGCTTTTCTGAACGGTGAAACGCGGAATCAAGCTCGACCCTAGAACATCCGGCGGCCCTGGCAACTTCGATGATAGCTGTCGGGACATTGAGCCAAGTGGGGCTCAAATTTGATAAGTACGGGATGACTTGTGGATGGAACGGCCCTCGAAGCTGGCATGAACCAGATCGAATTCACTCACATTAAGTCGGCCAAACAAACAACGAAGACTTATGCGAGCGTTCCGACACTGAGTTCGAAACCATTTTCTCGAGAGGCAGTACTCAGACACATTGCAGGTCGTCCCTAAGTGTGAAAGCCGAAGAGGGCGGATTGGGCAATTCTCTCGCTATAAGCACTCTGCGTCATCGTAAGGTAGGAGCCATCCACCTGAGTTGTCGAGGCTCGATAAATCCTGGCGTGTTCTTCAGACCAGAAGAAGAGCGAGTTCCTTCAATAATCATTGATGATGTTCGCGCCTTTGAAGGTCTTCCAGTCGACATCCGGCTCGAAAAGCAATGGTTCGGCGTCACTTTCCTTTACGTGGAAATTCAGTTCGCTGTCCACGGAGATGTGAAGTACCTTTCCGCAATGGGCGCACTCGGATTCGATTTCAACGGAAAGCCTTTCTCCCCTGAGGCGCCCTTGCACGAAGGGCGTAGCGAAAGCATCTTCTGCTCAAGCACCGTGGGCGTGTTTTCCAGTACTGAATTTCAAGCGATTGGGTGTGCGCTCAGACTTCGATCACGCCTGGAACGAAGTCGTGTGCCGCGTTTCCGCTACGCCATGGAAGTGGGGTCGGTCAACTGGGATAAAACAACCCAAGCTGCCACCGGTTACATCCACGTTGAAGGTCAGTCTATCTCGACCTTGAACGTAAACGTCAGAGGAAGTTGAGCGACTCGGCGGCTGCATCATCGTTACGATCGAGCTGCCTGCCCCGGACAATCTCTCGCCCATCCTTATATATATGTGCGCCGCATGTATGCCCAAACCCTCGCCTGATGAGAACCTTCGCTCTCCTCAAGGCAACTCGTGACCGAGTTCAGGCAAAGCGGCTGTCTCGCGCCCCGAAAAGCGTCTCCCCTTGCTTACCGAGGGCAGAGATGTTAGTCTCGGTTACCGAGGACATAAAGATGAGCAAGCCTTCCGATCTCGTGCAGGGCACGTTGGACATGCTGATGCTGAAAATTCTGGCTCTAGAGCCGATGAACGGTTTCGCTGTGAGCCAGCGGCTGAAACAAGTGTCAGGCGACGTGTTGCAGGTCAGTGACGGCTCGCTATATCCGGCGCTGCACAAGCTGGAGCAGGAGGGCTGGATAACAGCCGAATGGAAAACATCCGAGTATGGACGGCGGGCGAAATATTATTCGCTCACGCGGCTTGGCCGGCGACAGCTCGAAAAAGAAGCAGATAACTGGGGCAGGCTTTCGAGCGCGATTTCGAGCGTTATTAGGCTTAAAGAGGCGTAAGCGTCACGCGACACGAAACGGAGGTTGAAGATGCGACCGGAGCATTGGCTGTACACGATTCCGCTGTGGTTACGGTCGTTGTTTCGTCGGTCGCAAGCGGATCAGGAACTGGACGACGAGCTGCGCGATCACCTCGAACGAAAAACAGAGCAATACGTGGCGCAAGGAATGGCGCAGGAAGAGGCACGCCGTCGCGCGCGGTTTGACCTGAGTGGTATCGAGCAGACCAAAGAAAAATGCCGCGACGCCCGCCGCGTGGACTGGATTCAGGATGTCGTTCAAGACTTGCGCGTTGGTCTGCGGATGTTGCGCAAATCGCCCGGTTTCAGCGCTGTCGCCATTATCACGCTCGCCCTCGGCATCGGCGCCAACATCGCGATTTTCAGCATGGTGAATGCGGTTTTGCTGCGCCCTCTTCCGTTTCGCGAACCCGACCGTTTGGTGAGAATCGCCTTCGACGAGCCCGGCCTGGGATTGCGAGACGTCCCATTTTCTGTGCCCGAACTGGATGATCTCAGAAATCGAGCGGGGGTATTTAGCGACGTGAGCACGATCGCCAGCGATAGCGTGAATTTAACTGGCGCCGGTCATCCCGAGCGTCTCGAGTTCATGGTCACCCATTCCAACTACTTTTCCATGTTGGGTGCGACCCCTCAGATCGGAAGATTGTTTGGACCCCAGGACTTTGCTCTCGGTTTCGCGCCGGTTGCGGTGATCAGTGATGGCCTATGGCGCCGATCTTATGGCGCTGATCCAAATGTTATCGGCCGCATCGTCCGGCTCGATAACGATCCGTACACAATCGTCGGCGTTCTTCCCCCCGGATTTCGCCATCCTGGACGGACAGTTTCCGGGAACGTGGAAGTATTTCTGACAGCCGGATTCAGCGCCGATCCTGCTCCCCCGCCCGCCCGTAGCACGCGGATTATGCCGGCCGCTATTGGGCGTCTCAAGCCAGGGATAACGCTAGCGCAAGCTCAGGCACGCCTTACGGCAACGGCGGCGCAGATACGCCACGACTATACGACGGATTATCCCGCGCAGGACCAATGGACAATTGAGATTCAGCCGTTGCAGGAATCTCTTGTAGGCAACGTTCGGCCCACGCTGCTCGTTCTGCTGGGTGCCGTGATTCTAATCGTGTTCATCGTTTCATTGAATATTGCCAATCTCCTTTTGGCGCGCGCCTCGGGACGACAACAGGAGATGGCGGTGCGCTCTGCGCTAGGGGCTAGCCATGGCCGGATGATTCGCCAGATGTTGACCGAGTCTATGCTGCTCTCTGTTGTTGGTGGGGTCGGAGGAGTTTTGACCACGGTTGGCACCACTGGCTTCATTCTGCGCCTGGTCCCCTCGAATATACCCCGCCTCAACGAAGTACGAATCGATTGGGTGGTATTGGCGTTTGCTCTCGCGATTTCCGTTCTTACTGGCCTTACGTTCGGACTTGCTCCAGCGCTTCAGTCAGCACAGGCCGCTTTCTCATCGGCGATTCGAGAAGGCGCGCGGGGATCCGGCAGTAGCGCCAAGACCGGCCGTTTGCGGGATGCGCTGATCGTGTCGGAACTGGCCTTTGCGGTGGTTCTGATGGTGGCGGCCGGCTTGCTCTTGCGTACGCTGCGCGGTCTGCTGCAGGAAAATCCCGGCTTTAATCCAACCCAAGTCGTCGCGGCAAACCTTTCGCTACCAGAACCTAATGATCCGAAAGCGGACCCGTATCTCAGTGTAGCCCAGCAAACCTCTTTTAACCGTGAGTTATTGCGGCGCATGAGGGCTATTCCCGGAATCGAGCTCGCCGCCATCACTTCAGATCTGCCTACCAACGATCTAAGGTTGAATGATGCCCAAGCGATCAATGCCTTGGCCATCGAAGATGGCCCGGTCGAGTCCTCGCTGGATCTGCGCGCCGAGAGAATTGGGATAAGCCCTGATTATTTCAAGGTTATGCAGGCTCCACTCCTCCGCGGCCGCTTTTTCACCGAGGGCGATGAAGACGGCAAACAGCCAGTGGCCATCATTGATGAAACCACCGCCCGTAAATATTGGGCAACCCGCGATCCGCTGGGCCGCCTACTTCGGTTTGGACAAGCCCCCAACTTGCCCCGGATGATGGTAGTCGGGATTGTTAAAGACATCAAAAACGACGGGCTGGATATTGCTGGTGTTCCTCACATCTATGTCCCGATCTATCAAAGCCCTCACAAAGACCTAAGCGTCGTACTGCGGACATCTCTGCCAGCGAAGATTTTGGAGCCGCAGATTCGCCATGAAATCCAGAGCATCGATCCCGGCCTGCCGGTATTCAATGTTTCTTCGATGAATGACGTGCTCGATCGCTCGCTGGCTTCGCGCCGTTTTTCTGCCGATCTGGTGGGTGGATTTGCCGGACTCGCTCTTCTTCTTGCCTCGATCGGAGTTTATGGCTTGTTGGCGTACATGGTCGGGCAGAGGTCGCGCGAGATCGGCCTTCGCATGGCATTGGGAGCGCAGCGATGGGACGTTCTGAAACTGATCTTAAGAAAAGGTGTCGTCCTAGCTGGTGTGGGAATTGTCGCCGGCGTAATCGTTTCTGCAGCGACCGCATCAATGATGGCAAGTCTGTTGTACGGCGTCCACCCGCACGATCTACTTGTGTTTTTGGCCGCGCCTCTCCTTCTGTTTGCGGTCGCAGTGCTGGCTAGCTACCTTCCAGCGAGGCGCGCGACGAGGGTAGATCCGATAGTTGTCCTTCGCTAGGCATGAAGTTGTCGGGTTCAGATAGGATATTTTGCGCCAAGTGAAGGAGAATTCCATGACACTCAACTGCTGGAAATTCAAAAGCGGTAAATCTAAGAGATGGAGAGTTTGCGCCATGACCCTGCTTTCTTTTACCGCTGGATCGCTCATTACTGCCGGCCTGGCGCACATTGAGCACGTGAGGGCCGACAGCAATCGCGTTTTCGAGCTTCGCGTTTATCACACTCTACCGGGCAAAGTGCCGGAGTTGGAGTCGCGGTTCCGCGACACCACTTCAAAGCTGCTCGCCAGACATGATCTGAAGGTCGTGGGTTACTGGGTACCTGAGGGGACACCCGATTGGGACAACACATTGATCTTCCTCGTGGCTCATTCCGACCGGGAGGAAGCGAAAAAGAACTGGGACGCAATGATGGCCGACCTGGAGTTTCAAGAGATGATCAAATCCGAGCAGGCCAACAAGCTGGTGGAAAAGATAGACCGAACGTACATGCGACCGACGGATTTTTCGCCGATGAAGTAGTGCCAGATTGGGCAAGATTACATTTCTCTCGACTGAAATCCCTAACTCCGCATTGCCGGCAAGCCGGAAGTTGGGAACTTCCCGGCCTGGAATGCTCGAGCTGAGGAAAGAGGTCGGGATGGAGTTCGTTAATCGGTTCGGGAGCACCCGATGAACCGACTTATTCCACTCATATTCGCCTTGATGATTCTCCTATCCACAGTGGGGCAGCTGTCGCAAGGTAAGGGCGACCCGTCCTGAACGACCATGGAGCGCCCGGTGCGCTATCAGGCCAACGCGCGTTCCGAATGCGTGTTTTAAGATCTGAGAGGATCGGCTCAGCGACCGCTACCTTGAAGGGCTCTACACGCAATCTCGGACTCCTCGTGAGTAGAAGAGATAGATTCCAATTCAGCACAGCCGAATCTAGCCCAAAAGCATCCCGGGCGTTTTCAACCGTGGGATGGGATCGAATTCCTTGAACGCGCTCGTGAGCGCACTTCGGCCCAGGCCGACAAAACGCTATAGATGCGGCGCTATCTTTTCGGCCGCCTCCTTGGATGTAACTACCGCACGCACCTCGAAATCAACGAGGTCGTTCGCCATCCACTCGTCCAGCAGTCTAGGGTCGTCGGTTTCCATCAACTGGTAGCAGCGCTCAAGCTTGTCATCGACCCAGCTCGACACATAGACTAGGCCGTCGGGAGCCATACGACCGCAATCCCGAAACCGGCGATAGACGGCTACGGCGTCCTTGTTCTTGAAGTGTTCCACAACCATGTAAAGCGTGTTCGTCATCGATACACCTCTGTTGCCACCAGCTTTGTCCTAAGAATCAGCAACTACTCCTATTGATATTTTCGTCTACGAGCTCGCTGGATGCTTTCTACGCAACTAGCGGGAAGTGTCCTGGATCTCTCTGCGCGCCTTTCCGCGTTGACACTATAGTGCAACGTCTCTACTATAGGACAAGTGGGGAAAAAACCATGCCAAATACCGGAGAAAGCGGCCGCCCGCGGGGGCCTGAGTTTAAGCGAGCTGGGACGCCGTGTACGGGACGAGCGGATACGGCGGGGACTTTCACTGCAACGATTGAGCCAGCGATCACGCGTTAGCCGAAGCATGATTTCTGCCGTCGAACGTGGGGCTAAGGCAGCTACCGTTATCGTCCTAGACCGCATAGCGACAGGTCTGGACACAAGCCTCTCCCGATTCCTCGAAGAGGAGGACAAGGCGCGCGTGATCCTTCTGCGCCACAACCGACAAAAGGTCGCGAGGGCAGCATCGGGGTGGGAACGGCGAATCCTGTCCCCCGTCTTGCCAGGAGTTGAATTCGAATTGATGCGCACCACGCTTGGCCCCGGCGTAGATGCCGGCATGTTCCTGCCTCACGCGCACCGCTCACGAGAATACGTCGCCGTGGAGAAGGGTACGTTGTTACTTACTCTCAATGGCGAAAGACATACTCTGAATGCTGGCGACAGCATTTACTACGACGGTGACTGTATACACGGATTTCAAAATCCCGAGCGTGTTCCCTGCGTGTACTACCTGGCCATGGATGTTTCGGGCGACCTAGCCGGAACAAATCATCGTGTCGCGCCGCCAACGATGGAGTCCGCGAGACAGAAGGATTCGCGCAAGCGCGCATCTGATTCTGCGCACAGCAAAATGCCACGCCGTCGCAGTGTGCCGGGAGATAGTCACCCATGAGTGGATCGTTGGCGGAAAGAAGTGAACGAGATGAATCGCGTCCTCTCAGACCACGATGGGAGTGGTCAGCCGATGAGATCAGGCGTATCGGATATCGCGTAGTAGACATGATCGCGGAGCACCTTACGACGTTGCCGGAAAAGCCTGTGTTTCGTCCGTTTCCACCGGAGTTGGCGGCGAAATACTCGGACTCGAAACCACCGGAGTCGGGTCAGGAGGCAGACGACATTCTAGCCACCTTTGCTCACGACATTGAACCGTACCCTTTCGGAAACGGCCATCCGCGCTTTTATGGTTGGGTAAATTCACCGCCCGTCGTGCTGGGAATCTTCGCGGAGGCGTTGGCCGCAGCTATGAACCCCAGCTGCGCTGGAGGCAATCACGCGGCCATCTATGTCGAACACGAGGTAAACAACTGGTTCAAGCAAATCGTTGGCTTTCCGGCGGAAAGTATGGGATTGCTCGTGAGTGGAAGCTCGATGGCGGCGTTGACGGCGCTCGCTGTCGCCAGGCAGGTGAAGTGCGGTTTCGACATTCGGACCCAAGGATTGCAGGGTACCTTAGCTCGATTGAAATTCTACCGTACGTGCGAGGGGCATGGCTGCCACCAGAAGGCAATCGAACTCATGGGCATCGGCAGTGAAAACCTCCGAACCGTGCGACATGATTGCTCGTTGCGGATGATTCCGTCAGCCCTCGAAGATGCCATCCGTGAGGACCGGCAAAACGGAAACGTCCCGATTGCCGTCATAGCCAGCGCTGGCACTGTCAATACGGGCGCCATTGATCCCTTGAAAGAGATTGTCAGAGTGTGCGTGCACCACAAGGTCTGGCTACACGTGGATGGGGGCTACGGCGCTCCAGCAATCCTCGATCGGCAATACGCGAAGCAGCTGTCAGCGCTGTCGCGCGCCGACAGCATAGCACTGGATCCGCACAAGTGGCTTGGTGTTCCAGTGGAAGCAGGACTCGTCCTCGTACGTGACGCTCGCCACATGCGTGCCACATTCAGTCTAGTTCCGCCATATCTCCAGACAGATGGCAAGACGGAAGGCGTGGGCGGCTTGCCGTGGTTCAGCGAGTACGGTTTCCAACAAACCCGGGGCTTTCGCGCCCTCAAGGTCTGGATGGCGCTGCGCTATCACGGCATTTCTGGATATCGGTCTTCCATTGCGCGCGATATTTGGCTCGCCGAGCGGCTGGCGAGATCTCTGCGAACTAGCGGGGATTTCGAGGTTTTTGAGCCACAAAGTCTAAGTATCGTGTGCTTCCGCTACGCGCCAGCGAAACTCCGAGAGAACATTCAGATGCTCGATGATTTGAACAAAGCCATTTTGGAGAAAGTCCAGCTTGGCGGTCAGGCCTTCCTCTCCAGCACGGTAATAGACAGCCGATTCTGGCTGCGAGCGTGCATCATCAACCCCCGGACTTGCGAAGAGGACCTCGAACAACTCGTCTTCAACATTATGAGGAGCGCCCGCTCCGCTAACATGACAACATGATCCGACGAGAAAGAGCTTTTCCCTGGTTATCACTGTGAATGCAGATCTTGTTTTGAACCCGTCTTTCCAATCTATGCTGGCCCTGGGTGAGGGAGCAAAAGACGAAGCCCTGGGTGGTTTGTCGCCAAACCGGACATGTTCGTTCCAGTACCCACGGTTAGAGTGCGACTAACCAGAGTTAGTACCCCGCCTCTCAATTCGGCGCGAGCGTGCACTCAAAGCTATGCTCTAATTGTCTAGTTATGCGGCTTTCAAAAGTCACTCTCGTAGCTATCACCCTCGGAATCGGCATCGTCTGCGCAAGAGCGCATCTTGTCCCAGGGCTGTCTATCAAAGGTCTTGTCGATCCAGCCGATTTGATCATCGCGGGAAAAGTTGAACGCGTGCGACAAACAGGAACGGGCTCGATTGAATTGAACGGGATGGATTATACGCGTTTGGACTTTCAGGCCGAGATGAGAGTGGATGAGACAATTACGGGCGGACCCCCACCCTCTAGCTTCACGTTCAGCTATTCCACACCCGCCGTGGATAGTGTGGGAAACGTGGCAGAAGGAGGCTTGGCTGCCAATGGCTACCGAGTAGTGTTCCTGAGGAAAACGGGAACAGGCTATGCGTTCGTCAGCCCCTATTATCCGTCGATCCCGGCCGCACCCAAATCTTGCGGGCCGAACTGGCAAGTGCAATTGGGAGTAGACGCATATCACAAGGTGTTGCAAAGGCTCTTAGACTTGCTTTGCACGGATTCCTCCTCCGAAGAAAAACAGTCGGCTTTATTTGCGCTGAACTGGACTGAGGATTCCTCCGCCGCGCCGTTCCTAAATGCCGCTTTAAATCTTCCAAACGTCAAGTCCAACCCGACCCTGAGAATGGCGATAGTCAGTGACCTTTTACACTGGAAAGACTTAAGTGTTTTGCCGCTCGCCGAAGAAGACCTATTCGAACAATCGGTGAGGTCGCCGTCTTATCCGAAAGAGAATTTGGTTCTGGCAATATCCAGCCTGGAACCGCAAATCTCAATCCCTTTGCTCGCTCGCGTGCTGAAAATGCCAGAGGCTGAGGAGAGAGTTGCTGCGGCTCGTTTTCTGGAATACACAAACTCTCAAACCGCTCTGGATATTCTGCTCTCTGCCTTGGACGACCCCGACCGAGAGGTCCAGTTCGCGGTGATGCAATCGTTAGGAAATCTAACTGGACAATACTACTGGCGTCCTAACACAGGTACTACAGAGTCCGACTCTCACTGGATGTCCTGCATCCAACATTGGCGGGAATTTGCAGAACAGCGGAACGCGGATCGGACTAAGTCCCGATAACGCGTTTACCAGGACCTTGGCAGTTGCCATGTTCAGCGATTGCACATTGTCGGGTCGATGATCCGTCTCCGAAGGGGGCGCAGTTTCGGATGCAAAACGCCCCGTTTCGCGAATCAAACCCACAAACCTGAGTTCGGCGACAAAATCCTGATCACTGTAACGTCGTTCAGTCTATACTTTTCTTTCGCAGAGTGGAGTAGCCAGCATGCAATTGCTGCGTCACGTTCTTGTCCTGTCGTTTTTCTTCAGCGCATCCGCGACCTCTGTCCTCGCTCAACGACCAAACCTCACGGATGCTCAACGCGACGATATAGCTGGTCCGGTCAAATCTGTCTCGGTCACCACAACGTATACAAGCATCAGGTGGGAGCAGCCTGGCGGCCCGACCCTGGTTTTGCCTGTCTGGTGTCGCGAATGTGAATACGACTCCGATGGAAGTAGGACAAAATCGGGTCAAACTAACAACGGAAGTTTTCAGGGAGAAATCATTCGGCTCGTTCGCGACGCAAACGGGCATGTAACCGATCGTTTTGTCAGCAACACATCGACGGGCGATATGGTCCGCCACGAGGTCGTGGGGTCATTCGGAAATACCGAACAAACCTACTACAAAGACGGGGAGCCGTACTTGCGGCAGACATTCAGCTACGACCAGTACGGACACATGGTCGATTGGCTCAGTTTTGATGGCACCGGAAAGCAGATAGCTCACGTTCACACGGAAAGTGACAAAGATGGCACCATCAGAGAGAAATGGGTTGCGGGAAAAGACGGCCAATTAGATTGGTTACAAACTTTCGACGCCAAAGCACAAGTGGAGAGTTGGACCAACTTCAATCAGTTTAGCGGAGTAGATCTCGCCTGGACGGTATCCAGCGGGAAACTAACCTCATTCTGGGAGCTACCGGACTCGCCCCAGCAGTACGGAGACAATTTCACGGAAGACGCTGGCAATGACACGTCAGAAAACTACGATTGCCACCATCAAGGCAGGTGTGAAGTTTCCCGCATTCATTACGAGTATTTAGACGCCAATAAGCGCAATCCACGGAGCGCCGAATGGCGGGATTCAGACGGCAATCTGCGCTACGCCGCGTACTATGAATATGAAATCGACACGTTTCGCAACTGGACCCACCGGATGGTGTGGGTCTGGACGCCTGCATTGGATGAACGCACACTTCTTGAAACCGATTCTCGTACGATCACTTACTGGCAGAAATAGCTAGTCAATTCCGTTGCCGGAGCGGGGTGTATTTCACTACAAGAGTCCTATCGACTCGCATTCGTGCGAATAAAAATTCACGATTTTGCGATTTGGACGCAGCCCGAATCTCCAGAAGAAGAAAGTTTTGAACGCTAAATCCCGATTAGTCGGAAAAGGGGACAAGTCCAGTCCTAGCAGGCTGCTGAAAAACTCGGCAGTATGTGAAATGTGCGTCGAATCCATAACATCAAAATTCCACGAAATGCTTGAACTCGCGGTCATCCGTTCCAACATGCCGGAAGACCGCGATGTTGGCAGCCGGTGTCTCGACGTTCGTGAAGTCCCTGCGGTTCGCTCGAATGAATGCGACGACGCGCTGAATGGATGGCAGCCAGGTGTCGTCCAGGATTATGAATCCGCCCGTGGAGCACAGTTCCGCGCTCAGGGTGAAGTCGGTCAGCGCTAGATCGAACATATGCCGTCCGTCCACGAAGATAACATCAAAGCGCTCGGACTGGTCGGCCAAGTGAGTCAGTGCCGCAAAGGATAGCTCTTCGATAAAACGGAATCTGTCTCCGCCGAAGCGTCTTCCGTGCGCTAATCCGATTCCCGCCCATCGCCCAGGAGCGCACCGTTGGTAGGGGTCAATCGAGCTATGATGCCCGTTGCCGTTCTCTGCCAGCGCGGCCAGAAAATAGATCGTGCTGAACCCGTAAGCCAACCCGATTTCAAGCGTGGCTTGTGGTTTCATCTTACGGCACAATCCGTAGATCCACATTCCCTCAGCTGGGCGAATGCCGGTAGTCGGGTCCAAGGAATGCCTCTCGCCGTCCTCTCCCAGTTGTGGATCGCCCGCGTACATCGACAGCAGCGCGGAGCGGAAGGGCTGAGGCAGTGAAGATAGGATCTCACCGGGAGAACCCTCGGCGCGCTGTGGTTTTCGCAGAACGTAAGGTCCCAATCGTCTGAGCGGATCAATCATGGGTCAGCGCTCGCGGCTCACTGCACACGCAGAAGTTCGCGGGCAATCGCCAGATGTCCTCAGTCAATGCAGATTTTAGACACTACCCAAAACTTGAGAATCTTGCAACGAAGCAGCACATTGTGCGTCCAATGACGCATGCGAGGAACGGATCAGCAGCAGAACCACGTATTCAGCTACATTTCTCCGGAGCAACGCGCGCGTAAAGATCATCAGCTGCGTCCGATGCGCACTATGGTTGACGAGATCCTGAAGCAGCTTTCGCCGGAATTCAGCAAGATGTACGCGAAAGTGGGCCGGCCATCGATTCCACCTGAACAGCTCTTGCGTGCGCAGCTGCTGCAGATGCTGTATTCGGTGCGCAGCGAGCGACTGCTGATGGAAGAGATGGACTACAACATTCTGTTCCGCTGGTTTGTGGGGCTGAATTTGGATGATCCGGTGTGGGACGCGACGGTGTTTACCAAGAACCGCGACCGCTTGCTGGAGGCCGAGGTGCCCAGGGAATTTCTGGCGCGGGTGGTGGCACACGCGCGGGAGCAGGGCTGGATGTCGGACGAGCACTTCACGGTGGACGGCACGCTGCTGGAAGCCTGGGCCAGCCTGAAGAGCTTTCAGCGGAAGGACAAGACGAATTCTGCTCCGCCGGAAGATCCGGGAAATCCCGCGGTGGATTTTCATGGGAGAGAAACGCTCGAACCAGACGCACGAATCGAAAAGCTGAGGGCGTGAGAATCACGGTCACGGCATAGAGACGGCCGTGCCCGCGAGGCGAAGAAACCTCTTGCACTAATCCCCTTATGCGGTGATTCAACTGGGCAAGCTGCGCGCGCGAAAGGCGCCCGACCTTGCGCAAGGACCAGAGTTCCCGGTATGCGCCGGAAACGAGAACGTTGCGCCGCTGAAACGATCGCCTGAAATCACGGATTGCCAGGCGCAGCATGGACGCAGCAATGGCGGATACAGCTTTGCGATTTGCGGCGTCACGCGCCTCGTATTGGACCCGCAATTCCGGCGCAGCGGTGTGGTAGAGCGCCTCTTTGCCGCCGGGCCGCGCGCGGCACCCGGCGTTTCGCACCAGGCCAATTCGGGTGAGCATGCGCAGATGAAAATACAGAGAGTCGGCCGGCCTGCCCAGCGCCGCGGCCAACTCAGCGACGGAGACGGTGCCCATTTGCTCGAGCACGTCCACAATTTCCTGGCGCGCGGCCGCCACCAATGCCGCTAATTGTTTGTCGCTGCGAATCAGATGCGCCCGACGTTCGTCATACTTGCATGTGAGGACACAGTTGAATATTCGTACAAATATTCAACAGTAAGCGGGATAACAAACGACTCTCGCGGTCAGTGGGCGCCGCAGACAGATCATTTCATACGATGGGAGTTCAGGCCTGCCCCTCGACCAACGGTCAAGTCCTGGTTAGCCCTGACTGCGTCTTCGACGCATCGCTAGCGCCAGGAACTTGTCCAGCGCGATTTATTGATTTGAAAGGATTTATCCAACAAGTTCCGGGGTTAGTCGGCAACCCTTACTTAATCGCGTTACGTCAGAGTTGCCCGTCACTCGCCCGCAATCGGAGGAATCGACGTCAACACTGCTCTGCAGCGCTCTCTGAGTGGGAAGTCCCCCATTCAGCAAACCACCGATGAGCGGCCGATGGACGTCCTATTCGGGATGCGTTGGTGCCCGTGATCCTTAATATAGGCAAGCGATGCCATGGCGAGCTGCCGTAGGGAGCGTCCCAGCTGCACGGCCAAGATATCATCTCGCGAACCGTCGAACGCTGAAGGAAATCGGCAGTCCCACGACCACCATTTTCTGGAGCAGCCCTGGAAGTAGGTCTTGAAGGTCCTGTGTGTGCAGCGCGGAGAGCGGTAAAACAATAAGATGCATCACCAGATCAACCCAGGCGCCGAAGCACAAGCCGCACACCAGCGGGTACTCCGTCAAAAAAGGGAGCCTGCGGCTTGCCGCGTAGTAAACAGCCGCAGCTGAGAAAGCGATAAAGAAGTGCAGGAAGACACCCAGAAACCAGGTGCCGACGCCTCCATGGATAGCCTGCCGCCCCAGCAGGCCAGCGGCAACCACCTTTGGAATGTCCCAGCCCTCCTCGATGGAAGCCTGTAGAAGGTCCACAGCCCCGGCAACCCCGCCGCCCACCGCGATTGCCAGGAGAACCTTCCTTCTCCTCGTTCGCTCAGATACAGAGTCTCCAATTATCCGATGTCCCCTCTTCTCAAGCGTCCGGTTGATCCCATTGATCCCAAGCAGAAAAAGCAGCAGGAAAAGGAATTCAAGAAAGAAGTGAGTCCACATTTTAGCCTCCGATTGGTTCGCAATCCGCAATGCAGTTGTACGATACCCAGGTGAGAATCGATAAGTCCTGATTTTGGTCTGAAACATTCTGAACAGTTCTGAAATGACGCCGCATTGGCGGTGTCGCAGCGGCGTTCCGACTGCCTGTGAGGGCAGAGAAACCCAAGAGCGATAAACCCGAGATCAATCAATTCCTGCGGACCGTAGAGGCTCTGAGGGAGTAGGCCCGCGTCTACCTCCCTATTGAGTGTGCAGGAACATCGAGAATCAAACCCTAAGTGAAATGCTCCGAAGTAATTTCCGAATGGTCGACAACCCTTACCTTACCGGATTACGGAAGAGTTGCCCGTCAGCCAAAAGAGAGTGGATTGATGATGGTCGACTGGGCACGCACGAACTCGCTCGTTTCGTATGCCCATTGCGAATGATAGAGGACGTTGTTATTGGCAGTTTCGGCATGTGAGCGGTTGCGCCCAAACTTCGATAAGAAAAAGGGGAAAATTCAGTCATGGCTTACCTTAACTCAATAACTCTCGTCGGGTTTGTTGGTTCTGACCCACAGCAACGTCAAGCGAAAGGCAACGGTTCGAAATTCACCGTGCTGTCAGTCGCCACACAGCGCTCTTGGAAGAACGCAGATGACGAATGGAGCTCGAAAACCGAGTGGCATCGGCTCGTTGTTATATGGAATTAGGATTCCTGGCAACTCAGGACTTACAGCACGTCGAATCGCAGCACACGGAGGACTGGGCGGGCTTTCGTGCGCGCACGAAAGCGCTGATAAATTTATCCTGCGCCTTTGGCGCGATAGCGTCCGCATCGACGCCCGTCGCACTCAAGAATTCCCGCGCATCATCGATGTTGTAAACACGAGTTGCTTCGATGTCGATGGATTCAAAACCTGCGGTGGTGAGTTTCTGTCGGTAGTCGCTATCAGAGAGAGCC
>Ga0307478_10002128_pt1 | contig 16073 bp, 13 predicted proteins | sample atmos_gasesECM4C_2_FD_203713 | JGI IMG/M metagenome (GOLD analysis project Ga0307478, IMG submission 203713) | Hardwood forest soil microbial communities from Morgan-Monroe State Forest, Indiana, United States - atmos_gasesECM4C_05 | ecosystem: Environmental > Terrestrial > Soil > Temperate...
GAACTGATCCACAGGAGTGCCCCAGGCCTTCAATGCGCTCGGTGCAGACCCGTCCAGCGGCATGCGGTACACTATCGACTGCCCGCGCGCCTGGTTTCCCTGATTTCTCCAGTTTGTCGCCCAAATGTACACAGCGCTCGGCGAAACATAGAACACACGCACCGCCGAACCCATGAGCGACGTTGCCTTGCATTCGAAATCGGCGCTGGCCAGATCGCATACCGTCACCGTATGCAGCGCGGTATCAGAAAAAGACTGCAGCGCAGGTTCGGGCTTGTAAACCTGGGTCGCCGACACGATGCGTTTGAATTCACTCGCGGTAGCGCCCTTGTGCCACCTGCGCACGGCCGGAAAGCTCTGAAACGGATCCGCGCCGCTCGCATTCAGATACAGCGGCGAATAAAAAATCAGCTTGTTGCCGATCAGCCGGCTCGCATAGTTTCGCGACGAATAGTAGTCGTTCGACCGTAGCTGATACGTCGACCGATACGTCAGCTTGCCATCCCGATCGACGTGAAACAGTCCAACCTCGGTGCCACCTCGTTCGTAGCTGTAACCGATGACCACCACACTGTCCTTCGAAACCAGCATCTCGTCATACCAGGTGTTGCGCGGATCGATATCCGGGCCGAACGCGTCGAGGCTGGAGATCGGCGCCAGGTCTCCATTCGCGATCGAGACCGTGAACAATCGCCCGCGCCGCAATATCACGAGATGATTTCCGTGCACCTTGACGATCCCGCCTTCATCCACGCCGGCGTGTTGCAGGTTGGTGATCGACTCTTCCTTGTCCGCGCCCGGCGCCCCGGCCAAAGCCATCTTCGCGGCTGGCGCAGGCGCATAGAAGAAACTGGTAGAGGCATTCTGGTCTCGCAGCGCGCTCTTCTGTTTCTCCGCCAATTCCTTCAGATAACTGGCAAGCTCCGCCTCAGACCGGAACGCTTGCATCGTTCTCGGCGGCGCAGCCTGCACCGTCGGAGGTTTCGTCGGCACCTCGCTCGCGACCTCAGGCACGCATCCACTCAAACCCAAAATCAAAAACATCGCACTGACGCCATCCATCAGAAGACGTTTCATATTCGACCTCGCATCTTGAGAACGAAAGATGCCTCGGAACTTGCACGGCCGCTGATTCCGTTTCGCCGAAGTAGCTTGGTACTGACAAAAAATGTCAGTGTCGAGCCCTGATTCCGGGTCCACTTTCTTGCTGAACAGGGAAGGGAAGACAAGGAAGAACAAGTACAAGAAGGAAGAACAAATAATAAAGAGGGAAGAGCAAACTGTTGACTCGGCTGGCCTGGATTAAGGACAAGCCGCGGAGCGGCAAAAGAATACAGCCCACGGAGCAAGCCGTGGGTAGCCGATGAAAAATTATAGAAAGAGCCGCGGAGCGGCGAAAGAAACGTCGACGGATTAAACGAACACTACCCGCAAAACGACACCTGGCGAACAGCCGCCCAAGCTACCGGCGCCGCGACGCATTCGGAACATACTGGAAATCCACCAGCGCATCCCGGTAATCCAACCTGACCTTGAGCAGCTTCAGCATGACCATCCCCAGCGTTCCCGAAATCTCCGTGCCCGTCTGTCGGCTGGTCCGCGACAAATCCAGAGCGATAATGTCAGGCACCGTCTGATAGATATGTCCAAAGTCCAGTTTGACCTGATCGGCGACAAAGACTTTCTTCACCTCTCCATTCAATCCTCGGATATCGCGTCTGGGCGCGCGATGCACTTTGGTGATTTTTTGCGCGGCATCGAGAGAAATCGTATTGTCGAATGCTCCCGTGTCTAAGAGAAAGAGCTTCTCGGTTCCTTCATTGATCTTGGTCGGCACCAGCAGCATGTGCCCAATCCGAAAAGCCTGCACGTAGGAATGCATCTCAGGATCAACGTAGCGGTCGAAATATTTTGGCGTCGAGGCTCGCGATTGCGCCGGACTTCCAGAAGCCGCGCCCGCCGCCGGACTACCCGCATCCGCCGGAGCCTTGGCCTCGGTTTCCGCCGGTGGGTCTTCATCCCCGGTCTTCAACGAAGCTCTCCCCGGCGCTTCTCCCGGTCGCGTCGGCAACTGACTCAGTCGCATCATCCCGCCGGGAAAATCGAACTCGATCAGGAACTGCGAAAATACGTCAGTCCCGATCAAACCGTCCTCATCCGCTGAGAACCGGTCAACAATCGAGATCGTGCAGTCGCGGAACTCCATTTCTCCAATACGTACCGATTCGGCGTATGCAACGTGCGCGGTCGCGTCCGGCTTATTTCCAACACCGCTCAGGCGAACGTCCGAAACCGGCTTCAACCCCGCTAGCGCGGCCAGCTTACCGCTGATCAAAATTCCCGAGGCGCCAGTGTCCAGCAAAAGCCTCGACGGCTTTCCATTGATGTTGACGTCCAGGCCGCTGCCCTGGATCAGGCCGCTCAGCGACTGGATCGTCACCAGGTTGGTCTTAGTCGCAGTTACGTCAGAAACCGGACGGCATCTCCCAGCTGGCGCCGATTGCGATGCTTTAAGAAAGTCCACTCGCTCCTGGAGTGTGCGCCGCGTATCCGAATCATCGTTGGTCGACTGGCCCAGATAGTCTTGTAGTGACTGCATCCGCTCCGCCGCCGACAGCGTCTGTATCCATTTCTTCCGAATATCCGGATCCGAAGCATCGATCGCGTGCGCGCGCGTGATCATAATGTGCTCGCGCGCATGCATCGCGTTCGCCCCCGCCACCCGCGCCGCTCCGAGATAAGCCCGCGCATTGGGCTTCGGGTTGGGCTCCAGCGGGGAAGGGGGCGTGGCAATGACCTCGTCAAACAGTCTTCCCGCCTCAGGAATCTCGCCTTCCCGAAACAATAGCTCGCCCTCTGCAACTTTGAAATCTGGATCTCCCGGATTCGCCTGCAATCCTTTCTGCAGCGCGTCATCCGCTTCGTGCACCTTGTCCTGCTTCAGGTAGCACCGGACGATTCCCGCGTATGCGTCTCCCGACTGCGGATCAACTTTCAACACCTCGTCGTAGCGGGCAATCGCCAGATCGAACGATCCCTTCCGGTACAGGCTCTGCGCATCCTGCAACATCGACGCCGGATCGGTCTGCGCGGTCGGGATCGGCTTCGCCTGCTGCGCCAGCATCGCCGATGCCGCGATGATCGAGAGAAATATCAGCATCAGTAATCCAGTTCGCATGTTGCCCATCATACGACCGCTAGCCGCAAGGCCAAAAGGTGGGAAATGACACGGAAGGGTCTATCGCGCGGGCGGTCGGTTCCCACCGAAAGTCGCTCGCAAGTAAAAGATATCGCTGCGCTTAAGGCGAACCAAGAGCCGATAACGGCTATCGAAAAGAAAATTTCAGAAAAAGCTTGCATCTTATCTAGTGTTATAGTTAACTATAACACTGTTGACAGGATCAACCTAGGGGCCCTACGCGAGCAATAGCCACCTTTAAGGAGAATGAACATGAAATCGTTTCGTTTTGCAATCGCTGCTGTCGTGATGCTGCTGTGCGCTGTTGGCTTCGCGCAGACGGACGCGCAAAAACCGACTGACGCACAGAAGTCGTTTGACGCACTGAAGGCCCTGGCCGGCACCTGGCAGGCGATCTACGAAGGAAAGCCCATGCAGGCATCGCTGCGCGTGACTTCAATGGGTCACGCCATCGTGCATGAGATGAAAGGCGATGGTCCCGAAAATCCCATCACCATGTTCTATCTCGAAGGCGACCGTTTGATGCTGACGCATTATTGCGACGCCGGAAACCAGCCGCGCATGGTGGGCAAACTCTCGCCCGACGGAAAGACGTTGGACTTCAATTTCGTCGATGTCGGCAACTACAGCCCGGCCCAGGGCGGACACATGCAGCATGCCGTGTTCATGTTTATCGATGCAAACCACCACACCGAGGAGTGGACTTTCATGATCGAAGGTGGCAAGCCGGCGGAGCATGCACGCCTCGACCTGGAACGCAAAAATTGACGGAGCCTGGGACGAAACTCTGACTGGCGCCCGACCTGTCGGGGAAGGGCGCCAAATACGTTCGTGACTTTTCGAAAGGAGCGAAAACGTGCGATTGCCAATCTTGGTTCTTCACATCTGCGCGGGCACATTGGGAACGCTGTCTGGATTTATTGCGATCTTTCTCCGCAAGGGTTCCCGACAGCACGGGCTCGCTGGAAACGTCTTTGTCATATCGATGGCAAGCTTGTCCCTGACCGGGATCTACCTGGCGGTCATGAAATCCCAGCCGGGCAATATTCTGGGAGGCGCTCTCACCTTTTATCTGGTGACAACCGCATGGATGGTCGCACAGCGCCGCAATGAGGGAACCGGCCTCTTTGATTGGGGTGCGCTTCTGATTGCCTTGGCGGTCGGAGCGGTCACGGTAGCCTACGGGTTCGAAGCGGCCTACACTCCGACTGGGCTCAAGTATGGAGATCCAGCAGGGCAATACTTTTTCCTGGGTTCCGTGGCCTGGCTGGCTGCCACCGGGGACGTTCGTATGCTGGTGCGCCGCGGTATTTCGGGTACGCGGAGGATCGCCCGCCACCTGTGGCGCATGTGCTTTGCTCTTTTCGTCGCGTCAGCGTCCATCTTCCTGGCCCGGCAACACTTATTCCCTGTCTTCTTGCGCAAGACTGGCGTACTTTTTTTGCTGAGCTTTCTTCCTCTGGGATTGATGATTTTCTGGCTGGTGTGCGTTCGGTTCGCAAGACGCGTGACGCCTGTCTATCATGAGCATGTCTATCTTGAGAGGGAGCAACAACGAAATACCCGGCCAGCTGCGGAGATTAGCCGGCCTTTGTCTCAGAATCCTATTCTGAGCGAGCCGTCTCTGACAGCGCACTTGGACCTGCAACACACGAATTGATCGAAGGACAGCGACAAAGGAAATTGGGACATCCAGATGGACCGTGAGTGGAACGACAATCAGCCGATTTACCGCCAGCTGCGCGACCGCGTCGTGGCCATGATCCTCGACGGCGTGCTCAAAGAAGGCGATCCGCTGCCCTCGGTGCGCAATGTAGCGACGGAGTATCGAGTCAATCCTCTCACCGTCCTGAAGGGATATCAGCAGCTCGTAGACGAAGGGCTGGTGGAAACAAAGCGAGGTCGCGGTATGTTCATCAATGCCGGAGCACGGGGTCTCTTGCTTCAGGGCGAACGGCAGAAGTTTCTCGAAGAAGACTGGCCGCGGGTCTATGACACGATTCAACGGCTTGGGCTGAAGGCGGAAGACTTGCTGAACGGCAAGAGCCACGGTTCACCTTCGGCTCGTGCCAAACCGGACACGCCGGCAAAGACTCGCGGCCCAAATCCCAATCAGGAGGAGCGCTGACACCATGCCATGCATCGAAGCTCGCGGTCTCCGCAAGGCGTTCGGTACCACCATCGCGCTCGACGGAATCAATCTGCGTCTCGAAGAAGGCCGGATTCTCGGACTGATCGGTCCCAATGGCGCGGGCAAAACTACTGCGCTGAACGCGATTCTCGGACTCACTCCCTATCAGGGAGAGCTGCGAGTGCTCGGACGCGATCCCTGGAACGAGCGCGATCTGCTCATGCGCGACGCGTCATTCATCGCCGATGTCGCCGTTCTCCCGCGCTGGATGCGGGTTTCGCAGGCGCTCGACTACGTTGCCGGAGTGCACCCGCGCTTCGATCGGGCCAAGGCGGACAGCTTCCTTGCCAGGACCTCGATCCACAGCAACAGCAAGGTCAAGGAATTGTCCAAGGGCATGGTGACCCAGCTGCACCTCGCTTTGATCATGGCCATCGACGCCAAGTTGCTGGTGCTGGACGAGCCCACGCTTGGCCTGGACATTCTCTACCGCAAGCAGTTCTACGACTCGCTGCTGAATGACTACTTCGACCGCAGTCGGACGATCGTCGTGACCACCCACCAGGTCGAAGAGATCGAACATGTGCTCACCGATCTGATGTTCATCCATCACGGCCGAATCGTGCTGAATTGCACCATGGACGAATTCGAGTCGCGCTATGTGGAAGTGACGGTGAAGCCCGAGCATCTCGCCGAAGCGCGGGCGCTCAAACCGATCCACGAGCGGCAGGCTTTAGGGCGCAGCATCCTGCTCTTCGATGGCATCGAACGCCAGCGGCTCGCAGCCCTCGGAGACGTTCGCACGCCCAGCATTGCCGACCTGTTTGTTGCCGTTATGGGCAGTTCCGCCGTCCCGGCACAAGGAGCAGCATGAACACTCAATCCAATGCAATGTCCGAGGCCTTTGAGTCCCAGCGGGCGATACCCGGTGTGATGGCGGCGACACGGCCTCTCTACTGGTCGGTGCGGCGCGAATTGTGGGAGAACCGGTCGCTCTACATCGCGCCTCTCGCCGTAGCCGCCGTGATTTTGTTCGGCTTCCTGATCAATACGATTGGCTTGCCCCACCGACTGCTGGACCTGTGGGGACTCGATCCCGCGGAGCAGCGCAAACACGTTGCCTTACCGTACGACATGGCGGCGGGTCTGATGATGCTGACCGGGATGATCGTGGGGGCGTTCTACTGTCTTGACGCGCTGTATGGCGAACGCCGCGATCGCAGCATCCTGTTCTGGAAGTCGCTGCCTGTCTCTGATCTCACGGCCGTGCTGTCGAAGGCCACTATCCCGCTGGTGATTCTGCCTGCCATCATCTTCTCCGTCACCATGGCGACGCAGTGGATCATGCTGATGTTGAACAGCGCAGTTTTCCTGGCAAAGGGAATGAGCGTCGTCGGTCTCTGGTCCCAGGTCGCGTTCTTTCAGTCATCCCTGCTGCTTCTCTATCATCTTTATGCGGTGCACGCGCTATGGCACGCCCCGTTGTACGGATGGATGCTCTTTGTATCCAGCTGGGCGCGCCGTGCCGCCATTCTATGGGCCACTCTGCCGGTAATCGCCATCGCCGCCTTGGAGAAAATTCTATTCAACACGACGCACTTTGTCGGATTTCTCGGCTACCGCCTCGCAGGAGGCGGCGAGGATGCAATGACGGCACCGGGCAACATGCCGATCGATCCCACAACCCACCTGACTCCGCTCCGATTCCTGGGTACGCCCGGTCTATGGATGGGCTTGCTATTCACCGGGCTATGCCTGCTGGCCGCAGTCCGTCTGCGCCGCTCTCGCGGCCCAATCTAAAGCGCGGCTAGGTTGTCCGGTGGGGAATCGGATTCGTGTGAGTGCCCGTGCGGCTACGCATTGTTGGGCAAGCGATTAGATCGAAGAGAAAATCCCCCAAGCGAAGCTTGGACGAGGCACCTCGGGACCGATGTAGAGGCGATGGGCCGGGCCACCCACCGGAAGGCGCAGCCTTTGCGAGATGCGGCCGCCTGTCCTATCGAATGGCGCAGTGAGCGGTGGAACGCGCTAGAATGCTAGCAATTTTGCCGGCCACGTTCGTCACTCAAAAGGGAGGTATTCGCATGAGTCCGGAATCACAGCCGTCGGAATCCCCATACTGCGTGAAGATCGAGACCGCGACCGGCCAGTCGTCTACGGTTCCCATCGCCGTCTTGACGCCGAAGCAATTGGAGGTCTTTCTACAGACTGAGTTCAAGCGGTTGGCGCAAGAAGCCGGGGTCAAGGGTGCTCGTATTCAGGTGGAGCGGGCGATCGCCGCGGACTACGAGCAGGTCCTGCGCGAGGTTGAGGCGTGCCTGCTCTCTGCCAAGAAACGCATCGCTTGAGTGGAGGCTTTGCGCTGTTGGGAAAGCCTGGGATTGGGCGCTGGCCGCTGCCGGCTGCCCCATGCTAACGTCGCGATTTGGTGCGACGTTAGTGTGAGGATTTCGACCTTCGATCCACCAAAGAAAATCCGCGCCCAAACTGAGCTTAGACGACGCACCCCTCAAGGCTCGATGTGATGGCGATAGGCCGGGCCCCGCCCACGGGAATGTTGATCGGTGCAAACTTACGGGTGAACAGGGAACCGCGTCGTTTTGGATGTTTCCCCCTTCTATTAGGCAAAGAGCAACTCCATCAAAGTTAACCCGCGGTGGACGAGGTACATAGACCTGATCGCCCGACAAAGGGATTAAGGTCTCGGTCGTTTGCGGTCGCAAGACACGTGCGTCCAGTTGCCGCGCCGCGCCAAACCAAGTTCAGGCGATTCTACTAATCACTTGCCCGGCAGGATTCCTGATGATTTACATCCCACTTACAAACAAATTACTGAGTGATTGTGCTCGCGCAACAAGCCAGATTCGAAACGGGATAAATCTGGCGTGCGACTGAGGTGAGATGAAGAGAATCTTCCTCATTCACGCTGCTCGGGCATCCCGCGACCTCACGGTTCGAGTGCCTTGAGCCACACTCCCTCGAAACCCATGACTAGGAGGACAAGACAATGAACGAACCCCTTCCAGAACAAGAGGCGTCAATGAGCAAACTGAAGATCATCGCAATCACGATCACGATTCTCGCCCTCTTCGCCTTAGCCATTTGGCAGGGGCTTGAGCTGGCTTTGCGCCTGACATCGTGAAACAACGCCCTGTGCGATGTCGATGGGGAATCCGGCTCAAAGCATCGAACGCAGGCCCGGCTTTTTGATCTTTCTCGACCAACCACAAAAGTGGGCGCCCCGTCCTTCGCGCGGTTTGCGAAGGGCGGGTGCCAGACTGCCGATAGCGAGTGATTTTGATTCTTCAGAGTCTAGGCCCCACGATCCCAAACGAAATCCCTCCACAGCCAAGGTTCACCTTCGAAAGATGGGCCACCCTCCTCTAATGCGCAAGATTCGTTCATAGTATCGTTCTGCAAAACAGAGAAGATCAGGAGGTGAGTTCGATGCGTTGCCGAATACAGGCTGTGCTTGCCACCTTCTTTGCGGTTGTCGCGATAGTAACAACCGCAACCTCCGCGCCCGCTGCCTTCTCTTATGGAACAATGCAAAGCTCCTGCGCGCCGTGGGACGGCCCCGCCATTGGCATCACGCTCACCAACGAGCCCGCGCAGTGCAAACGAACCAGCGAGCCGTTCATTTCCATCGGAATATGGCGAGGGCTCCCCATTCAGTCAGGCCAGGTGGTGAAGTTCGCTCCGGGATCGGACGCAGGCTTTGCCTCACGCTGCAAGAAAGAAGGCAACTGTGAACGAGCCCAGTCGGGCACGATCACGTTTGACCGGTATGAAGTGGGCTCCGGCGCTTCAGGCCGCTACGAGTTGCACTTCAAGGGTGATGAGACGCTGCGTGGAACTTTCGACGTGAACTGGTGCCAGGAGCGCGTGGTCTGCGGCTGATTGGCGCAATGTTCTTGTTTCCGCTACCGGAGTGGACCGTGCGGTCTGAATCCACCGAGCTTACCCGCCGAACGCACAGGTGAACCAATCCGCGCATGAATGAGCGGGCAGCGCGGCTGTCGCATGTGGGCAACTTCTCGAAACCTTGAGTTTCAAATGCGACTGCCGCGCTCCTTGAGGTGGCTACCTATCCGCGTAGGTCCAGCCCCTTACGCCCAGCTCATTTCGTTATCTTGTTATCGTCAGACTAACGTTGATTGTGTGCGTCAGGCCTCCGCTGCTGCCGGTAATGGTTAATGTGTAAGTCCCTGTGGGAGTGCTTTTACGATTCGTCGAGATGTTGAGAGTCGAGTTCTGGGGATAGGGCGGCGACACGGACGTCGGACTGAACGTGCAACTGCTCGCCGAGGGGCAGCCGGAGACGCTCAAGCCAACGCTTCCGCTGAATCCGTTCACCGATCCAACGGTGACCGTGTAAGTGGCCCGGGATCCCCGGCTGATCGTCCGGCTGGACGGTGCAGCAGAGATGGAGAAGTCCGGCGGCGGCGCGGCTGACTTCACTGTCAAGAGAACCGTCGTCTGGTGGACTGGGCTGCCGGTTGTGTCGGTGCCGGTGATCGTCAAGGTGTACAGCGTCGCCGGCGTGATGCTTGCAGTTTGCACCGTCAGCGTGGATGCCAGGTAGTTCGGCGGGCCAGATGAGGTTGGACTTAGCGTGCAAGTCGCCCAGTTGGGGCAGCCGAACACGGTGAGGTTCACGGTGCCGCTGTAGTTAGTCCCCGGTGCGACGGTGACCGTGTACGACGTGCTGCTGCCTTGGACGACGGTTTGCGAGCTTGGCGAGGCTGACAGCGAGAAGTCCGGACGACTCACCACGAGCTGGACCGTCGTGCTGTTGCTAGGCTGACCGCTACTGTCGGTACCCGTGATCGTAATGCCGTATGTGCCCGTCGGCGTACTGCTGTTCGTTTGCACGGTCAGCGTGGAGGGCGGGTAGCTGGGTGAACCGGACGACGTCGGGCTAAGCGTGCAAGTCGCGTTGTTCGGGCAGCCGCTGACGGTCAGGTTAACCGTTCCGTTATATCCAGTCTGCGGCGTCACCGTCACGGTGTAAGAGGTGCTGCTGCCTTGGGTCAATGTTTGTGAGGAAGGGGAGGCTGACAGCGAGAAGGGCGGCGCCTGAACTCCGCAACCATTGAACCTGAAGGATGCCAGGCGCGTGCTCCAGTCGAAGGAGGCTGTCACCATGTAGTACTGGTTTGTGTACCAGAAGGTGCAATCGTCGGCGGCGTCGAGAGCCATGCTGGTGTAGTCACCCCAACGATTGTTGGTGCTGATTTGTGAGCCGGTGCCACTGACGATGGAAGCCTCGCTCTCCATAGTCCCCAGCGCGTCCGCCATCGTTCGTCCGGTGTAGCTGATCGAGGGGGATACGCTGGAACTGGAAACGCTGTAGCCCAATGCAATGTCCTGCGCGCTGTCCATCGCAATCGAGCCCATCCATCGATAGTTGCTGTCTGGAGCGAAAGTACCCTGCTGGTAGACCGAAAGACTGGTAGAGTTTTCCGGCGCACGGAATTCGTACCATCTCTCGCCTACCGAACTCCCTGCCGTGACGGAGTGGCTTACCAGCCAGGTCTGGTGATCTGTGCCGAAGTTGCGGTACGCCAACCTGTACATTAATCGATCGCCGAGCGAATCCAGCAACTCCCCAGGGCTTGGCTGAGGGACGCAAGCGCCGTTGCCTCCGCAGGCCAGGCCGAACGAGGCTACGCTGATCGGCATGGCTCCGCCCGCGCCCGTGAAGGTAGAGTTCGACGGTGTCGTAAAGTCCACGTGGAACAGGTACTCGTAAATCACGCTCCCGTTCGGTGGAGTGTTATCGATGCTGCCCAAAAAGACTTCCGGCTGCCCCGACGGTGGCTGAGTGCCGGCTGAATCGAGATCGCCGGGCAGCGTGCTGTCGTCGAAAGTGCCAGTCTGGAAGCAGATTTGTTGGGCCGTAGAATCGCCGACCAGCAACTTGGCGCGTTCATAGGCGCACGCGTGCACACCAACGTAGGCGCTTCCTGACGAGCCGAAATTGTTTTGGCTTTGGTAATAAGCGTCGGGCATGATGCCCCACTTCGGGTAATCGGGGAAGCCGTTCTGCGGGAATGCAAAACGGTAGTAGCTGCCGGTCGCGTCAGCCGTCTGGGAGATGGCGATGCATGTACTGTAGGCACCCTGGAACGTGTTCTGGGTCAGCACCCATCGATGAGCGAGCTTGTCCCACTGGGGGATAATGTCGCCGCTGTTGTCGCTTTGGCAGTATCCGCCGAAACCCGACCAGAGCTGGTTGCCTAAGATGGGCCCAGCGATCACGTTGCCCGTCGCCTTGTCAAAGACCGCGTAGGATACGTTCACCCACTGCAGAACCTGGGTGTCGCCCACCGCCAGGTTCACGTCAGATGGGGCGTCAGGAACGGAGTAGCCGGGGAAGCCGTTGCCGACTCCAAGCAGGTTGAGATTGACAGCAGCATTGACCATGGGGAGGACGGAAGGTTGAAGTGCCCCGTCCTTCACCGCTGGCTGCCCTCGTTGAGCCCTCAATTTTTCCAGCTTCGGGTACATCACTGGTAATTCCCGTTCCGCAGCCGTGGGAGGCGCTACCGGTGCCATTTCGCGGAGCGGCGGTGAAATGTCAAACTGCATCGGATAATTTACTTCTGGATTCTTCAGCACCGAAGGGTGGGTTGCTTGCTGCGCCCACGCCGTGTCCATGGCCCAGTACGCGCAGGTAGCCAGAGCGACTATCCAGGCGAAGGAACGGGCCCGCAGGGGTATCAGCTTTGTCATGTTGGTGTAACGCTCCTTCCGGTTAAAACGTCGTTGTCGGTGGCACGGTCTCTGATTCAGAAACCGTTCAGATGGCTTGGGCCCGAGCTTGATTGAGAACGAGGACGCGCCAGGGTTCGTGATTGCGCCGTCTTGCCAGGCTGGATTGCTTTCGCAGCCAAATCGGCAGGAAAGCAGCGGCTGGAATCATCGCCGGGCATCCGACGAGACAGTCCGGATCACAGTCGATAATGGGCAATAGGCGTGAGCGCTCGTGCATGGTCGAACTCCTTGGCGGACGTTCCTCCAAGAAGCTGTAATCGTTAGCTCGTCAGAAAATGCGGACGCTGGAAAGGTTTGTACACTGCGCCCGGGGCGAGCAAGACAACGTGTACGGCGACCGCGACTAATTACCCTAGGAAATTTCTGCCGCGCACGATACCACGCCAAGTTGCGCGGTGCAACAAAATACAACAATATTTGTTGACGAGAATGGACCTCGACGTGCTCAAGAGAGCCCTCTTTGTGCTTCACCACATTGGCGGCGGGCCGTCCAACAATGCGCTGCCTAGTTGGCTAACGGCGTCAGTGCCTGGCAAGCCAACTCATGGGCGCGCAAGCCTGGGAAGAACACACTTCTCGCACAATCAAGACTACCGATAATCACCTATGCTCGGGAATGGTTGCGTCGCCCTGGGCAGATCGTGGTGGATAGTTGACGATAACAGGACGACTCAGGGCGAAAATTTTGGACTAGGTAGCACGCGGTCGCTGCTCACTCGACTTCCCCAATTACTTTCACCCTGCTTACCACGTGAGTGTGCTCGAATGCGCTGTTCTCCAACGACACGGACACTTGCCGGTTGATGACGAACGCGGAACGAATCCGGAACTCGGTGCCAACCGTGGCAGGAAACCACACTCCATCTGGCTGCCGCTGATAGACGACATTAAACCCAATTCCCGGAACATCGATTCCTAGCAGGGTGCGGATCATGAGTGGAATGCGCCCTGCCAGCTTGGTACACACCCGCACGGGCTCGAATTCTGCAGCGTCGATGTACACCTCGCCCGCCCACGGAACCTCGTCCTTGTCCTTTGGTCGGAAACTGATGTGGTAAACGCTGCGACCCTGCTGCACCTCTTGACCGAGGAGTTTGAAGGCGTAATCGTTCTGCTCCTGGCTGGTCAGGGGAAACCAGCGTCGGGCCAAACCGTCTTTGGCTCTGTCGTCCGACAAATCGTCGCGTAAGTCGTTGATCAAACCGCCGTCGAAACTGTCTTCCTCCGGCGTTGGCTCGCCCGTAAACTGCTCGTACCTTCCCTTGTGCCAGTAGCGGCCGGTCAGCAGCGTGAGCTTCTTTTTGGTGCCGCGCGGCGTTGGAACCACGGTGTAATCTGCGGTCTCTTCCCGCATCAGCTTGCCGCCGGGTTTATGCGTGAGAATGTGGATATGTTGCTTATAGACGTATTGCTTGCGCAGCGCCTCGCTGCGATCCTGACTGGCTGCGACGCGGGCCATGATGGCCTCGGCGGTTAACCCCGCTGGATTGGGTTGCGGACTCTGTGCCAACGAAGCCGTGGCTATCAGCAGGATGGCGCCCCAACGAAATACCGGCATAGGCACAGCCCGCCCCTCTGACATTATCTTCAGGATGATAGCGAAGTTCCGGGTTCTCGGCGATTCGCTTCGCGGGCCCCGCTCGTAAATTACCTTCAGCGACACCGATTGCTGCCGGGTGGAGCGAACCATTTCCCAGTCGGATTTGCAGCCGCTGAAGTCCAGCAGCTTTTCACAGCACTCGGCAGCGGACCGTCTCATTATTCCCGGTCCCTTGGGGAAGATGAGTGTAAGGGCGATATTTCGCCAACTGAGACCCGCGAGGGCGCTCCTGCCTCGGATATACTCCGTGGATGGAACCGGGCGAGAAGTTCACCAGGCGTCTTTTGAAGTCTGGTCTGATGATTTTGGCCTTCGTCGTTTCCATCGTCCTCGGCGAGTGTTACCGAGGTTTGGGCTGGCTACGAGGGTTGATTTTCGTAGTAGGGGCGGGGATGGGCGCGCTCGCCATCCATCTGTTCAAAAGTCTGAAAGACTAGGGCCGATTTCTCCCTAGGGTTGCGGGAGGCTCTATCGCGTCTATGTTGACACTTCCTCTGTGCAGAGTAAGTCGGCAGCTAGCCTGCTGGCCGTTGGTGGGCTTATTGATAACTATGATCGCGAGCTGCGTTGCATCGGCGGGAGACAAGCCAGCTTGGATTGAGCTACGCAGTCCGGATTTCATAGTCGTCACGAATGCGGGCGAGCGGCAGGCGCGGCGGACGGCATATCAGTTCGAAATGATTCGAGCAGTGTTTCGAGAGTACTTTGGACAGAAGCCAGAGTCGGACGAACAGCCCGTGATCATTCTGGCTGCGAAGGATGAGAACACACTAAAGGGGCTGTTACCGGAGTACTGGGCGCAGAAGCGGGCCGCGCATCCATCGGGTGTGTACCTGGGCGGGTCGGATGCCGACTATATCGTACTTCGATTGGATGTAAGCCTTGATCAAGAGGCATATGAGCCGTTCGAGACCATCTATCACGAATATGTGCATTATCTGACCCGGCGATTGATCGCGCATCTGCCGCTGTGGATCGTGGAGGGGGTGGCAGAGTTTTACGGCAATACACGAGTAGCCGACAAAAGCGTCTATGTGGGGGCACCGAGCACATCGAACCTTGTCATTTTGCATGAGCAGTCAGCGTTGCCGGTTAGCACCCTTTTCGAGATCAACGCCTCATCACCCTACTACCATGAGCAAAACAAAACCTCGATTTTTTATGCCGAGTCATGGGCGCTGACGCATTACTTGTTTGTGAGGGACTGGCATGAGCATACCCACCGAGTCGTCGATTTTATCAAGTTGTTGGGGACGGGTGCGGACCCCAAGGACGCGGCATCGCGGACTATCGGAGATGCGAAGCTGCTGGACCATCCTTTGGGGAACTACATCAACAAGCAGTCGTTCACGGCTGTGAAGGTTGAACCACCAAAGATCGAGGAAAACCGCTTCCGGGTGCGGGGAATGACAGGCACCGAAGCGTTAGCCGTGCGGGCGGATTTCATGGCGCATGACCGCCATTATGCGGAAGCGCGGCAAATGCTGGAGCAGGCGTTGCAAGCTGATCCAAGGTTGGGCATTGCCCACGATGGCCTAAGCTTTCTCGCGCTGCAAGAGGGCAACGCAGCGGATGCGGAAAAGTGGTCGTCGCAAGGGCTTGCACTCGATCCGCAGGATTACCGGGCGAACTACTACTACGCGTGGAGCCTCATGAAGGGACGGCGTATTGAGCAGAAGTTGTTGGCCCGGGCGGAAGCAAGTTTGCGAGCAGTGCTGAAAGGCAATCCGGAGTTCGTACCGGCGTACGATGCGATGGCGTACGTGCTCGAGCTAGAGGGTGGGAATGAGAAGTTAGACGAGGCGTACACGATGACACTGCAGGCAGTGAGCCGAGAGCCCGGCAATGTGCAGTACCGGATTCGGTCGGTGGAGGTACTGGAGCGACAACAGCGGGCGGAAGATGCTGTCCGGGTGGCCACCCTAGCGGTGTCGATGGCGAAGACACCGGAAGAAGGCCGGGCGGCAGCGGTCGCGCTGGCGGAGGCGCAGCAGTTCGAAGAATCAAGGGAGAAGATTCGGGCGATGCAGGCGAGCGAGGCGGCGACCGCTGCCAAGGCAGTCTCCAGTATCGTGCCGACGACCGCCGCACAGAGCGTGATCAAACAGGTGAATGTGTCGGCCGGAGTTGTGATCCTCAGCGACACGCAGGGCGTAGATTTCAACTCCTATCTGAGCCAGGAGGTGATGGCGAAGATCCAGCGGGAATGGTCAGCGCAGATTCAGAAAGTGGACGCGACCGCCTCGGCGAAGAAAGGCAGAGTCACAATCGAGTTCGCGATCGCGGGCGATGGCTCGATTGGGCAAATAAGATTGAAGCAGTCGACGCAAGAACAGGTGCTGGATGACGCCGTGCGAGAAGCA
>Ga0307478_10002129_pt1 | contig 16063 bp, 10 predicted proteins | sample atmos_gasesECM4C_2_FD_203713 | JGI IMG/M metagenome (GOLD analysis project Ga0307478, IMG submission 203713) | Hardwood forest soil microbial communities from Morgan-Monroe State Forest, Indiana, United States - atmos_gasesECM4C_05 | ecosystem: Environmental > Terrestrial > Soil > Temperate...
AAAATGCACGTGCCGGCGCACCCCGCGGCCATCGGCAATCTGCTCCAGCCATCCCTGATCGTCGCCATCGCCCACCGCCACCAATTGCACGTCCGGCCATTCCATCAACAAACGTGGCAAGGCTGTGATCAGAGTGTCCATTCCCTTATAACGCTCATCGGCGCACCATCGGCCCACCGTCAAGATGACGCGCCCCGTGGGAAAATTCGGAGGTAGCGACGGCGCGGGCTTTGCCGCTACCAACGCCTCGAATTGCGGATCCAGCCCCCAGGGCAACACCCGAATTCGCTCGCGCGGGACGTCCTGCTGAGTGGCCACCTGATTTGCCGTATCCTGGGTCGGCGCGATTATCAGATCAGCATTGCGCAGCGCATGGCGCCGCAACATCGATAGCGGCTCCCATATCTCCAACCCGTGAGTCCACACAATGGATTTCGCTGCCCTCGCAAAAAACTTTGTCCCGCGCGCAACGGGCGCAAGAAATGGATGGCCAGCAACCACCAGCTTGGCGCGCCGCCGGGCTGCGCGAGCGGACGTGACGCTGAACCGGGCTTTTCCGCGGGCACTGCCGGTAAACACGAATTCGCGTGGTCCCACCGCGATGCGGTGTAATTCGGGCGAGTCGTTGAGGCTGAGCAGCCGGCATTCCATCCCGTGGCCGGCGGCAAACTCGCTCATCACCGCCGCCACGTGACGACCCGCCCGCTGTACTCCGCCGGGGGTCTCCAGCTCGGAAAAGAGTCCAAGGAGCACGCGTCGAGTCTGCCAAGTGCCGCGCCGGAACACAAGACGTGGCGTTCCCGCGATTTCTGTCGCGTCTTAGACTGGAGTGTGGTTGCGCACAAACTCGGCGAGATCGGCGAAGCGATCGAGATAGATGTCCGCTGGATGCGCGGCGCGGTCGTGGACGCCAAAACCATAGTTCACCGCCGCGGCGCGGGCGCCCGCATTGCGCGCGGTCTGCACGTCCACCTCGGAATCGCCGACTATCAGGGTATGGGCTGGTTCAACTCCAAATTCTTGCAGAATCTTGTTCGCGCCAAAGGGATTGGGTTTCTTCGATTCAAAACTGTTGCCGCCATAAATCGCGCGAAAATACTTGGAGAGATCCAGTGATTTCAAGATACGCACGCTGATGCGCTCCGGTTTGTTGGTGAGCACCGCCATGGGGAGGTGCGTTAGCTGCGCCAGCGTTTCCGGCACGCCGGGATACGCGCAGGTGTTATCCATTTTGTGTTCCTCGTAGTAGCCGAGGAAAAATTGCAGGGCGTGCTTCAGCTCCTCCTCCGTTGCGGTGCCGCCCAGGGCGCGGGCCACCAATTGCGGCGCGCCGTGCCCGATATAGCCGGAAATCGTTTCGGCGGCCAGCTGCGGCCGCTTTAGCTCATGCAGCATAGCGTTCACCGAATGGATCAAGTCCAGCTTGGAGTCGATCAGCGTGCCATCCAAATCAAAAATCAACGCACGTACCGCGGAAGCCTGAGGATCAGCCATAAACCTTCATTCTAATATGCTCTTGCCGAGTTCGATGCTCTGCCTCTTGCAACAGCGCAAGCGCCATTGTATTGGCAACCGCCGCGGCATTTTCTGAAACGCGCACGGTTCGCGTAAAATGGAGGTTCGCATGTTGCTCACTTTCACCCCGGAGATTCCATGGCTCAGGTTCATCCCTTTCGCGCGTTTCGTTATAATCCCGCGCGCGCCTCGTTTGATCGCGTCCTCACTCAGCCCTACGACAAAATTTCTCCTACGATGCAGGAGAAGTATTACGCCGCCGATCCGCATAATTTAATCAGCATCGAGAAGGGCCGCATTCATCCGGGCGACTCCGCGCAGAATAATGTTTACACGCGGGCGGCATCGGCGCTGCAAGACTGGATCCACAGCGGCACCGTTGTGCAGGATCCCGCGGAGTCGTTCTATTCCTATACGCAGGAATACACCGTGCCCGGTACGGACCAACGCTGCACGCGCCGCGGTTTCATTGGCGCGAGCAAGCTCGAGGACTACTCCGCAGGCGTGGTTTTTCGCCACGAGCAGACGCTCTCGGGTCCGAAAGCAGATCGCCTGGAGCTGCTTCGTCACACGCGCACACACACCGGCCAGCTTTTCATGCTGTACTCCGACACGGAGCGCCGTGTCGATGGGATGCTTGCCGACGCGGAGTCCGTCGCCGCGCCCGCCACGGAGTTGTGCGATGAATACGGCGTTGTACATCGCCTGTGGACCATCGCGGAACCGGAGCGCGTGGCCGCGATCCAGAACGCGATGGCCGATCAGAAACTGGTAATCGCCGACGGACATCACCGTTATGAAACCGCGCTCAATTATCGTAACGAGCGGCGCAGCCAAACTATTCATGCAGACTCGAACGCCCCATACGAGTTTGCGATGATGACTTTCGTCAATACACGCAGCGAAGGGTTGACGATTCTGCCGACGCATCGCGTGGCAGCCCACCTGCATGATTTTTCCTGGCCGAGCGTGCGACGGCACCTGGAGCCGTGGTTTACGGCCGACACCTTTCCGTTCCGCAACGAAGGCGAGCAAAGTGACGCGCGCGCCAAATTCCTTGGGCGGCTCGCGGAAACGCGCGCGCACCGCTCGATCGGCGTTTACCCCGCGGTGCCGGGCGAGAAGCGCGCTTTCTATGTGCTTACGCTGCGTTCCGGCGCGGACCTGGCGCAACTCTTGCCCAACGTTTCGCGGTTGCAGCGGGAGCTGGACGTTGTGCTGCTCCACGAGGGAATCCTGGAACCAGCGTTGGGTATCACGCCGCAGGCAGTTACCTCGGAGAAGAATCTGACCTACGAGCGCGAAGCTTCCGCTGCGCTGGACGCCGTCGATTTGGGGGCCGCGCAGATCGCGTTCCTGCTGAATGCCTGCGACGTCGAGCAGGTAATGCGGATCGCCACGGCCGGGGAAGTGCTGCCGCAAAAGTCCACGGACTTCTACCCTAAGCTGTTGAGCGGCATAACGATGTATCGGGTTCCGGACGCTATGACAACGCAATAGTTTGGGTTCTGGAGGCGGTAGAGAGTGTCGGGAATGGTCCCGGTCTACTCTGTCAGGGATGTGCCCGGTCTGTACCACGCGTAGGCCCCCCCTCCCCCCGGGTTTCCCGTAAGTGTTCATTCTACGGTAGTTAAGGCGCGTTTTTCCCGTAAGTGTTCATTCTGAAGGGGTTGAGGTCTTTGCCATTTTGCAAGGAGGAACAAACCTTCGGCTGACCGGGGCGTACAAAAATGGCCAAAGGAGATGAGAGTAAGAGCGTAGTTGGGATCTGAAGTGCGACGTTCCCTGCCTGACCGCAACTCTACCCAAGATGAACGGTAGCAGGTGGGGTACGCGAAGACAACTGGTCGGACGTACGGTTGAGGTGCAGGTGGTCAAGAATTGAAGTCGGGATAGAAATCCTAAAAGGACGACAGACCGAGCAAGAAACGGACAGCCTCAAAAGACTTTGTGAAGGCGGACGTCGACGCCGTAGCCACCGTATTCGTCGCGCACCACGGAAATCTTGACCTGCTTCTTCGGCTGATATTGCAGTTGAACGGTTTGCCGCTGCGTGGAGGTGACGTCGGTGGAAAAGGTCAAGAGGAGGGTGCCGGTGACGCGCTGCTGCATGGCTACTTGCGCGCCCGGATTTTGGTTGTTGCCGGCCGTGGGATCGATAGTGAGCTGAGAAATGCCGGTCAGGTTTTGTACTCCTTTCGCGACCTGGCCAGCTACGCCTTGGGCCAGTGCCGACTGCGCACCCAGAGACGCCGGCGTCGAAGCATTTGAAGCCTTCTCAGCGGTGGTCTGGCCGAAAGCGAGCAAGTTAATGATATCCAGCTGTGAGAGGGATGGGTCGGACGTGTAATTGGTCTTCAACTGATCCAGCGGACCCACAAAGTTAATGGTGATGTTGTATTGCTCGACGACAGTCTTGACGTAGAGGTTCAGCACCGGCTCGGTCCTGACCGGATTGGCGAAGGCGATGGTCCCGCTCTCAATTTCAAAACGCTTGCCCTGAAAAAACAGTTCGCCGCTGGTCAGGTTGACTCTTCCCAGAATCACCGGGTTTGCGGCGGTCCCAGTTACATTCAGGTTCGCACTCCCGGCTATGCTCACTTGACTGCTGGCTAAATCGAGGTTCTGCGAGGAATTCACGGAGATGCTCAGGTTCATGTTGCTGGCGATTGGCGAAGGCGCGCTGACTGTGGAGTCATCGGAAAGATCGCCGATGAAGGTGGCGAGGTCAAAACCTTCCTGAAAGGAAAGGCGGTCGACAAGCACGCGGCCGTTCAATTGTGATTTCTGGGGCGTGCCGTTGAGTTGCAGGTCACCGTCCAAGGTGGAACGGATGCCGGTGGGACGAATACGCACGGATTTGGCGTGGAGATCTATCGCGAAGTTGGTTTCCTTGCCGTAGGTTGCGGAGCCATTGGCGGAAATGGTGCCTCCACCGGCGGTGGCTTGTAGTTTGTCGATCTGCAAGCGATTGCCGGCGATGGAAAGCTGCCCGTTCATAGATGAAATAGAAACGGGCGCGCCCTCCACGGACAGACCAGTATTCACAATACGAATGTTGCCCTCGGTCTTGGGTTGAGCGATGGCGCCGCCCGCGCGTAGGTCGATTTCCACTTTTCCTGAAGCATGAACGTCTGGCGACAGTAACTGCAGGAGCTCCACGTCGATACCGCCCTTTGCAGAAACATTCAGGGGAATCGTGCTTTGCACAGGAACCACGCCTTGAATGCTCAGGTCTGTTCCCGTTCCTTTGATTCGCGCTTGTTCGACGGTTGCCACTCCGTTTTGATAACGGATTCGGAGTGGGCCGTCATTGGCAAGCTGAATACTCTGGTAAGCAAGATTTAGCCGGGGAATTTCCACTTGGCCGGCAAGGCGCGCTGGATCTTTCAGCGGTCCCTTCAGCGAGGCATGAATTTCGGTAAAGCCCTGTAAGTCCTGGGCCGCTCCAGTGGTGGTGGAATGCTTTGCGAGTAACGGACCGATCGGAAGGGCGCGAACATCGGCGGTGGCATCGGTTTGATATTGACCGGCGAGGTCTACGCCACCCTTCACGTGAACGTATCCCTGCTCGACGACAGACTCCAGCGAGACGTTGGCGTGCTGATGAGCGAGATCGACCTGAGCGTTGACCCCGGAAAAGGTTTGGTTGCTCACCCGCAGGTTTGGAATTTGCACATTCGCGGATAATTGCGGCTCCTTCACTGTGCCTTGGCCACTGACCTTTGCGGTGAGGATGCCGGCGACGGAACCTGCGCTTTGCTGGACGCTTTGCAACTGATCCAGCTTTAGGCCTTCCGCGGCGAGGGTCACTTCGTAGTGCTCGGTCTTGGGCACGTAGGTAAGCTTGGCGTGGGCGGTGCCAGCGGGAAGCTGGAGCTTGGCGGTGGTGTGCAAAGAGTCCCGGTCACCTGAAAAATCCATTTTCAAGTTCTGAATGGGCTCGTTCCACGCGGAGGCTTTGATTACCTGCAGGGAGCCGTGTCCGACGGGTTGCAATTGCGAGCCTGCCAAGGCGATATCGCCGGACAAATCTCCAGTAATCGGATACTGGGCCTTGGCCAGGTGTTCGAGATCGGCGATCGAGAGCTTGTTCACTTTGGCTTGCAGGGTCAGCGGGCTCTCCGGTGTGAATGACCAACGCTGCAATCCGGTCGAGCCATGGAAACTGACCTCGCCTTGCGCTGCGCTTTGCAGATATCCATTTTGAAGGTGAACGCCGGAGGAAGCAGCATCGAGAGTTACTCGCACGGTTCGCCACTTGCTGCCTTGCACTTCCAGATTGGCGGCGGATAGCTGACCTTTGATTCGAGGATCGGAGGTTGTGCCGGTAACCTGGCCGTTGAACTGAGCAGCACCGCGAAGATCGTAAGGTTGTGTGGGGGTCTGTTGAGCTGCGCTTGGGTTTGCGCTGCTGAAAGCGGCGGCGAGCATGGTCAGTTCGTGAAGGTCTTTGGCGTTTACTTCGACATTCAAGTCGGAGTGCTGGCTCAGCACACCGGTGAGAGTGAGCTCGGTGCTCGCAATGCGTAGCTGCGATCGGCCAAAGGAGGCGCTCTGCGCTCCGCCGTCATAATTAGCATCGACCACGCCATTCACGGGAATTTGGTTTGGTTGTGGCGGTAGCGCATTGGGTCCGGTGATGTCGAGGTGCGAGCGAGCTTTCATCGCGGAAATGTCTTTGGCCCAGTTGGCCTGCGCGGTCAGATTCAAACGCCCGAGCAGTCGAACGTTTTGCCTGGTACCTGGCGGCATGGCGTCGCTGAGACTTGCCAAGTTGACTCCACGGAGCGCGGCGGTGAGGCTGGAGGCGGGGTCGTGGTCCAGGTGAAGCATGTTCATCTGGGCAGAAAGATGCCCCTGGAAGAGATCGGCATCCAGCTTCTGAATGCGCAAATCACCATTTTGGAGCTGATACGTTCCGCGGATGGAGCGCAGGGAGGCAGAAATCTGATTGGAGCGAACGGCCAGCGCCTGGCTGTCGAGCCGGCCGGAGACACGCACGGTCTTGAGGAAAGACTGATTCGCGACACTTTGGTAGCTGAGTGTACCTACCAAGCCGATGTCGCCCCTGGGGAGCGATGGATTCTTAAGGATCTGCGCTATTTCCTGAGTCACAACAATAGCTTCATATTTGCCATCGATCGCGGGATTGGAAAAGTTCGCGACGTTGAGGTGCGCGGTCAGGTGGGTGTTGCCGGTGGCAATGACGATGGGGTCGAGAACGGCGCCGTTAAGGTCAGCCACGAACTCGATACGGGCATTGTGTTCGACGGGAGTCAAGCCGCTGGTTACGACGCGGCCCTGGCGATAGCCGAGCGAGCCGCGATATTTGTTGGCAGTCGCGTCGAACTGGAGCCCAGCCTGGAAATCGTCGAGTTCGGCGGATAGCGGAATCTGCTGGTCGTTGTAATTGACTGTGCCGTCTTTAAGAGAGGCGTGCCGGACGATCACGGTTTCGTTGCTCGGGGAATTCGAGGGCGGCGCCTGGGGCAGGTTTGAGTTGCCCGTTGGGTCGACGCGTACATGAACGACAGGTCGATCAACGGTGATCGCGTAGAGATCCGCCTGTTTCTTTAGCAGGGCACGGATGCCCAGGCTCACACCCAAATGCTCCGCTTGCAGAAGAGGAGGTTCGTCGCTTCTTTCGCGGCCATGGACGACTACTCCGTAAAAGTCGGCGGTGAATGGCGACCAGCGCAGATCGAGCTTCTGAACAGCGATGTGAGCACCAGTGCTTTGTTCGGCGGTTTGCACAATCCTGGCGAGCAGGAAACGGCTGAAGGTTTGGGTGCGAAGAAACAGCAGCGCACTGATGACGAGAAACACAACCAGGGCGGGGAGAACCATCAGCGCGATGCGAACAGTTTTTTTTGTGTTCATTTGCGTACACCTCTGCATCGGCTAAAACGCTTGTCCTAGCGTGATGAAATACTGGGTTGCCTTCACACCAGGCGGCGCGTTCAAGTTGTGGCCAATGTCAATGCGCAGTGGGCCGACGGGAGTGTGATAACGAAAGCCAAAACCAACGGAATTGGTGTAATTGCTGGTGAACTGATGAAAATTTACGTTGCTATACACGTTGCCGCCGTCATAGAAGACCACTCCGCCTAGCCCGGTCTTCAGTGGGATGGGGAAGCGCGCTTCGGAATTCCAGATGGCGAGCATGTGCCCACCAAGCGGAACGCTAATCAGAGAACACGTTGCAGCGTCAGCGGAGTTACTGCAAACGGTGACGGGGCGCTGAGGTCCGGCCGCATTGATCGCGAATCCACGCAGCGAATCGGCGCCACCTGAGAAAAAGCGTTCGCTCAAAGGCACGTAGCTTCCCGAAAATGGGGATGTGATGCCCAGGCGGAAATTGTTGGCCCAGGTCAACCAGGGACGCATGGGGAGATAGAAGGCGGTCTGCCCGAGAAAACGGCTGAAGTTACTGCTGGAACCGAGCGCTGTCGGGTTGAGGCCGAAACTAACGGTCTGATAGATGCCGTGATGAGCATCGAGGGGTTGATCGCGTGTATCACGGACGTACTCGGTTGAAAACGTGGAGAGGCGGACGCGCTGGTCTTGCGGCAATACTAATTCGGGAATGGTGATGTTGCTGAGATTGGTGCGCTGGAAACTGTAACGCACGCGGACGGTTTTGGTGCGTTTGGGGTCCAAAATTTTCTCGATTTGCCAGGAGACCTGACCGAGCGCGGCTGTGTAGATGGGATTTTCGGTCGTTCGCTCGGTGGAAAGACTGAAAAGCGAAGCCCAGGTGGAACCGTGAAGACGGGGATCCGAATAGGTGATCGTTCCGCGCTGATCCAGTCGAGAAATCAAGAATCCGATGGAGGCGGTCTCCGCACGGCCGCGCAGATCGCGGCGAGAGTATTGGAATGAAAAGCGCGGCCCAAAGAAGCTTTTCTGGCTGGTCCTAAATTTATTTCCCAAGCTAACAGGCGGCAGCCCAGGTAAAGCCACCGCGCCCACCGGAACGTTTCCGGTGCGAGGAATGACCTCAAACCCGGCACCGACATCCAGAGTGTTGCGCTTCGATTCGTGAACCTTAACCAATACTTCCTCGTATTCCTGACCCTCAATTGGACGAAGGGGGCTTATGCTGGCCCAATCGAAGATGCCAAGGTTGTAGAGATCGCTTTCGGAACTCAGCAACTTCCCTTCGCTGAGCGGTTGCCCTTCCTTCACTTTGGAATCGGTGATGTTACGAAGGAATTTGGGTTGGGTATGCTGCGCTCCCAGCAACGCTACTTCCCCGACGCGAGCCAAGGGTCCGGGATCGATTTTGTAAACGACATCCACCAAGTGGGGACCCTCCGGACTGGGCGTGGTGGCCGAATCAAAGTGCGCGTTCAAATAGCCATGGTTGAGATAATCGGCGAGGATTTGGCTGCGGTCATCTTCAAGCAGTTTGCGGGAATATGGCTTTCCGGGGGCCAGATTGAGGGGATGATTGGTCAGGGGTTGGATCGGCTGATCGCTGGTATTCACGATCTTGACCGAGTTGACCCTGTCTTGGTCTCCCTCAACGATTCTAAAAGTCACATCGATCTGTGGCTCGTGATCGCGGACCCGGGGCTCGACCTTAACCTTGGCGAATCCCTCGTTTATATAGAGGTTTGTGAGCGATGCCACACTCTTGCGGACTAAATCGTTGCTGAGCTTCCCTCGCGAGAACAGCAGATGGGCCTTTTTGATGGGAATGTGATCCTGCAATTGCTTGTCGGAAAAGTAGTGATTGCCTTCGAAATGCACTTCCTCAACGCGGTGTTTGTCGCCTTTGTGGACATCATAGACCACCTGAATGGATTCCGGGTTCTGCTCAAAATGGGAGTCGACCTTTACGTCGAAGTAGCTTTTCGCTTGGAAATAAGAGGCGAGGTTGCGGCCGCCTTCGTCAACCAATTCCTTGTCGACCAGATTCTCGTCATATATGGGAATCAATCGCCTTAGCGTGCGTTTCCATAGATGAGCGCCATTGACGCGGATGGAGACGAGGGGTCCGGGCTGCACCTCAAATGTAACATGGGCGGTTCTGGTCGACGGCTCATAGGAGGATGACGCTAGCCTAACGATCGGCGTCAAATGGCCGGATTTCTGCATGCGGCGGCGCAGGTAGTCGAGTGATTTTGTAAGTCTTGCCTGCGTGTAAGGCTGGCCGTGCCTTAGCGAGCCACCCTTCAGTTTTGCCCAAAAGGAGTTTAATGCGGCCCGCAGCTCGACCTGTTCCTTGTCCGAGGCACCCTGAAACGTGAGTTCGCCGATTTTGGCGCGCCGGCCCAAGGTGCAGTGGAAAATCAGGTTGACGATCAAATGTTTTTCATCTCGTTGCGTTTCCGGATCGACTTTGGCTTCGAAATATCCATCGTCTCGAAAAAGATGAAGAAGGGCTTCGCTGCCCTTGGTCACCAGATCTTGTACGAAGGGCGTTTGGTCTGGGATGTTTACCGCCTGCAGCATGCGTGTATAGGAGAGAGCCTTGGCGCCCGGGAAATACACCATGCCGACGTAAAAGGAAGGCTGCAGAAGGAAGGTCACATGAACGCCGGACTGCTCGGGTTCTACTTTTACCTGCACCTGTGAAAAGAGAGCGGTCTTTTGAAGTGCGGCGACGCTGTCGCGAATGGCGGCGATCGAAAACGGTTCCCCTGCTTTTTGTTTGATCTGGGGGCGAAACGCTTCCACGTTCATCACTTGACTGGCAGCAATGTCCACTTTGGCAACATTGCGACCCTCGAAGCCCTGATAGGTGCTGGGCTGATTTTCCTGTGCCGTCGCGGTAAGCGCGAACGCAAATAGGAGGGAAGAAAAAACGAGGCACGTTGTGGCGCAAAGAGATAGTTTTTTCAAGCTGGGAGCAACCCAAACAAGACCTGTCAGCATGCAGAGGCCCCCTCCGACCTCGTACCAAGGAATGGCGCAATTCGGGCTGTTGCTAATCTTGGCGGGTACAGGGCGCAGGCTCGTACATAGCCACGTTCGATGTGAGAGCAATGCATGGAGCCCCACACGAAGGCATTCGATTTACTTCACAGGCTGGTCTGCCAAACTAGCCATTCAAGTCTAGGTGGCTATAAAGGGTTCGCTATCCCCTGAACGCTGTAGCGGCATGTAGTTGTCGTTGTAACTTCCCAGTAGAGTCCCCTTGGCGGCTCACTTGCGCGTTGAGCAGATGTCGATAAGACGGTCCGAGGTGGGGCGGATGGTAAAGTGGAGGGCGTGAACGAAAGGCGGGGGCGAGCGAAATTCTCATGAGCGAAGACTACTTAAGAGCTGCGGTGGAGATCGCGCGGGAGGCCGGAGCAATCCTGCGCGAGGAGTTTGATCGGCCGTTGCAGATCTCCTACAAAGGCGACGTCGATCTGGTGACCCAGGCGGACAAGCGCTCGGAAGCCGCTATTGTGAGGCGGTTGACGGAATATTTTCCAGAGCACGCCGTGGCAGCCGAGGAAGGTACCGGGTACGAAAGCGCATCTGATTCCGAATACCGCTGGCATGTCGATCCTCTGGACGGCACGACGAACTTTGCTCATGGCTACCCTTGTTTTTGCGTCTCGATTGGACTGGCGCTGCGCGACACGGTAATCGCGGGCGTGGTGTTCAATCCATTTTATGGCGAGCTGTTTGCGGCGGCGCGCGGTCAAGGCGCAACCTTGAATGGCAAGAGGATTCAAGCCTCCAAGGTAGCGACGCTATCGACGAGCCTGCTGTGCACTGGCTTTCCGGTGCACAAGCGGCTGGCCAACCCCAATATTCACTACTACTGGGATTTCACGTTGCGCTCTCATGGTGTGCGCCGCGATGGCTCCGCCGCTCTTGACTTGGCGTGCGTGGCAGCTGGACGCTTCGATGGCTTCTGGGAATTCGGCCTGCAGAAATGGGATACGGCAGCCGGCGTGTTGCTGGTGGAGGAAGCCGGTGGGACGGTGAGCGACTTTTCGGGGCAGCCGTATCGTCTCGGCGGCCCGGCGGTCCTGGCGACCAACGGAACCATCCACGAAGAGATGCGCAAGGTCGCGTTTGAGATCTCACAACGCGACCCAGCGGCGCCGCTGCGCAGGTAACTCGAAGACTTTGAAATGCCCTGGAGAGAATTTGTGCGAACGATTCTGCTGCTTACCGTCTCGAACATTTTCATGACGTTTGCTTGGTACGGGCATCTCAAATACCGCAGCGAAGCTCTGTGGAAGGTCATACTCGCCAGCTGGGGCATTGCTTTCTTTGAATATTGTTTCCAAGTTCCGGCAAACCGCATCGGGTCGTACGAATTCACCACCGCTCAGCTCAAGACCATCCAGGAAGTAATTACGCTCGCGGTGTTCTCCGTTTTTTCCATCTGGTACCTTGGGGAAAAACTGCGGTGGAACTATGCAGCAGGGTTTGCCTGCATCGCGCTGGCTGTGTTTTTCGTGTTTCACAAATGGTGAGGCTCGGTCAGACAATTCGATAGGGCGCCCAGGCCACCATATCTTGCCGCAGCGAGAAGTGCAGAAGGGGCGGCTCAGCGGGAAGGACCAGGCGCGCAGCTTCGACCATGGAATTCTGCGCGAGTTGTGCTTCGGCTACCTGGAGTTGCCACAGCGGATGATGGATTTCGCCTCGATAAATGCGACCTGCCGCCGCGGAGTACAAACAATACCTCTCGGTGAGAAAATGCTCCAACGTTCCTTGCGGCGCGTCGAAGGCCTCACCCTTGCCTCGATATCGAGCCTGAAAAACAGCAGGAGGCGCTCCTAAATGGGTACGCTCGCTTTCATAGTGAATCCAGCCATTCGTTTCTGTGCTCTGCATGCGGGCGCGGAAGTACGGCAGATGGAAGGATACTCGGGCGGCTGCCACCGCAAGGGCGCTTGCGGCATCGAGGCTAAAGAACCAGACGCCCGGCTTAGCCTGCGCGGTAACGTACGTTCGAACATTTAACTCGGGAAACGCCGACAGCCCGGGAAGCGGTGGCATCCAGCGCAACCGAACACCGTGCATGGAAAACGGGACTATCCCGATCCAGGCTCGCCCCCCGAACGTGTCGATCGCGAGGTCCGCAGGAATGAGCGCGCGGAGCATTGCGGCATCGACTGGCCAATGTGCGAAGAGAAGATTGCGCCATGACTGCGCCCCGATCCACGGACCGGAGGGAAGCGGCCAGGGGCGGTGCGCGGTACGATTTAGGATCGAAGCCATAGTAGGCGAAAGCTCGACAGCCTGGGACAATCGATATACGCTTCAGTGGCAATATACGCTTCGGTGGCAATATATCCTTCGGGAGTGTCAGAGAATCAAATCCTCTGATTACAAATTTTTCAGAATTTACGAAATATCAGGAGATGAATCATGCAGCGTAAAGCAAGCGCCGTCTGGCAGGGTGACCTCAAGACTGGAAAAGGGGCCATTTCGACGGATAGCGGCGTCCTCAAGCAAACACAATATTCCTTCAGCACACGCTTTGAGAATGGTGTAGGGACTAACCCCGAAGAGCTTTTAGCTGCCGCACACGCCGGGTGTTTCACCATGGCGCTCTCGGCGCAGCTTGGTGGGGCCGGCTTGACCGCGCAAAAACTGGAGACGACCGCCACCGTGAGTCTGGAAAAAGTCGGCGACGGCTTTAGCATCACGAAGAGCCATCTTGACCTGGTCGCTCGCGTGCCGGGCGCCGACAAAGCCAAGTTTGACGCGGCGGTGAAGGCCGCAGAGTCGGGCTGCCCAGTATCCAAGCTCTTCAAGGCGGAGATTTCGGTCAACGCCCGCCTGGAATCGTAAACGACTGCGTTTCTGAATACCGCCCCGAAGAAATAAATGGCTACAGCGATTCCATATCCGGGTGAATTCGCCGCAGGTGTCGCCCTGTTTTTGATTGTGGTGTGGGATGCCTTTGAAGCCATCATCCTGCCGCGCCGCGTCACCCGGAAATTCCGCTTGACCCGTTTGTTTTTTCGCTCCACGTGGAGAGCCTGGAAATTTCTCATCAATCTCCTTCCGGTTCGCAAAACGCGTGAAGCGCTGTTCGGCTTTTACGGTCCCTTGTCGTTGATTTTGCTTATCGGCGTTTGGGCCATTGGCCTGGTTTTCGGCTTTGGCTTGATGCAATACGGAACGGGTTCGGCTGTTGTTGCCGCAGGCTCGCAACCGGGATTCTGGACCGATGTTTACTTGAGCGGGACCACATTCTTTACATTGGGGCTCGGCGATGTGGTCCCACGGTCCGGTCTGGCGCGCGCGCTGGTGGTCGCCGAAGGCGGATTCGGTTTCGGATTCCTGGCCGCAATCATCGGCTATCTGCCGTTCATCTACGGATCCTTCGCGAAACGCGAGGTAAACATCACGCTGCTGGATTCTCGCGCGGGCACTCCGCCCACCGCTGGAGAGCTTCTGCGCCGCCACAGCTACGAAGGTGGCCATGAGGCGCTGCGGGAGCTTCTCAAGGATTGGGAATTATGGTCCGCGGAGTTAATGGAAAGCCACCTCTCGTATCCGGTCTTGGCGTATTTTCGTTCGCAACATGACAACCAGTCCTGGATGGCTTCGCTGACCGCAATTCTTGATACTTGCGCGCTGCTCAAGGTCGGCATCGAAGACGCTTGCGAGCGGCAAGCCGAACTCACATTTGCCATTGCGCGCCATGCAGTGGTTGACTTGTCGCAAGTCTTTGGCACTCCGCCCAAAGCGCTGCCCGAGGATCGGCTTCCGCCGGGAGACCTGAGCTTCATCCGTGACACATTAGCCCAACATGGCTTGAAATTAAGGGATGGAGAAGATGCAGACCTCAAGCTCATCGGGCTGCGCGGCATGTATGAGCCTTACATCTTCGCCCTAGCAACCTACTTAAATCAGTCCCTGCCGCCCTGGATGCCGAAAAAAAAGGGCAAAGACAATTGGCAGACCACCGCTTGGGGCGAATCGGCGGGACTAGTGGAAAAGAAATCCCACGCGGTAGGAGTAGACGACCACTTTTAGAATGGCTGGATGTCGCGCGCCCGACGCCATCGCACGTGGCATTTCAGCTTGAACTTAACCGGGAGCTTACATGAAGGCCATACGAGTACATCAATTCGGCGGCCCGGAGGTCCTGAAACTTGAGGAAATCCCCACGCCTAAGCCGGCCGACGGTCAGGTTCTGCTCCGCGTTCGCGCGGTCGGCGTCAATCCCTACGACACTTACATGCGAGCCGGAACCTACGCGATTAAGCCGGCACTTCCGTATACGCCGGGGTCAGACGCCGCGGGAACGATTGAAGCCGTCGGAGCTGGCGTCACCAAAGTGAAGCAAGGAGATCGCGTCTACACGGCGCAAACCGTTACTGGAGCTTACGCCGAATATGCACTGGCGCTCCAGGAACAGGTACATCGCCTGCCAGACAATGTTTCGTTCGAACAGGGCGCCGGTGTCTGGGTACCCTACGGCACTGCCTTTCACGCAATCCATCACTTTGCCAAAGCGCGCGCCGGAGAAACCGTCCTGGTTCAGGGCGCAAGTGGCGGAGTCGGCACGGCGTCCGTGCAGATAGCCCGGGCCATGGGCATGACGGTCTTCGGCACCGCGGGTTCGGACAAAGGACTGGAGCTGGTCAGGCGAGAAGGCGCTCACGAAGTTTTCAATCATGCGAAGGCTGGAAACCAGGACGAAATCATGAAAGCGAGCGGTGGGCGCGGCGTGGATGTCATCCTCGAGATGCTGGCCAACGTTAACCTGGGGGCCGATCTTAAGATGCTCGCTCTGCAGGGTCGCGTGGTGGTGATTGGTAGCCGCGGTGATGTCACTATCACCCCGCGCGACTTGATGTCGCGTCGCGCTTCGATTCGGGCGTTCAGCCTGTGGGCGACGCAACCTTCGGAGGCCGCGGAGATCCACGCGGGGCTGTTCGCCGGCCTGGAAAATGGAACCTTGCGCCCGGTCGTGGGGAAACAAATCCCGCTTGCGGAGGCTGCACGCGCACATAAAGAGATCTTGGAACCCGGAGCTGCCGGCCAAGTCGTTCTTATCCCGTGATGACTGTAGGGGGCCTGAGCGGCACGTGGTCATCAGGGCTAGGGAGTAGGCCGCGTTGTTTGCGTGGAGTTTTTGCGTATAATCAATGGCACCGCAGCCAGTTACTAGATCGGATCGAATAGTCGTCGTGCATACGTCCCTTCCCACTTCGGCACTGCTTGCCGCACACGCCGCCAGCATCGGCCAGTATTGGCACAAGATTACGGATCCAACTTTCAAGGGCATCTATCACGTCAACGCGTTTGACCTGGCGATGATGATTCCTTATTTCGTGGTGCTTTTCGTTCTCGCCGCATACGGCTTGCATCGTTATTGGCTGGTCTATGATTACTACAAATACCGCCGAAATATTCCCGGACCTCCTCCGCAAGCGACGCACTGGCCGCGGGTCACCGTGCAGCTTCCTATTTTCAACGAGCGCTATGTGATCGAGCGGCTCGTCGAAGCAGTTTCGCGCTTTGATTACCCGCCGGAGCTTCTTGATGTTCAGGTTCTCGACGACTCAACTGACGAAACGCAGCAGGTTGCCAGCGCTTGTGTCACGCGCTTCGCCGCGCAGGGTCT
>Ga0307478_10002130_pt1 | contig 16054 bp, 15 predicted proteins | sample atmos_gasesECM4C_2_FD_203713 | JGI IMG/M metagenome (GOLD analysis project Ga0307478, IMG submission 203713) | Hardwood forest soil microbial communities from Morgan-Monroe State Forest, Indiana, United States - atmos_gasesECM4C_05 | ecosystem: Environmental > Terrestrial > Soil > Temperate...
GCACGGAGGACGCTGATCAGTTCCGGCAGTTCGCGCTGTAGTGCCTCCTGCCGCTTGCGCCGACGACCGGCCAGGAATCGAGCGGGAGCCACATAGCCAGCCCAGGCGAAAAGCGGGACCAGCAAATAGGCGCCCGAAAACAGGGCCGCCACCAGGCCGGCGAAGATGGCGCCGGCCGCGGCGCTCATCAGCCGAATCGCGCGCAGTTCGACCCCGTCAATCTGATCCGGCTCGAGGCCGGCTTGGATCAAGTAGAGCGGATCGATGCGGGCGGGGCGAAGGTGGAGCCGACCTCCCCAGAGCAGCGCCGCCGGACGGACCCAGCGCTGGTACCAACCCCCATGTCCCCGCTGGTGCAGCCGCCACTCGACCGGAGAGAGCGTTGTGGCTCGAATCAGCTCGCTGGCAGACGGTTGGGTCGGTCGAATCCCACCGAGAACGGCCTGCAATCCGGCGAAACAGGCGAGCGCCGCGCAAATAGCCCCGAGGGTCATGCCTCGAACCTTGCGATCCGCAAGCTGAGCGCGATGCCAGCGACCTCGAGTGCCGCCGCCAGCGGAAACAGGACGAATCGACCAAGCATGGTTTCATCAAGCACACTCAACAGTTGCGGGTTCACCAGCCGGAGGTAGAGGTACATTCCGGGGACGATGACCGCGAGGAGCCAAATCTGCGCGCGCTGGCCTGCCGATCGTGCCCGGACCTCGTTGGCAAGCTGAACATTGAACTGGACGGCGGACGCCAGCTCAACAAAGAGCGTGCGAGCTGCCTGTGTCGGCAAGTGGTTGGCGTCGCAGATGCTCAGGGTTTCCCAGATCAGCCCCAGGTTTCTCGTCGTGACATGGGCACGAACCTCGCCAAGGCTGTCGCAGAGAGGAACGTTGAGGATGAAACGCTGAATGACGAAATCGAGGTCCTCGCTGATCCATGGATCGTTGCAAGCGCGTCGCGCGTGGCGAAGCGCGTCCAGGTACGTATTGCCGGCGCTTAACCCCGCGACGATCGCTTGCAACAGTGCGGGGGCCATGCTCTCGCTGCGGCGTGCCTGCGAATGAACGAGCCACGCGAGATAAAGCCGGGGCAGGACGAGGCCGGCGCCGGCACCGAAGACTCCAAGGACCGGCGACTGCTGCCAGCCGATCGCAAACAGTGCCACGGGCGCGATGATGGCCATGGCCACATACGAGCCTGGGTTGCCGACGATCCGCGCGGCGGCAAGCTGCCGCTGGTAATGGCTGAAAAGTCGCTCGGCCAGCCGGCTCGATCTGCCGGGGCGCCTGCTGCGCCGAATGGCTAATCCGAGGCTGAGGATGGCGGTCGACAGGCAACCGGCCGCTACGAGATCCACCGCATTCCCTGGAGTTCGAGTTTGCGAAGCAGCCTGGGCCCAGGCCGAAAATCAGGAGCGCTTGTGAAGGCGACCTCTATTCCCTTGTGCCCAACGGCGAGCTCGGTCTTGAATACAGGTGACAACTCGTATCTGCCGCTGTCATCGGCCTCGCGTAACTCGGCAATCTCTTGGACGCAGCGGCGTCCGTCCCGGAGCCGGCTCACGAAGACAACAAGATCGAAGACACGACCGATGTAGCGACGAATCTCCACCGGACTGAGCTGTGCGAAATCGCGACTGATCAACAGCTCGAGCCGCGCGAGGGCGTCGATGCAGCTGCTGGCATGGATGGTGGTCGCCGAGCCATCGTGTCCGGTATTCAGTGCTTCGAGGACGTAGTACGCCTCCTTGCTGTGTCGGATCTCGCCGATGATCAGCCGGTCCGGCCGCATCCGGAGCGCGTTCTGCACCAGGTCGGCGACGTCGAGCCGGCGGTCCTGGGCTGTCTTGCCGGCGAGCTCACGCGAATGAACGCACTCCAATTTGACCCAGTGCGGATTGTCGAGCTCGAGTTCGGCGGTATCCTCGATTGTGATCACGCGTTCGTCGTCGGGGAAAGCACTGACGACGGACCGAAGCAGGGTGCTCTTCCCTGAGCCCGTTGCGCCCGCGATCAAGATGTTGGCTCTAGCGACCGCCATCGCCTCGAGAAACGCTCCCATCTGGGCCGACATCCCTCCGCTGCTGACCCAGCTCGGCTGGTTGGGATCGTGCTCATCGGGCAGGAGCGCGAGGCGGACTCGATTGAACTTTCGAATGCACAACGTGGGGCCACCAACCGGCGCAAACACGGCGTTGGCTCGGCTGCCGTCAGCCATGCGGGCGTCGACCAACGGCTTGTCGATGTTGATCTCTCGACCAACAAGGGCAACGATCTTCTGGATCGTCTGTTCCAGTTGTGCAGCATCGCGGAAAGCCGTATGGGCGAATTCCAACCGGCCATGCCGCTCGATGTAGATCTCATCGAAACGATTGACGAGGATATCCGTGATCTCCGGGTCGGCCATCAGGTGCTGCAGTGGTCCAAGGCCAACCAGCTGGTCGAAAAGGCTGTCGACCACGATCGGCGTGGCGGCGAGATGACGTTGAGTTACCGCCTCGCGAATCCGATCTCTGAGGATCGTCTCCCGTTGAGGATTGACGGAGAACGGATCGAGAATTTCCGGGTCGACCTGAAGTACGAGCTGTGCCCGCACGAAATGGCGGAGTTCCTCGGGTGTCGGTGCCTCTGCGATCGAGGTGTTTTCAGCCAGCACGGCGGCGCTTTGAGAACCAGACGAATGGCGACAATCCGGGCCGTGACTGCGCCGGCAGTTTGAGGGCCGGATAAATCGATGCGGCCAGTGCGGATAGCGCTTCGATCGACGTGCCGCTTCCTCGTACCACCAGGGGCTCGTGCCGGTTCTCGGCGGTGTCGAAGGCTGCGTCGTAGGGTATGCGCGCGACCAGTGAGCCGTTGAGATCGCCCATGGGCTCCGCCAGATTCAAGCCGTCGCGCATTTTGTTGGCGACGTACCCAAGCTTTCCGCCGAGACCGATTCGGCGAAGCGCCTCGACCCCGCGATAGAGCGACTGCACGGACCCGGCTGTTGGCGTAACCACGCAATAGATCCGCGTCGCCGTCTCGAGTAGGTAGGTCTCGAGATCGCCGAGGCTGGCCGAGATGTCGAGGATCAGGAACTGGTAGCCGGCGGACTTGAACGTCGTCAGGATGTGCGCCGCTTGTGCCACGCCTAAGAGTTCGGCTCGATCGCCGGACAGGCACTTGGACGGACCAAGCATCACGTCGAGGTTGGTGGCCGGATGTCGAATGACGAAGTCACGCGGATCCGGGTGTGGCAAGGTCAGATCGCAGAGATAGTCGAGCATCGTCGGCTGGGCAATGCCAAGGCGAGCCGAGACATTTGCTGACCCCAGGTCGAAATCGATGAGGCCGACGCGCAGAGGTTGCGACGGGCTCGTCGGAGATTCTCGATAGCGACCCTTCATCGCGAGGAGGGCCGCGACCTCGGTCGCAAGCGTGGTTCGGCCGGTGCCGCCTTTGGTGGAGAAGAAGGCGATAACTTGCGGCCCGCCCAGGTAGACGGGTGCCGAGGCCGCGGTGTCGTCGTCGCCATCGGCGCCCTCCTCGTCGGGATTACCGTCGCCGGAGTCCGGCAACTCGATGACCTCGCCGTCGATCGGTGCTGAGTCGACGGGTGCCGACCGCTCGATCGACACGCTCGGAGCCTTTGCTGCAACGAGACTCAAGCGTGGCCGTGGCGACCGAGGCGGCGGTTGCGGTTCGGCATCTGGAGCCCGAAACACGGCGGGTTCAGCGGCGAGATGTTCAGTCAGCTTGAATTCGAGCGCCGCGAGTGCCCAATGGACAAGCGAGCGTCCCTCTGGCCTGATCCAGGCGATCGCCGCGCCCGCCAACGCGGCGCCCGCCGCCGCCACCAGCTCGAGGTGGGCAGGAAATGAGAGGTGGAGGATGGTGTAGGCCGCGAGTAGCCCGAGCGCTAGAGCGGCTAAACGCGTGACCGACAGTCCAAGGATGAACTGGTCGTCGCCGTTGAGTTCGTGAGGAATCCGCACTCCGCGCATTGGCCCCCTCCAAGAAGGCGTGATGAATCAGCGCGGAAGTTGGCCCGGAGGAGATGAGTGCGGCGTTCGGTGTTAGGGCTGCGCTGTTTTATTGCCTACGCGCAGCGACTCGCTTCGTGGCCTTGGGTTGTTGGTGCCTGCACCAGGATTCGAACCCGGGACCAACTGATTAAGAGTCAGCTGCTCTACCAACTGAGCTATGCAGGCGCACCGGCTATTCTAGCCAGCCTCGATTTGGGCCTGCGTCGCTCAACTACTTCGTCGAATCACCCCCTCGCGTTTGTCAACCAGCTCGACGTTCGTGTCTCGGTTCGAGCACCTGCTCGCTGGAACTCTCGGGGTTCACCATGACCACCTCGAAGAGATCCTCGAAATTGACGTTGAAGAATTTGATCAGCGCCTGGCGCAACTTAGGACCCGGCCGGCGCGCGCCCGACTCGAGGGCCGGAATATAGTTCTGGCTGATGCCCAGGTTGTGCGCCAGTTCGCGTTGCGTCAGACCCTTTTTCTCGCGCATCGCTCGCAGGCCGGTCGCCCGAACTTCAACATTCATTTCGGCATCATTACACCGTCCGGTATATTTGTCAAGACATGCCTACAAAAAGGTCTAGGCCGACGGGTCGCCTGATCCTCTCCGGGCTGACCGCCTTCGGCTATCACGGGAACAACCCGGCCGAGCGGAAGCTCGGCCAGACCTTTACTGCCGACCTGGAGGTGGTCCTCGATACTCAGCGGGCGGCTGCCAGCGACAGCATCCACGACACCGTGAGCTATCCACGGCTGGAGGAGGCCGTTCGCAAGGTCCTCGAGGGAGAGCCAGCAAACCTCCTCGAAACCGTCGCCGAACGGATCGCGACCGCCATTCTCGAGTTCCCCGACGTAGTCCAGGTGACAGTCCAGGTCAGTAAGCGGCCACCCCTTCCCAACCTGGAGGAGTTCGCGGTCGAGATCACGCGACCCGTCGAGCTCGGCGATCTGCCTCAGTAGACTCAACCGGTGCCTGCCCGCCTGATCGACGGCCGCGCCCACGCGCGCACCATCCGCGAGGAGCTGAAGCTCGCCGTCGAACGCCATCCCAACCAGCGCCCACCCGGAATCACGGTCATCCAGGTTGGGGACGACCCGGCGTCGACCACGTACGTCGGTGGCAAGCATCGAGCCGCCGAGGAGGTGGGTTTCAATTCGGCGATCGAGCGGTTTCACGAGATCACCCAGTCCGGGCTGCACCAGCGGATCGCGAAGCTGGCGAATGATCCAGCGATCGACGGCATCCTGTTGCAGCTGCCACTTCCCGATGGTCTCGATCCCGACCAGGCGCTGGAACAAATTCCGCCACATAAAGATGTCGACGGGCTTCATCCGTACAACGCCGGCCGGCTGGCCCAGGGCAACCCGACCTTCATTCCGGCGACGCCACTGGGCGTGCTCGAGCTGCTGCGTCGTGAGCACATCGATCCGACCGGCCAGCGCGCCGTCGTCGTCGGGCGCTCTCGCCTCGTCGGGCGCCCGGTCGCGCTGCTGTTGCTCCAGAACCATGCGACCGTCACGATCGCGCACTCACACTCGCTCGACCTCCCCGCCATCACCAGGACCGCGGACATCCTGATCGCCGCCACCGGCAAACGCGGCTTGATCACAGGCGACCACATCAAGCCGGGCGCCGTTGTCGTCGACGTCGGCATCACTCGCAACCCCGACACCGGGAAGCTAACCGGCGATGTCGATCGGGCCAGCGTCGAACCCGTAGCAGGGGCGCTGACTCCGGTCCCCGGCGGGGTCGGCCCGATGACCGTCGCGATGTTGCTCGTCAACACTTACCGCGCCTACCGCCAGCACCTCGGCGAGGGATGACCTACCAGGAATCGCTCGACTATCTGACCTCGCTTGGCCGTTTCGGCATCAAGCTCGGTCTCGAGCGAACGCAGGCGCTGCTGCATCAGCTCGGTGATCCGCAGGACCTCTTCCAGGGTGTTCTCGTGGCGGGGACCAACGGCAAGGGCTCCGTCTGTGCCATGGTGGCCAGCGTCTTGCAGGCGTCCGGCTACCGAGTTGGCCTGATGCCCAAGCCGCACCTGGTCTCCTACACCGAGCGCATCCAGGTCGACCAGCGTCCGATCGCGGAGGATGACTTTGCCGCGCTGCTGACGGAAATCCAGCCCTCTATTAGTAAGGTCGCGGCGGACCTGGGCCCGCCGACCGAGTTCGAGATCCTGACCAGCGCCGCGCTCCATTACTTCGCCCGTGCCGGCATCGACCTGTTGGTTTGCGAGGTGGGACTCGGCGGGCGCCTCGATTCGACCAACGTGCTCGACCTCGGGGTCAGCGTCATCACCAACATCGCGCTCGATCACACCCAGTACCTCGGCACGACCCTCGAGGCGATCGCGGCGGAAAAGGCCGGCATCCTGAAACCGGACGGCATCGCGATCACCGGCGCTCAGCCGCCCGCCCTTGCGGTCATCGAAGCCGTGGCCCAAAAACATCACATCCCACTGCTGCGCCTCGGCCAGGAAATCGAGCTCGCCGCCACCGACAAGGAGTGGGCGGGTGTCCAGGCGACCGTCACCACGCCCGCCGGGACCTACCGCGATCTGCGCATTCCGTTACTCGGCCTGCACCAGGCGGAGAATGCCGCCCTCGCGGTCGCGGCCATCGACGCCCTGCGCTCGCGTGGGTGGGAGGTCTCCGACGGTGCGCTGCGCGACGGGCTGGCTCGCGCCCGCTGGCCCGGCCGTCTCGAGGTCATCGACCGCAACCCGATCGTGCTCGTCGACGGCGCGCACAACCCTGCCGGCCTCGAGCGCTCACTCGCCACGGTGCAGAACCTCGCCAAAGAGCGCCCGCTCGTCATCGTGTTCGGGGCGATGAAGGACAAGGACCTTCCGTCGATGCTGGCTCAACTGCGCGCAACCGGCGCTCCTGTCATCTTCAGTGCGATCGATTGGCATCGGGCCGCCGCGCCCGCGGACCTGGCCGCGCAGTTTGACGCACGGGCCGAAACCGCCGAGTCGTCTGGCGACGCCGTCGACCGCGCTCGCGAGCGCGCAACATCCAATGGGATCGTCCTGGTCTGCGGCTCGCTCTACCTGGTCGGAGAGGTTATTGCCGCGACACGAGCCCGACGTGCGAAAGGCTCACCGGTTTCGGCTCGCTAGCTGCGGGTTTGTGGAGAAAGCGCCAACTTGCGATGAGGCGAGGTCGCTTGCAGCTTCCAGGCCTCGGCGGCTGCTTCGAGCGGCAGGACCTCCACTTCTACCGTGAGTTTTCCGGCCGCGGCGTACTCGATGAGCGCACGGTAGGCGGCGGCCAGGTCCTCCCACGAGAGACTGAAGTTGCTATGTCCGAGGATCGACAGGTAGCGCCCTCGGACAACGCCGGACTTGACGATGGCCTCAGCGCCTGCCGATGCTCCGAGTTGGACGAATCGACCGAACGGGCTCATCGCCTCCAACGCCGCCACGCCCGGCACGCCCCAGACGGGATCGATCACAACATTGAGCTGGCCGCCAGATGCCTCGCGGATTCGCTCGGTCAACCCGTCGGTCTGTTTCAGGTCCACGGTGGCGTGGGCGCCCAGCTCGATCGACCGGGCCAACCCCTGCTCGTTGCGGGCGCCGGCAACGATCCGCCCCGCCCCCAGTAACCTGGCGACCTGAATCGCGATCCCACCGAGGACGCCGCTGGCGGCCAGGATGAGGACCGTCTCGCCCGCTTTCAGCTGGGCTCGTTGGGTTAGGCCAAGGTAGGCGGCGATGCCGGGCGTTCCCAACGACGCGGCCAGGCCATCGGGGACACCGTCCGGAATCGCGACCGTCTGGCCTCCGGTAACGATGGCCCGCTCGGCGAGCGAGCCATTCGGAAACGCGGCTCGGAAGAAGACGCGTGGACCGGCCGTTCCGCTTTGCAGGAGCCGGCCGACACCTTCCCCGCCCGGCACGTAGGGGAGTGGCGGTGGTCCCGTGTAGAACTTTCCGCTGGCGATCGACAGGTCGGCAGGATTCAGTGCCGCCGCGATGACCTCGACCACGGTGGCCGCCTTAGCCGCCACGGGTTCCGGCATCTCGCGCACCACCGGTGGCTCGCCATGGCGCTCGATGACGGCGGCTCGCATGTTCGCATCAGCTTACCGGCCACATGCGATCGGCGGCGCCCGCCAGGCTGCAACCAACGTACGTATTGAGGTGATGTAGGGCCCGCAGGCCCGTACCTATACTGGCCAAACCAGACACCTGTAGGGAGGGATGCAAATCATGCGGCTGCTGATTGCTCGTGTTTTCGCTCGCCCGGCGCTTCTCCTTGCCGTCGCCACCGGCTTTACCACAGCGACCATACCGTTGACCGCCACCGCGGCGGGCTCCTCTTCGCAAGTCGTCATCCATCCGGTGACGGACCTCGGAACGGCGTCGCTGGCGACCAACGTGTCCGCGTCGCCAGCTGGGGCGCGGACGAGTCAAAATCGCGGCGCCCGCCAGCTGCCCAGACTTGCTCAAGCGGCGGCTGCCCGCCTGGCTCAGGCTCCGACGGCGAGCTCCAGCGGCGCATCGACTGCCCAGTCGACGAGTAGCGGCTTGGGTCAACTGCTCGCGAACTTCAACGGCGTGAGCAGCCTCGACAGCCAGGTGACCAACTTCGGCGCCAAGTTCGAACCGCCGGACCAGGGGCTTTGCGAGGGCAATGGCTTCGTCCTCGAGCCGGTGAACTCCGCCTACACGATCTACCACACGAACGGGGCGCCAATCGCGGGGCCGTTCAACGTCAACGACCTCTTCCATCGGGGTGGGTTGGACTTCACCAGCGATCCGCGGTGCTTTTACGACACGACGACCAACACATGGTTCGCGATCATCCTGTTCATTGCCACCAACCCGGATGGCAGCTTCGGCAACTCGTCGGCGCTCGACATCTCCGTCAACGCCTCGGGCGACCCGACCACGGCATGGACGACCTATCACATCGATACGACGGACGCAGCTGCGCCCGCCGCGGCTGGCTGCCCATGCTTTGGCGATCAGCCCCGGCTGGGAATCGACGCCTTCAACATTTACGTGAGCACCGATGAGTTCTCGATCAACGGACCGCAGTTCAACGGCGCGCAACTCTACGCCTTTGCCAAGCAGGACCTCGTCAAGCTCAAGAACCACATTCACTTCGCCCACTTTGCCAACCCGACCTTCAACGGCACTCCGCTCTTCGCGATCTCGCCAGCCATCACGACTGGCGCGGCGGGGGCGGAGTACTTCCTCGATGCGCTCGATCTCAACCTCGATGGAAGCACCGTCAACCGGATCGGGGTTTGGGCGATGACGAATCAAGCGAACGTCGCTCAGGGCCAGGCGCCCACGCTATCGAGCACGATCATCGGCTCGGAAGGCTACAGTGTCCCGCCGAACGCGATGCAGAAGGGCTCGCGCAGCCTTCTGGTGACGGACGACGATCGCATGCAGCAGGTCCAGTTCATCAACGGGACGATCTGGGGTGAGCTCGACACCGCGTTATCCCTTCCGCACGACCCGATCCTCCGCACCGCCGCCGCATGGTTCAAGGTCAGCCCGTCGCTGGCCGGCGGGACGCTCGCATCCGCAGCCATGACTGGTCAGGGCTATCTCGCGGTTCAGGACAGTTTCGTTCTCTACCCGGCGCTGCAGGCCGACGCGGCCGGCAATGCCGCCATGGTGTTCACCCTCTCCGCTAAAGATCTGTTCCCGAGCGCCGCGTTCGCGACCATGGGCCGTGGCCAGTCGAACTTCAGTGGCGTGACGGTCGCCGGCGCGGGCACCGGCCCCTACGATCCGAAAGCCACGCGCTGGGGCGACTACTCCTGGGCGCAACTCGATCCAGCGAACGATACCGTCTGGCTGGCGACCGAGTATGTCCCTCCGGTGTCGAGCCAGACCACGACCGGCCAGCGTAACTGGGGCACTGAAGTGATGCAGGTGAGCCTCGGCGGCGATTGATCGCTAAGGGCTGAATGACTGGAGAGCCGGGCGCTCCCGGCTCTCCTCACCGCCTAAAGCTATTTGAGGTAGCGGTTGAAGAAGGCGACCGATCGCGCCATCGCCAGCGTGAACCCCTGGGCGATGTTGTGATCGGCGCCGGCGTAGGTGTAAAGCTCGACGGGTTTGCCGGCGGCGCGCAGATCGTTCGCTAGCGTTTGCGAAAACTGCAGCGGCACCTCGGTATCGGCGGTGCCCTGGTGCAGCTGGATCGGCGCGGTGATGTCGGCGAGGTAGGCCATCGGCGAGATCGAGTCCCAGAACCCCGGATTCTGCTCCGGCGTTCCGAACGCGCCAAGCAAATTCTGCCGTCCGGTGCCCCCAAACGATGGCGTGACCGGTTCGCCGCCCGTCGGATGCCAGTTTTCCATGAGGTCCCTGTAGGTCGCGTTCACCCCGGCCCAGATCACGGCTACTTTGATTCGGGGATCGATCACCAGCGCTCGCAACGTGATGTTGCCGCCCATCGAATGGCCCCACATGCCGATCCGGTTGGGGTCAGCATTACCGTATCGCTGCATCGTCGTGACCGCGTTGATGACGTCCACGGTGTCGTCCGGCGCGTAGTACGCGCTCACCGCCTGGCCTTGCGAGCTGCCAAAGCCTCGGTAATCGGGCTTGAACACGATGTACCCGTTGCGCGCGAAGGCATCGACGTAGGCGACGTATCGCTCGGTGGTGCGATAGACGCTCGGAGGGATGTAGCCGTGGTTGAAAATGATCACCGGCCAGCCGGTCGCCGGCCTGGGACCGTTGGGCACGGTCAACAGCGAGAAGATCTTGAGGCCGTCCGACTGATACGAGGCGACATACCGCCGATAGTTGCTGCCGGGCGTCAGCGTTTGCTCGATCGCCATGTCACTCCCGGGATACTCGCGCTGCCGCATCGCGTCGATTGCGAGCGGGTTGAGGGTCGGTTGTGCGACCGCAGGCGTCGGTGAGGGCGATCGAGCGGGTTTTACCGGAGTCGACACGGCAGGTGGCGGGGCGCTACAGGCGATCAGAACTACGGCAATCGCACCAGCCAGCAACCCGGATCTGGCTCGAGCGACGCGCGGCGAGGCCATCGGTTGAGGATAATGCCGTGCCTCTCGTAACAGGTTTGCAACGCGTGGCGATGGGCCGGACGCTTAACCGGGCATCCAGCGTTCTCATCAATAGAGTCACCATGAAGCTGCCACGTCCCCTCCTACGGCTACTCGACGTACTCGGCAACGACGAAGGGCAGGGCATGGTTGAGTACGCTCTTATCCTGGTTCTGATCGCGGTCGTCGTGATCGTGGTCCTGATCATCCTGGGCAACCAGGTGCAGAACGTCTTCTGCAACATCTCCGGCGGACTCGGTATGTAGCTTCGGGCGGGGGATCCCGGCCTAGCCGTGGGCCTCGTCATCGACGGGCTCCACGTGCACGACCGCGTCCGTCACCACCGGCAGCTCGCGCTGGATCCGCTCTGATACGGCGTGACCAACTTCGTGCGCCTGCGCCAGAGAAAGGTCCCCGTCGACGTGTACCGACACATCTAGGAGTACATGCTTGCCCGCCTGGCGCGCCCGGAGGGCGTGGTACCCGTGCAGCCGCGGATCGCTCTTGAGGATGCGCTCGATGGCGTCGAGCGTCGGCCGATCGGGCATCGCGTCGAGTAACACCTGGGTGGTTCGGCGACCCTGCTCGATCGCCGTGGTTCCGATGATGATGGCGACTGCGATCCCGGCCAGCGGATCCGCGAGCTTGAAATCGAAGACCGCGACGAGGGTGATGCCGATCAACACGGCCAGTGATGCCCAGAGATCGGATGCGAAATGGAGCGCATCTGAGTCGAGCGCGGCGCTCCCGCCATGCGCGCGCGAGACGCTCTGCAGATAGCGGCTGACCACGATGTCGATGACCATGGCCGCGAGAACGACGACGAAGGAGTACCAGGCGACCCGCACTGCGCCGGCGACGATCAGACGCCGCACCGACTCGATCACGATCGCGATGCAGGTGGCCCCCAGGAGGAACATCTGGACCAGGCTCGAGATGTTCTCCGCTTTCGCATGGCCCCAGGCGTGGTCCTCGTCGGCGGGCTTGGCCGCCGTCCGGATGCCGGCATAGGCAAAGATGCTGGCGGAAAGATCGAGGAAGGAGTGGGCCGCATCGGCCAGGATCGCGACGCTACCGGTCAGGAGCCCAACGACCAGCTTGGCGGCGATCAACACGACGTTCACCGCGACGGAATACAGCGCCGCGACGGCCTTGCCGTCTGACCGGCCCGTCCGCGCTAATTGATCCATCCTGACCTCACCTTATCCTTATGCCCACTACCGTGAAAACGCCGCCAGAACCGCGCGACGCGATCCGCCGGATGCATCCTTATGAATGGGAGCCGCCCAGCGCCAGCATCGCCCGCCAGGCGGGCGTGCCGGAAGACCAGGTCGTCCGCTTCGATACCAACACCTTTCCCTGGCCCGGCGCTCAGCTCGACGCACTCGCTCCGGAACCGCTGAACGAGTACCCCGACACCAGCTATGCGACCCTCACCGAGGCGATCGCGCAGTACACCGATGTGCCCACCGATCGCATCACCGTCGGCGCCGGCGCTGACGAGATCCTCGACCTGATCGCGAAGGCCTACATCGACGCCACCGCCCGCGTCGTCCTGTCCCACCCCACGTATCCGATGTTCCGGATCCTCACCGAGATGGCCGGTGGTTCGATCGATGAGGTTCGCGCGATCAACCTGCATCTCGACCGCCGGGGTTATCTGGAGCACGCGCGCGGCGCTCGCCTGAGCTGGCTCTGCAATCCAAATAACCCGACGGGGGAGTTGCTGCCGCTCGACTTCGTCCAGGAGGTGAGCCTCGCATCGGAGGGCGTGGTGGTGGTCGACGAAGCCTACTTCGAAATCTCGGGGGTCACCGCGATGCCCCTGATTGACGTTCTGCCGAACCTGGTCGTCGTTCGCACCCTGAGCAAGGCGTTCGGGTTGGCCGGGGTACGGGTCGGTTATGCCGTCGCGGGTGCCGCCATCAGCGACGCGCTGAGACGGGTGCGGCCGCCCGGCAGCATCAGCGTGCTGTCGGCGGCGTTGGCGGCCCAGGCGTTGTCCGACGTCGACGGGATGCGCCAGCGCGTGGAACAGATCAAAGAAGAACGAGCGCGGCTGCGTCGTGGGTTGGAAGCGCTCGATCTCGAGGTCCGCGACTCGGCCGCCAACTTCCTACTGATACAGGCCGGTCGATCCGCCGCCCCGGCGCTGCTGAAAAAGGGGCTCGTGGTCCGCACCTTTCCAGCAACCTCGGTGTTGGCGGAGTTCATCCGGGTCACGGTCCGCCTGCCGGAGGAGAATGCCCGCCTCGTCGCAGCGCTCGCGGTGGCTCCGACCAGCTAAGGGTAGATCCGTGGCGAACAATTCGACTGACCGTTTCCAAGTTCCCAGCCTTGGGGAAACCCACTCCAGGTCAGCGTGATTTCCCCAGTGCATGTTTGGAGCGTTTGAGCAATCTGGTACGTGATCGGATAGGTGACCGTACCTGTCCCCCAGCGTGGTGACCCGAGGCGATAAGTGCCGATGCCCTGACCAAAGAACCCCTCGCCCGTGTTCTTTGCACCTTCGATGACCAGCGGCGGCCGGCCATAGTAGGCGAAGGCGCCGCACAACGCGAGAAGGAGCACCGTCACGCCGGCCAGACCGATGGCGCGGCGGCGCTGCACGCCGGGCGGAAGTGGTGGGCTGATGACGGCCGCCGCCGGAATGACGAGCGTCCCCGCGAACCGATCGCCGAGGCGCTGATGAAGTCGTGAGTTGAGCGTGAAGATTCCACCTACTAAATAGAGGAAGGGCAGCGCGTCGAGAAGACGGCCGATGTTGCGCAGAATGGCGGCTTGCCAGCCGACGCGACGACCCTCGAGGTCGGTGACACGGAGGCCTGCGACGCTTTTTCCGACGGTTGCGCCGAACAGGCTTTCGAGCACGGCATAGTAGGCCACCCACAAGAGCGTCAACCAGAACCAGTCAACCGTCGTTTGTGTCGTGAACGAAGCGAAACTCCCGCTCGTCATCGACGGCACAACCCCGCCAGTGACCCGGGTCACACCAAAGGTCCCATTGACGACCGCATCCAGGAGCGAGATGACGACAACGTCCACAACGAGCGCGGCGAACCGCCGCGGCAGCGCTTGCCCGGTCGCCGCCGCAAGATCGATCGGGGCCGCCGTCGGAGCCCCCGCCAGGCCCATGTGCCCCCATTGTGACGCGCCCCAGACGCCTTTGCGTGCCTGCGCGACCATGTCAGGTCGTTGCATCGATAACCAAACTGGGTGGCCGCCCTGTAACGAGTGAGGCGTTCGTCCGTTGTGATGGGTGAGAACCGTGAGAGGGGGTCACAGCTGGACACCGCCGACCGCAGTTGGTTCGAGCCGTTAGCCCGGACGTTTGAGCGGCCGGCCTATCACTTTGCAGTGATGCTAACCCGGGATCGTGCCATCGCTGAAGAACTGGTGCAGGAGGCTTTTGCACGGGTCTGGGCATCCCCGCGGACCCCTTCCGCAGAGCCGGACTTTCGCCGGTGGCTCTACCGGGCCATCACTAATCTTGCCCGGGATTACCATCGGCGCCGACTGCTCGAAAGTAAACTCCGTTTCTGGGCTCCCCCCGAGATCGACCCCCTCGAAGAGGTGGTCCACCGGGCCGAGGACCGGGACCTGTTACGGGCCGTCCTGGCCCTGCCAATCAAGGATCGCCAGGCGATCTATCTGCGCTATTTCGACGGCCTGTCCTTCGTCGAAGTTGCCCAGGTTATGGGGACGACGGAGTCGGCCGCCCGGGTGCGCGTCCATCGCGCGTTGAAGGAACTGCGCGGTCGCCTGGGGCCGAGTTCTGTCGCGGAGGTGCCAGCGTGAGCGATTTCAACGTCGAGCTCGAAGAGCGCCTCCGCGAGCTGTCGTTCGTGTTCAAAGACGGCATCGAGCCGCCCGCCACGCTGCACGTCGGCATCATGAGCCGGAGCGCCCGCCCGCCCGTCCGCCGGCGACCCAACCTGGTTCGCGAGCTTTCCCTGGCAGCGGCGCTCGTCGTGTTCGTCGCGCTGATCGCCTTCACGTTCTCCAAGCTGCACCTGCTCACGGTGGCTCCGGTCAAGCCGTCGCCGCATCCGACCACCAGCGTCATTCCCTGGACTTCGACGCCGATGGTGTTGCCATCTGCCTCGGCGCAGCTCGCGACGCCGGCGGAGGCCGCGACCTGGATTGGGCAAGCCGTGATGATTGCCCCCGTCTTGCTGCCGTCGTCGATCGCGGACGACTATCAGGCTGAATTCCTGGCGGATCAGAAAGGCTTTGCTGTCGATTACGCGAGCACTAGCCGGCACGCCACCATCCAGCTGGCGACGACGCAACCGGTAATGCCCGCGCCCGACTCTCATAACCGCCGAAGCACGCGCCCGTTCCGTGCCGCCACCGCGACGTACCAGGTCGACGGCACATCAGCCACGGCTCCCCGACGGCTCTTCTGGACTGAAACCGGAACGGGCCAGGCCATTGCCTACTCGCTGATCGCCGACGGCCTATCGGAGACCGACTTCTGGCAGATAGCGAACTCTCTGCAGCCGGTGACCACAAACGTTGGTGTCCGAGCATGCGTCGCTGCGGATCTTCACGCCGCTTCCGGCCACGGCAACGGCGCCGGTGGCCAGGTCTTCAACCAGATCCTCCTCAGCAATCAGAGCGGCACGTCGTGCCTGCTCGAGGGCACGCCCGGGCTCTTGTTGCGGACGAGCGCCGGACGATCGATCTCGCTGCCTCAGACGGTCATGTCGGTGCCGTGGCTCCAGACACCGCCGGGCCCGGCGCTGATGGCGCCGAACTCGCCGGCCCCACAACCGGACCTGGGCGCGCAGCAGGGGTTCGGCCAGGCCTCCATCACCTATTCGATGTGGGACTGTCCCGCCAATCCGACCTTCGCCTCGCTGATGATCGTGCTGCCCGGTCAACGAGGCACGCTGACCATTCCGGCGGACGGCGCGGGCTATTCATGGGGCGGCGAATGCGATGGCGGCGCGGTCCAGCGAATGGTGGTCTCGCCCTTCATCCCGACCCAACCGGCG
>Ga0307478_10002131_pt1 | contig 16048 bp, 11 predicted proteins | sample atmos_gasesECM4C_2_FD_203713 | JGI IMG/M metagenome (GOLD analysis project Ga0307478, IMG submission 203713) | Hardwood forest soil microbial communities from Morgan-Monroe State Forest, Indiana, United States - atmos_gasesECM4C_05 | ecosystem: Environmental > Terrestrial > Soil > Temperate...
ACGGAATCCAGACTCTGACTGAGATTCGCAAGCTCTACCCCAAGCTTCCCGTGATCATGTTCAGCACTCTTACCGAGCGTGGGGCCGCAGTCACGCTCGAGGCTTTGTCGCTGGGTGCTTCCGACTACATGACGAAGCCCACGAACAGCGAAAGCCTCGCTGGCGCCATGGAGCAGGTTCGGCGCGAGCTGATCTTCAAGATTGTTTCACTCGGGCGCCGCAACAGCGTACTCTCCTGTCCTCCGGTTTCCGCGTGCAAAAGGCAACTCGGCGCTCACCGGATCGATGTGCTCACGATTGGAGTCTCCACCGGCGGGCCTAAGGCTCTGGCGCAAGTTATTCCGTGCCTCCCCGCGGAATTTCCCGTGCCGGTCGTCGTCGTTCAGCATATGCCCCCGCTTTTCACTCGTCTGTTGGCCGAGCGCCTGAATTCTCAGTCGCGCTTGGCGGTGCAGGAGGCCGAACCCGGAAAAACTCTGGAACCGGGGCGAGTCTGGATTGCCCGCGGCGACCATCACCTGACCGTCGCACGCAAAGGCGCGCACATTGTCCTGAATTTGAATCAGGAACCACCAGAAAATTTTTGCCGACCGGCTGTGGACGTGCTGTTTCGGTCGGTGGCGGAGGTGTACGGCCCGAGCACGCTTGCCATAGTTATGACCGGCATGGGCTCTGATGGCGCGCGCGGAGTCGCTCACATCCGAGAAGCCGGTGGGGAAATTTTCGTGCAGGACGAGCCCTCCTCGGTCGTCTGGGGTATGCCGGGCGCCATCGTCAGCGCTGGCATGGCCGACAAAATCTGCCCGCTGCCGGAAATCAGTCAGGAGATCATTCGTCGCGTCCAGACTGGCCGAACTCGAATCTCCGCGATATCGGCAACCGTGCAAGCGTGAGCCAGATGGGCACAAGAGCAAAGTAAAGGGCCATGGCAGCTTTCGACGAACAAGTGGCGAATACCGCGACGAAGTCTGGTGCCGAGGACCTGAAGGACCCTGCCTACCTAAAAATCCGCGATGTGATTTATCAGATCTCCGGTATTTACCAGCCCGAGGAGAAACTGTACCTGCTTGCCTCCCGCTGCGCGCGGCGCATGAGCGTAGTCCATGTCAAGTCTCCGTCGGAATACCTTGACCACCTCACCATACGCGCCAACCGCGACACTGAGCTGCGTTTACTGCTGAACGAAATCACCATCGGCGAGACATACATGTTTCGCAGCCCACCCCAACTCGACGCGCTACGCAACGTCATCCTCCCTCAACTGATAGAAGCCAAAAGCGCGATGGGATTCAAGCGGCTCCGCCTATGGAGCGCAGGTTGCTCAACCGGGGAAGAACCCTACACCCTGGCGATGTTCCTGCTAGAAGAAAGTGCCCACCTGCTTGCCGGTTGGACGTTCGACATTCTGGCCACCGACTTGAACGACAATTCGCTGGCGGCCGCCAGAGCCGGGATCTACCGCGAGTACGCTCTGCGGAGCACGAGCGAGCAGTTAAGAAAGAAATACTTTAGGCCCCACGACGAAGAGCGCCTGCAGGTCACCGATCAGATCAAATCGCTGATCCGGTTCGATCGGGTCAATCTTAACGACGACGGCAAAATGACCTTCCTCAAAGGCATCGACCTGATCTTCTGCTGCAATGTTCTGATCTACTTCGACCTCAGTTCGAAGCGCAAAGTAGTGCAGCACTTTTATTCCAACCTGTTGCCCGGCGGATATCTGTTTCTTGGACACGCCGAATCGCTCTACCAGGTGGACGACCGGTTTCAGCTGGCGCATTTTCCCGGCGCGATCGGCTACTGGAAGGCACCGGTCGGATATAGGGGAGACGGCAAGCCATGAATTCATCGAAGCTCGAGCAGATCCGCCCCAAAATCGAGGCCCTGGAGGCCATCCCCACTATTCCCGCCGTCGTCCTTCCGCTGACTTCGATGCTGCAGTCAGCTCCGGATCAAGTGAACATAGAGCGCATCGTCGAGTTGGCATCCTACGACGGCACTATCGCCGCACAGTGCATCCGGATGGCGAACTCGCCGTTATTCGGCCGCAGGAACACCGAGACTGTGCGCAGCGCGATCCTTGCCCTTGGTCTGAAACGTGTCGAAGCGATCCTGTTGGGCTGCTGCCTGAACCAGATTGTCCCCTCCGACAAGTGGGTGTTCGATGCGATGACCTTCTGGCGGCATTCCCTGGGCTGTGCGTTGGTAAGTCGAAGGATGGCCAAGCTGATCGGCTATCCCGATCCTGAAAAAGCTTACCTGGCCGGTCTGGTCCACGATCTGGGAATCCTTGTCAACACCATTGCATGCCCGGGGGAATTCCTTCAGGCGATCCGTACGGCTCGTGCTGAGTTTCTCGCCTTGCATCGCAGTGAGGAGCGGAATCTCGGCTTCACCCATTGCCAGAGCGGGAAGATTCTTGCGGAGCGATGGAGTTTTTCCGCAGATCTGATTGAGGCGATCGAATTCCATCACGACCTGGGACAGTTGGCCTCTCGCCCGCTAGCCTCCCTCATTCATATCAGCGATTTGCTTTGCCGGTTGCGCGATTTGGGATATGGATACTACGAAGCGATGGGTGTTCACCTGGCGGGTGATGCGGCCTGGGCGGCCTTAGCCAATCAATACCCGGAGCTGGCCAAAACCGACTTGGCGCGTCTTACCATGGACATCGACGGAGCCATGGACGAGATTACCGCGATCGTCGATGCTGTGTTTAAACCTCAGCAGCCCTCAACGGAGCAATGAACCTCGCCTCATCTGCCAACTCTGAACTATTTCAGCCCCTTCACGACGTACCCTACCGAAAGGTTCTGTGAATAGACGTAGACATAAGCAGTGCCGTCCGCCGAGAATCGGGGTCCTGCCGCGCCGGCTCCAGCCGGCAATCCTTCGCCGAAGGTTTTCCAGAATTCCATTTTTCCCGTCGTCGCATTTACCCGATAGACCTTCGCAGTCCGTTCACGGCGGAGGCTCGAGACCGCATAGAGCGACGTCCCGTCTGCCGTCCAGCCCGTGACGTAGTATTTCGAATCCAACCCTGGGATTGGACGCAGACCGCTTCCGTCCAAGGGCCAAACTGCCCAGTTACCGTCCGGTCCCGTGACTGCGACACTTCGGCCGTCGGGCGACAAGTTTGTGCCCGCGACACCCTCAGGCGTGATGGGCTTGGCATCTCCGCTGCTCAGATCGATCAGATAATCGCGTTCTCCATGGCCAGCCTCGATTCCCATTGCCAGCGACTGCTTCCCATCCGGAAGGTAGAGGACAGCGTTATAGCTGATCTTGTCGTGGGTCAACTGGCGGGCGTCGCCTGCTCCTGTGGGCACCAGGCTCAGCGGACCACCTTTGGCCGGCTTGGTAATCACCCATTTCCCATCCGGCGAAATTGCCAGTCCCTCACCTTCGCCGATTCGCACTGGCGGCGAACCGTCGGTATTGCGCAGGAAAACTGTGTAATTCGGCCCGCCTCCGTCTGCCTCTTCCTCAAACAAAACTTTTCTGCCGTCGCGGCTCAGGTCTCTTGGAATTGACCACCCCAGCCAACCCAATTCGCGTTCTTCTTTGCCGCCAGGCGGGATGCCTCGAATCCCAATACGAATCTGTGGAGTGATCATCAGCCCCACGCCATTGCGCATGTCCTCCAGCCACATGCCTCCCGGGACGTTGGTGATGGTGCGCAGCTTGCCTGCGAGTGTCACGCCCCGCAAATTTTGTGCGCTACCGGTGTCCGATGCAGTGAACCAGATCTCATCGCCCTTCGGAGACCACTGCACCCCCTCGATCGACGACCAGCCCGAAGCCAATTTCTTCTCGTGACCCTCCAGGTCGACGACCGCGACCGAGCCTTCGTCGTCGCCACCCGGATTCTCGTGATCGGCAAACGCGATCCACTTACCGTCCGCGGAAATTTTGGGATGGCTGATCCAATTGACGCTGTCCAACAGCGCGTGCCCGATTGGATATTCCAACCGCCAGTGATGATTCTCGGGCACGTAACGCACGACCGCCAGGCTTTCCCCATTTGCCGACCAGTCTGCGTCCTGCACATTCTCAAGCACCTCACGTGGCGTGCCACCACCCAACGGAACGCGAGCCAGCGTCCCAGAGCGCGCATAGCCTCCGTAGTAGACGGTATTGAGTCGGATCGCCAGCTCACCGTTTTTCGAAATGGAAAGTAATTCTGCGTTCTTGAGCCCCAACTCGCGCGATCCGGTATCGTTGGTCCGCGCCGTGTAAAGCTGATCGTCGTTGCCTTCCCACGAAGCGCTATACACAATGCTGCTGTCGGGAGTGAACCGGGCATTGCCGATGGACCCTGTCCGGAACGTGATCTGCTGATACTCAGCCGGAGAGGTGGGACCGCTGCTCTTCCCCAACCACCAGCCGAGCCCAAGCACTGCTGCCGCAACCACAATCGCGCCGCCTGCGGTCGCCAGAGAGCGCCGCCTACGCCCCGCATCCGCTTGCTGCACCGCCGCCTGCGCGCCGGACTTCGTGGAAGTCGAGACCTCGGTCAGCGCTTCCAGATCGAATGCCAGATCACCGGCCGACTGGAAACGCTGGGAAGGATGCTTCTCCAGGCAGTGCCGCACAATTCGCTCCAGCCCCGGTGGAACATTGCGCGCCGTTTCCGACAGCTCCGGCGTCTCCTCTTTCAGGATTGCGCTCATCGTGTCCGCCGCGCTCTCGCCGTGGAAGGCGCGCTTGCCTGAGACCATCTCGTAGAGAATCGCTCCGAATGTAAAGACGTCAGATCGATGGTCCGCGGGTTTCCCACGAACTTGCTCCGGCGACATGTAACCTGCGGTGCCCATCACGACTCCAGCCTCAGTTGCTACCTGCACGGTGGGTGCATCCCCGCTGCCGCCTTCCGTTTCCGGCCGGGTTAACTTGGCCAAGCCGAAATCCAGTATCTTTACCCGGCCATCGTTCGTTAGGAACAGGTTCTCGGGCTTGAGGTCGCGATGTACGATGCCTTTTTCATGCGCTGCCGCCAGCCCGCGAGCCACCTGCAACGCATAGTCGATGACCTTGCGGATGGGTAGTGAGCCGTTCTTGAGCCGCGCGCGGAGAGTTTCGCCTTCCAGTAATTCGGATACGACATAGGGCGCGCCGCCCTGCTCTCCGATATCGAAAATCGAAAGAATGTTGGGATGGTTGAGCGCCGCCGCAGCGCGTGCCTCTTGCGCGAAGCGCTGCAGCCGGTCACGATCCGCCGAGAAGGAGGACGGCAGAATCTTGATCGCCACCGTGCGATTCAGCCGCGCGTCATGCGCGCGATACACCTCGCCCATGCCGCCCGCACCCACGAGCGACTCAATTTCGTACGGCCCAAGTTTTGTTCCGGAAGTCAGTGTCATGCGTTCGGCGATTATACCTGTCCTGCGATTCTCCTTCGAAGGATCAGCAGTCTTATCGATTGACACCCAACAAAAACCGCCCCTCGCACGAATGAGGCGACCGCCTGAACTTTCTCTTCCAGGAGACCCTTCGACACATCCGCTGCCTTGCCGTTGGACAGGCTGGTCCATTACGGACACTTAATGAGAACCGGCAAAGAATTTCAGAGAGAAACACAGCGACGGTCACCTGATAAAACTTCGCTCTCGGCAAATCACTGAAAAACTTGAATCAGCAGCGAACCGCTATGACGAAACACAAATCGAGACCCCGGACCTTCGTTTCTTTTCATCGGAATTCAGATTGCTCTTCTCAAGCCCGTGCCGGGGCAACCTCATAAACGTACTAATGATCCCGTAAGTCGCAGCCCCGGACTCATTTTGATTCTCTGCATTTTGTTGGTAACCGGGAGTGGTGGCTGCTTCTGGGGCGGTGGGAGGGAAACTCCGGATGATAGTGACCCGCGAGTCAGGTCCACCCTGCACCTGGAAACGTTTGTTCTGAATCTTGCCGATCCCGAACAGAGATCGTACCTGAGAGCAGGAATTGATCTCGGGTTGAATCGTGAGTTGAAGCGTGGAGAAGAAGCTCCCATCGCGGAAGTGCGCGACACCATTCTCGATGTCTTGTCCCAGGCTCGCGCCGATGAACTACTGACCGCCTCGGGCAAAACAAAACTGAAAGAGAGAGTACTGGGCGCGCTGCAGCAGCGCATTCCACGCCTAGGGGTGGAGCAGGTTTTTGCCTCGGCCCAAGTCGATCAGCGCAAAGTAGGAAGACTCGCTTTAGCCATTCAAGTTGCCTTTCAGGAATTAGGGGTCTTTCCGGCGTCTACCACGCAGATTCCACTTCATCCCAATGAGCCGATGCCATTCAGTACGGTGCAGGCCATTGAGAATGCGAAGCACGATTCCGAACTCGGTCGTATCGCGTCATCGCCGAATGGATCGCTCGATGCTGCTTCCGAGGAGGCCAACTTATCGGCCCTCCAGTCGGAGTTGCAGCAGGCGCTCGCGCATGAGATTGCACTGCGAGCGGTAGCATTGCACCGTGAAGAAGAAGGCCTTGTGATCAGTCTGCGCGAGTTCGGTTTCTTCGACAGCGGATCTGCCACATTGAAGCCTTCCGCCATGCCCACCCTCGACCGCATCGCTTCCATCCTTGCAGTGCGTACGTGCCGCTTGCGGGTGGAGGGCCACACCGATAACGTCCCGATCCATACTGTGCAGATGGATTCGAATTGGGAACTCTCGACGGCACGATCGACCGAACTCGTGCGCCTTATGATCCAACGCTACCGCTTTGTTCCCGAGCGTCTGTCCGCCGCCGGCTTCGCCGAATACCATCCCATCGCCACCAATCAGACGCCTCAAGGCCGAGCACAGAATCGCCGCGTCGATCTGGTGATTCTGAGCCATGAAGTGGCGCGGATCGCGCTTCCCCAGGTTCGAACATCCAAACCCAGCCCAACCGTCCGTTGATCAGCGAAGCCAATTCTTCCTGCCGCGGAAGGTTCCTTTAAAGTTCATCACTCTTGCGCCGATGAACTTCAGTTGAATCTCCGGGAGATAACGATCCTCCTGCACAGGCGCTGTACGCCTTCGCTTAAAAGGCTTCTCTTGCAAGGCGCGGTCGGCATATTCGCCGATCAGGAGCACTCACAAGGCTTCCACACGAGTACCGCTGTAATGCACAGCGCATATAACGCCGACGGGCCGCCCGACCCAGAACTCATTAGGGTTCGCGACCTGCTCTATCGCGTCGCTGGAATCTTCCATCCAGACAACAAGCTCTGCCTGCTGTTCGATCGCTGCAGGCGACGGATGAAAGAGCTGCAGGTGCCGTCGCTTGGCGGATATTTTGAGCGCCTCACCACGCACCCGGCCCGCCAACTGGAACTGATCGCCCTCTTGAACGAGATTACGATTGGGGAGACTTGCTTCTTCCGCAATCAAGCCCAGCTCCAGGCGTTGCGCTACATTGTCATTCCCAAGATTCTGGCGACAAAGGCCAGCCTTGCCGTGAAGCGGCTGCGCATCTGGAGCGCCGGATGTTCCACCCTCGAAGAACCTTACGCGATCAGCATGCTCCTGTTCGAAGAAGCGCACAGCGCTCTCGCCGGCGATTGGGCGCGGCTCACATTCGAAATGGATTCTTACCTGGACGACGTCCACTCCCTCGTCCACGCCATTTACCGCACATGAACCCGGAAGATTTTTTCAAAAAGCCTCAGCGATCATCTTCAATTCAGGTCCATCCCAACGCGTGTGTCGTAAGCCCAACAATCATCGCTTTGGGAGCTTCCACCGGGGGCCCTCGAGCGTTGGAACAGATTCTTCCCCTTTTTCCGCGCGACCTGCATGTCCCGATTTTGATCGTTCAGCACATGCCCCCCGGCTTCACGCGTGCGTTTGCCCAACGGTTAGATTTTCTTTCTTCAGTCGCCGTGCGTGAGGCGATCCAGGGCGAGAGTATCGATCCAGGTGTCGTTTACATAGCGCCCGCGGGAGTTCACATGACGGTACAGAGAAGACTTGGATCGCGAGCCTTTATAAGGCTTGATCCCAATCGCGCCAGTCATCTCCACGTGCCATCGGTCGACAAGCTCATGAAATCCGTCGCCGAAGCTTTCGAGGAGCTGGCGATGGGCGTCATTCTGACCGGAATGGGCGCCGACGGTGCAGAGGGGATGAGCGCTATTCAGCGTCACGGAGGCTTCACTATCGGGCAGGATGAGGCTAGTTGCACCGTTTACGGCATGCCGCGCGTTTGCGCCGAGAGAGGCAGCCTCTTGCGCATCGTTCCACTTTCCAGGATTCCCGCGGAGATCCTCAAAGCAACGCGGTACCGCAAGCGTGCCTGACTGAAAGATCTTCCTCGGTGTCGTTTCCGGAATTCAGAAGGTCGTTAATCTTCCGCAAGAGCACTTCCGATGAGAAGGGCTTAGCCAGACATTCAGTACCTTCAGGTTCAATCGGACGCAACTGCTCCGCGTATCCAGTGACGAACAGCACTTTGAGTTCCGGTTGTCGAAGCCTCAATTTTCTAGCCAGAGCGCGTCCAGTTTCCCCGGGAAGGAGCAAATCTGTAAGCAGCAGGTCCAGCTCGCCGCACTGCCGACTGTACTGAACCTGGGCCTCTGCCGCATTCTTTGCGGTCAGCACCTTGTAGCCGGCGGACTTCAGGACCTGCTCGGTGACTTCTCGCACGAATTTCTCGTCTTCGACAAGGAGAATGGTCTCGCCGCCGGCTAGTTCTGACTGCTCACGAACACAATTCAATCGAGATCCGTTTTCGGTCGGTTCTGGCATCTGCGGGAACATGAAGTCACCTCGTGCGGGGCTGTGCTGGCGTCTTCAGGCAGTCTCGGCTCATCTTCTGTTTGGTGAGCAGCTTGGCTGCCACGATCCATTGAACGGGGACCGGCATCATAGTCGCCTGCAGCGACCATACTTATAGGCGATCGGAGTTGGAATGTTCCAAAAAGACGATTGGGATCGTTTCAGTTTGGGAACCGGTTCGGGAACGAGGAACCAATCTGGCACTGCGTCCCTCTGCTACTTCGGGGCGGTCAGAACCGTCTCGTTAGGATCAAGTACGATCTTATGGGTTCCAGCCGGAGCATCGAGGTGAAAGGACGATTCCTCTCCATCGGCAAAGACCCTGCCCAGCAACACCGATTGCTTTCCGCTGACCGCATACACCGGGACGGATGTCACCAGGTCCTGCGGAGCGTCCTTCTGCACGATCGTTCCGCTGACCACCGATCCACTGCCCTTCGGCGTGAACTTTACGGACCTCAATTGCAACGTAGGGAGCGACGTGCCGTTTACCCAACCATCGAAAAACCAGTCCAAGGAACGCTTCCCTTCATAACGCAGCGACACCGGCAGTTCCTCAGCAAACACATTCATCAGTTCGCGCGTGGTAATGGATTTGCCCTCGTAGCGCTCACGAACCTTGCGAAGTGCCCGCACAAACGGTTCGTCTGGAGCACCGGAAACTTGAGATGACTCTGGCTGTGCGGCCCCGTCTTTCAGCATGCTTCGCAACATGTGAAACAGCCATGTCGCTCGTCCGTAACTGATCGCCTCATATCCATGCGGAAAATTTGACGACAGCAACCGCTGACCCAGCGTCACTGGTCCCGCATCCATCGGGGCGACTCCATCTTTGTTCTTCTGCACCAGGTCGCGGCGGTATTTGTCCATAATTTGCCGGAAGCCGGCCGGGTTCTTCTCCTGCACCATCATCAGGGCACAGTAATTTGACAGGCCCTCGGAAAACCACTGGTCGCGATACGAGTCCCAGCTCACCAGATCCCCCCACCACTGGTGCGCCGTCTCGTGCGCCGGAATCGATTCCTCCATCAGAATCCGATATGGCTCGTAGTGCAACTGCTCCCGCTCTTGCCGATCGAGGAAAGCGTAAGAGGACAGGAATACCAGTCCGGGCCAACCCTGACTCTCAGGGCCCGGAAGTTGGGTTAGCGATAGCCGGCTGTAGGGATAAGGGCCAAATCTCTGCGCATAATACCGGATGGCCCGCGCCGCCGCCTCACCTACCACCCCTTCGTTTTGCGCTGGCGAAGGACGACGCGGCACGACGACCGGCACGGCTCGCCTGGTGATTTCGGAAGCTTTGGGGTCCACCGGCTGAATTGGAGCGCTTGGAAAGTTCCGCTCCACAGTCTTCGTCGCATAGGTCTCCACATCCACATTGCCCGCTTTGTTTTTGAAGACTGTATATTTCCCCAGATTGAATCCCGCGAAAGGAATGGGCCGCTCGGAAACCCATCGTGAAGTTTGCATGTCAGGGGACGCCTGGGAAGGCTCTTTCGAAACCGGAGTTGGTTTGCCCGTAGCGACTAGCGTCCAACTCTGCGGGTAATGAAATTCTAGATCGAAATCGGACATGGCCATGCCCCGATTCGGATACCACGTGCCGCGATCACCAACATAGAGCAAGCCGGCGCCGCCCGCGTCCTCGAGTACGTCCCCCCCATAAACGAATTCCAGTTCGAATGTCTGACCTGCTACAGGCTGCTCCGGCAAAATCACGGCCATGATGTCATTTCCCCGGCGGGCGAGTTGCGTTCCTTCGACTGCGGGATTGTGAATGAATTCGACCGGCTGGCCCGCGAGCTTGACGCTTTCCACCGTCAAAGCCCGGGATAACTCGAAAAAGATGACGCGAGACTCAGCACTCCGGATCTCAAGACGGAGGATCGCGTGCGCATGAATTCTCCTGGGCGGCTCGACATCGGTCGTAATTACAAAATTCCGAATCGTGACCCAATCTTCCCTCGCGTGTGCGTCGAGTTTCGGAGAATTTCCGGCTGCTCCCTCTGGGCTGGTCGACGGAGAAAATGAAGTCCACACGTCGTAATACGCCACTCCGTTTTCAGCATTTCGGGCTTGACCCGCTTGCACTTGTTCTCTCGCGAGCGAATCAAAGTAAACGTCAAACACACCGAGTTTGGTTCCCTGCAGCCGCGCGTGCAGGAAGCGATCCGCCATATCGATCGTGGGGCTCGACTGTGCGCCCTTCACGGGAAGCAATTGGCTGAAGCTCTGCAGTAGTCGCATGGCATCGCTTTGCGCCAGATTTCTCGCGGTCGATTTCCAGCCATTAACGAACTCTCCCTTGTTATCAGTCGCCCGCAGGTCAGGCCGCAGAGTCTCGGGCACGTCATCGTTGAACCGGAAATATGCCGTAGCGAAATGCTCCTCAAGGATGGCCATCCCGGTAAAGAGGCTCATCGATCGTCGTTCCACCTCCGTCGGTGGGACAAGCAGCACCTCCCCGTCACCTTCGAAGAAGGCTCCAGTGACCTTGCCCATCACATCCTGCGTGAATGCGATAGTGCCGTCCTCTAAGGTGATGTGCACGGCCGAACGATCGAGAGACGCTCCTCGCACTTGATACACGCGAGTGGGGTCCAGTTCGACCTGTCCCAGTTGCAGATAAAGGGTCTCGGCAGCCTTGCCAGGGGAATTCTGTCCTTCCGCGGAGGCAAGTTGCAGAGCGCAGAAAAAAGGGAGACTTGCCGCCACAATCCACAAGCCACGCGCCCTGATTAGTACCTTCGTCACGTAGAAAGGCGATCCCCTATTGCTAGAATGCGCCTGAATGCGCCTGCGTGTCACCATCCTCACTATCTTCATAGGCTGTCTTGGAGCTTGGGCGGACACGATCCATCTAAAAAACGGTCGCACCATCGTCGTCGATCAGGTTCGCGAAAACGGCAATCGTTACGAGTACGAGATCGGCGAAGACTCCTACGCGATCCCGAAATCTTCCGTCAACCGCATCGAGGCCGGGGGCATGCCCACCCACGGTTCCGCCGCGGGGAAAGCCGCCGACCTTCCCAATTTCCAGCCCGCCGATAGTCTGGCGAATGAGAGCACTGTCTTTGTCGAGATCGTAAAAGAGGGCAAGGTCGATACCGACCTACTCGCGAAGCTCGAAACCAAGGGCAATGCCGAGCTGAGCGCTACCGCGAATTTCATTGCTGGCAAGTTCGAATTTGAACACGGTAACATTGCCAAGGCTCGCGGATATTTTGAGAGCGCCTTACGTTTCCAGCCGGACAACTCCACCATCCTTATTTACTACGCGGCCCTTTTAGTGCGCACCGGCGGTGCCGCTCAGGCCCTGCCCTATGCTCAACGGGCCGTCCGGTCCGCCCCCGATTCGCCCGACGCCTACACCATACTGGGTTACGCACAGTTCGCCTCGGACCGTACAAAAGAAGCGGTCGAGTCTTGGAAGCATTCGCTGGCCCTTCGTCCGGATCCGGCGGTGCGCCAGTTTTTGGCCAAGGCTCAGCGTGAGCAGACCGTCGAGGCCGAGTTCTCGCAAGGCGAGAGTAGTCACTTTGTGCTCCACTATGAAGGAAAGCAAACGTCGGAAGGTCTGCGTTCTCAAATTCTAGCGGCGCTCGAATCCGATTATGACGATCTAGCTCGTGATCTCGGCAACCCGCCGCATGACAGCATCCTCGTCACGCTGTACACCGAGCAGGCCTTTTTTGATGTAACGCACGCTCCGACTTGGTCGGGTGCTATCAACGATGGCAAGCTCCGCATTCCGGTAAGCGGTCTAGGTTCCGTGACTCCGGAGCTGGCACGAGTTCTCAAGCACGAACTCGCTCACTCCTTCATCACGCAGCTTTCTGGTGGCCGTTGTCCTCCCTGGCTCCATGAAGGAATTGCGCAGTTGCTCGAGCCCAAGAGCCTGGGCGGTGACGGACGCCAGCTGGCCTTGCTCTTCAAGTCGCAGCACAATATCCCGCTGAACGCCTTGGAAGGAAGCTTCTTCAATTTTTCCGGGACTCAGGCCTATGTTGCCTATGCCGAGTCGCTGGCCGCCGTCTCTTACATCAACGAGTCCTACGGAATGGGCGACATCCAACGCATCCTGCAACGAATCAGCCAGGGCAGTTCTACCGAAGCCGCTTTACGCGCCACTATCCACTCCGATTACGGCCAGTTCGAAACCGACCTGGCGAAATATCTCGCCGACAAGTACGGCGAATAGCGATCTACCCGCATTGAAGATCCACCTGACACCACGTGATTGCCTGGTTTGCCTGTCCTTCCCCGCTGTGCTACTTTCGCCTTGAGCCAGCCGCTCATGCGCTCACTCTTCCATCACCGCGCTTCCGAGCATCCGCCACTGGTCGAGCCGGTTCCCAACAGTTTCCCAAGAATCGAGGGAGCGGAAATCGGTGCCGCATTTTCCGGAAAGCGCGTGGGCGGAGATTTCTTCGACGCCTTTCGGGCCAATCCTCAGCGAATTCTTTTCGGCATGTTGGATGTTGCCGGGCGCCGGGAGGACATTCGCGGCATCCTCAGTGCCGCGCAGGATATCTTCCGCAATCGCGGAACAGAGCTGTTCTCCGCTGTAGACATCAATGAGGCGGACGCCATGACGGAGCTCTGCCTCGAACTCAACCGTGGCGTAATCGATGCTGCGAGCGGTGTGCACTCCTGCCCTGCCTTCGTCGCTTGCTATCACGAGCAGTTCGGCACGCTCTGCTACACCAATGCCGGGCACATACCCGCCCTGTTGCGCGACCGTTCGGGAATTTCGGAACTAGCCTCCACCGGCCTGCCGTTGGGATTGTTTTCCCATGCTACGTGCGACGCTCCAATCGAAGGTTTGGAAAAAGGGGCCGCGCTGCTGGTAGTTTCCCGCGGAGTGGTGGAGTGCGGCGGGGATAATGACAAGTCATCCCAGGAATTCGGTCTGAAGCGGGTCCAAGATTCCTTTGCAGAAGGGCCTCGAAGCGGCGCCCAGGAGCTCTGTACCCGCATCCTCAACGCTGCCAGTGAGTTCAGCCCGCTTACTGCTCTGTGCGACGATCGTACCGCCCTCGCTTTTGTACGATTGGGCTGAAGCCTGCAGCCAACTCTCGCCTTCTATACTTGCGTCAAAGCAAGCGAGTCACGACCTTGCACCCAAAGGAGTAGAATGTCGCCATCGGCCATAGCCCGCCTTTTGCCCGCAGGCCCAGGAAGCGTGGCGGCCCTCTGAAATCAATTATGAGAAGACTTTACCCGGTTCTTATTGCGTCGCTTTGTCTACCCGTTCTTGCCAGTGGTCAGGTTGTCGAAGAAATCATCACTAAGGTGAACAATCAGATCATTACGCGATCCGAGTTTCAGCGGAGCAAGGATCAGCTCCGCGATGAAGTCAAGCAGCAGGATCCCAACAACGCCGACAAGCTCTATGCTGATCGCGAAAAGGACGTCCTGCGAGATCTTATCGACCAACAGCTTCTTCTCGACAAAGGCAAGGATTTAAATATCACCGGCGACACCGACCTGATCAAGCGTCTCGACCAGATGCGCAAGGACATGAAGCTCGACTCTCTTGAAGCTCTTGAAAAAGAGGCGACGAAACAGGGTATCTCCTGGGAGGATTTCAAGCAGAATCTGCGCAACCAGATCATCACCCAGAAAGTGATTGGTGAAGAAGTTGGCGGCCACCTCAGCATCACCAATGAAGAAGAACAAAAGTTTTACGAAGCGCACAAAAGCGAGATGGAGCAGCCGGAGTATATCCGGCTCAGCGAGATTCTGATCGCACCCAAAGCCCTGCCGCAGCCCGCCCCCGCTCCAACAGGTGATCCGGCGACTGCGAATACGCAGCAGGCCGGTGACGAAATGGCTCGCAAGGCAGCCGAAGAGGCGGCTCTGAACGCAGCCGACGCAAAGGCTAATGATCTTCTCAACCAGATCCGCGACGGGGCCAATTTCGAGGACATTGCCAAAAAATTCTCCGACGGACCCTCCGCTGCCGACGGCGGCACCCTCGGCATGTTCAAACGTGGGCAGTTGGCCAAGGAATTGGAAGACAAAACGTTTGCCATGAAATCAGGCGAGGTCAGCGATGTGATCCGCACGAAGCAGGGCTACGTCATCCTGAAAGTGAATGATCACCAGATGGCCGGTGTGCCTCCATTCAAGGAAGCCCTCCCCAAGGTTCAGGACGCTTTGTACTACGAGAAGCTGCAGCCCGCCCTCCGCGCTTATCTCACCAAGCTGCGGGAAGAGGCGTATATCGATATCCATCAGGGTTATATCGATAGTGGCGCCAGCCCCAATCAGACCAAACCGGTCGAGACCGCGTCGGCTAAGGAGTCTGACGCCAAGAAGCTCAGCAAGAAGAAGAAAAAGAAGCTTGGCATCCTGTGATCGTTGGCGCGGATGATCGACCGCGCGTTTATACTCAGACAACATTCGTCATGAAGGATTTCTACATCTGCGACTGCGCGCGCCACGAGAATAAGGTCATCACTTCCACCTTCGTCGTTGTCGCCAAACAGATCAAGCCAAAGAAAACCGGCGATCCCTATCTTGCGCTCACCCTCGGCGACCGCAGCGGCCAGATCGAAGCAAAAATGTGGGACAACGTCGACGAGGTGCTCGAGGCCTTTGAGCAGGACGACTTTCTCAAGATTAAAGGCCTCATCAACAAGTACAAACAGCGCTTCCAGCTAACCATTCATAAGCTTCGGAAACTTGGCGAAGGGGAAATCGAGTTTGCGGACTACCTCCCCAAGACGACGAAAGACATTGATGAGCTCTGGCGGACGCTGGGAGATTTCGTCGACACCTTCCAGAATTCGCACCTGAAATCTCTCGTACGGGCGTTCATGGACGATCCGGAAATCGCCGCCGCCTATCGTAACGCTCCTGCGGCCAAGACACTACACCATGCCTACATCGGCGGCTTGCTCGATCACGTAGTTTCCTTGTTCCGGTCCTGTGACTTGATGTGCCGCAATTATCCCCAGATCAATCGGGATCTGCTCCTGACCGGCGCTTTCCTGCACGACATCGGAAAGATTCACGAGCTTACCTACAATCGTTCTTTCACCTACACGACAAAGGGACAGCTTCTTGGCCACATGATCATCGAGTTGGAGATGATGCAGGCCAAGCTTGCTCTCGTCCCCGATTTCCCCGACGAACTCAAGACGATGGTGGAGCACTTGATCATCAGCCATCACGGCCATTACGAATTCGGTTCGCCCAAGCTGCCCATGTTTCCCGAGGCTCTGATGCTGCACTATCTCGATGACCTCGACTCCAAGATGGAAGCCATGCGCGCCCACTTCGAGCGAGAGGCAACT
>Ga0307478_10002132_pt1 | contig 16039 bp, 11 predicted proteins | sample atmos_gasesECM4C_2_FD_203713 | JGI IMG/M metagenome (GOLD analysis project Ga0307478, IMG submission 203713) | Hardwood forest soil microbial communities from Morgan-Monroe State Forest, Indiana, United States - atmos_gasesECM4C_05 | ecosystem: Environmental > Terrestrial > Soil > Temperate...
CGCGAGGAGCGCACGCCGCCGGACGGCCGGAGCAATCCCACCGTGACGCGACACCAGACAACGAATGGAGGAATGTTCTTTGCCAAAAGCGCGCCCGATCTCATGCAGCGTCTGCCCTGCCTTCCAACGACGCCACACGTCGAGTTTCTGCTCCGCCGAAAACCCAAACCGCCTCCCTTGTTTCATAAACACCACCTTTGAAAACTGCTTTATATCAGATGGTGTTGCATCGACCGTTTGAACCGGCAGCGTTTACCAGGCGTTGGACGGCACAGCGCGATGTTCGGTCGCGCTTCCCAGGTCAACAAATTCTTGTGGCGAATGGTGCTTTGGGGCACGCTTGCAGTCCTGGAGCAGGCCTGTTCGCGATATGGTATCGCATCGCTATGCTGGAAATGATCCCTGAACAAGGACAGGACGCCTCTTGTCCGCCCCATCCTAATCTTGTCCGGCCATCCTAATAAGGATAAGGATCTCCGGGACGGGCTATGCGGATGCGATGGTCGGTAAACTTGTAATGTGCGCCGGGTAATTCAACCTTGGGCATGTGACAAGATACGCAGCGCTCTTTCGCAACGGGACAACTCTTGCTGACGGGAACACCAACCGAAGACTCCCGCGTAGAGTACGCCACTGGCTTGACGGACGCGCTTGTGTAGGTCTCTTTCTGGAACGAACTCGAATTCGCATCAGAGGATGCCCTGGCGTGGCAGGCGGTACAGTTGGCGTCGTAAGAAGAAGCATCGGATGTCAGCTCGATATGCGGGTCGTGGCACGCGACGCAAGCGAAGTGAGAGTTATTGGGATCATGCCCGCGACTGTTGAACAAGCGATAAGGTTGAAAACGCACATTCCCAATACCGCCAAGGTTGGGCATCATGGCCACCGTATCCACGTTACGATGGCACGCCCCGCAAAATTCCTGTGACAATTTCTCGGGAGGCAGCCTCATCGGATTAAAAATGTGCGGATTCGCTGAATCACCGGCGTTCATCGCCGCGACGTGGGCAGCGGCCGGGCCATGACATGCTTCACAGCTCACTCCGGGAACCACGTGATCCAGTTGCAGTTGATAGTCGACCGTAGCCGCGGTGCCGTGGCAGCTAAAGCAATTTCGCGCTTCCGTGCTCTCGATATCGCGTCCCGCCGCCTCTTGCAGGCTGGGCGGCGGGATTAACGCGTCGCCGATCGTCCAGTCAAGACCATCGATGGCCGTGTAATAGCTAACCCGGCCTTCTTGAAGTCTCCCCTCATGCCTAAAAACAAAGGTTTGCGCGATGCGGGCGTTTCCGAACGCATAAAGAATTGGCTCGCTGAGAGTCTCTTTTCCATCGTTCACGCGATAAACACTCCGCGACCCATCGGTGATGATTTCATAGGAATAGATTCCCGCCGTATAAGTCAGCCGTGGATGAGCCTTCAGCACCGCGCTTTGTGAGGGAAGGAACAGCGCGCGGGCCATAGAAGTGTGCGTCTGCGAATGCGTTTTTTCGGCGTGGCAGCCCGCACAAACTGCCCGCCCCGCGAATTGTTCTCCGGGAAGCTCTTTGCGCGGCCGAAATTCGGCAAAGTCAGTGACTTTGTCCTTCTTGGACTGACTCCTTCTGGAAGACAACGAAAAGGGATGAGCAAGCCCGGCGCCGAGAATGGCGAACAGAAGAAGAACGGAGAAAAGAATCCAACGCAGCCCCACAAACCGGGCCAATCGCACATGCCAGTTCGCACGAAAGCTCCGCCAGCTACTTTGCAACGATGCCCTGCCCTTCCACTACGGTAACGATTCGATCGACGGCAGACACGGCCAAAACTTCTTTCTTCCCGTCCGGCCAACGAATCTCAACACGCTCAATCTTGAAAGCCGACCCTAAGCCGAAGTGGACTCGAGGGTCGGAGCTCGACCCATAGCTCCCGCCGCTCAAAACATCAGCGCGCTGGCGAACTCGGCCAGCGGTCAGAAACACGGCGGCACCGATGGCATCGCGCGGGCTGTTCGCCGCTCCAATTAATTTGAAGGCAATCCAGTGATTTCCGTTCTTCACCAGGTTTCGAAGCAGCGCCGGAGCCGAATCCATATTATTGAGAACAACGTCGACATGACCATCATTGAAGAGGTCTCCGAACGCAGCTCCCCTGGCTGTGACCACGAGCGCTAGGCCGCTCCCCGTAGCAGGCGGCACCTCCTGGAACTTGGCGCCATCCACATTTCGGAAAAGTTGCGGGCGCTCGGCCCAAGTAGTGCCCCAATCCCGTTGGTCCACAGAGGGATAGACGTGGCCGTTAGCGACGAATATGTCCAGCAGGCCGTCGTTGTCGAAATCCAGGAAGCCCGCGCCCCAACCCAGGAACGGAATGGTGGAGCTGCCGAGCCCGGCCGGATAGGTAACGTCTGAAAAATTGAAATCGCCGTCGTTGCGATACAGAGTCTTGTAATCGTCGGAAAATGTCGTGATGAAGAAATCGAGGCGGCCGTCGCGATTGTAGTCTCCTACAGCAATCCCCATGGACGCCTGGGCGAGGCCTTCGTTGGTGAGGGCGAAGCCCGAGAGATAGCTAACGTCTTCAAACGTGCCGTCGTGGCGATTGCGGTAAAGATAGCGCGGAACCGAATCATTGGCCACCGCAAGGTCAAGCCACCCATCGTCGTCGACATCGACAAATATAGACGCCAGCCCGTAATAATTCTGCGGGTCGGCAACTCCCGCTTTCTTGCTGACGTCGGTAAACGTGCCATCTCCATTGTTGTGAAAGAGATGGTCGCCCTCTCCGGGAAGCCCGCGCGGACCACACATCAGAAAGCTCACGCCACGAAACTGGCAAGCATTCATGGAGACTCCAGCTTGACCAGCAACCGGAGGATGATCGGCGTCGAATTTCACGTAACCGGGAACGAATAGATCGACGAAACCGTCGCGATCGTAGTCTCCCCAGGTTGGCCCGGTGGACCAGCCACCCAAGGCCACTCCCGCCTTTTCCGCTACATCGGTGAAAGTCCCATCGTGGTTGTTGTGATAAAGCCGATTCTTTCCATAGTTGGCCACGTAAATGTCCGGCCAACCATCATTGTCATAGTCAGCCACAGCAACCCCAAAGCCCCAGCGCTCGTTCGCGACACCCGCCTTCTCGGTAACATCGGTGAACGTTCCGTCGTGATTGTTATGAAACAACATTGCGCGCGGCGCAGGCTCCTTGCCCTTAAGTGCGGGAAAAGTGGAACCGTTGAGCAGATAAATATCGAGCCAGCCATCGTTGTCGTAATCGAGCAAAGCTAGGCCCGATCCTGGCGTTTCCAGAATGGTTGATTTCTCGGGACCACCCGAGCAGTGCTTGAACTTAGCGAGTCCCGCTTCCCTGGCGATGTCAGTGAAAATAACGGGAGCGCCATCAACAAATCCGCCCGCAGTGATGGGCCGCGAAAGCGAGTCTTTGACGGCAGCATGAGGAGCGCCGGTGGATACACCCGTCGACTGAGCCGGTGGCGGTGCGGGGTGGTCCTGGTACCGCGCAAAGCTATCGAGTAAGAACGGAGTCCCCAAGATTAATAGAGTGGGCCAGAGGCGTCGGAAAAGTGGACTCATGGCTAAGCGCTGGGCAGACTATTCTGGTGCAGTAGAATCGCACGAAATGCAACGCCACGGCTAGACGTAACCTTCACTATGGATGGGGTTTGGGAGCAGTCGAGCCCTTGTTCTGAGAGGGTATTTCGGCCCGGTTCATTTCGTCGAGTTTCTGGAAAGCGGCCTTGGATTCCTCCGCGCGGCCAAGCTTGGAATACGCCCGGCCAAGCAGAAAATAGGCTTGCTTGAATTGTTGTTCGAGCTTCAAAGAAGCGTTCAACTCGGGAATAGCGAGCGCATACGCGCCGCCCTGAAATAGCGCATTCCCCAATGCGAAACGACCGGCTGGCGACTCCGGGTCGAGCGCAACTGCCTTGCGCAACCACTCCACCGCCTGCGGATAATCCTGTTTGTAGGTGTAGCAAGCGCCCAGCCCGTAAGCGATCTCATAGCTCAGCGGCCCGATTTGCGCCGCTTGCGTGTAATAGCCGATAGCTTCGTCAAACTTGGATTGTGACCGTTTCAATTCGGCGAGTTCCGTCGCGGCGTCAACCGAACGTGGATTGGCTTTCAGCGCATTTAGGAATTCGGTTTCCGATTCGCTCTTATTTTCCGCAACCAGCGCAGCTTCTCCCAGCAACTGATGCACACGGTCGGAATCGGGGGCCATGGCGAACAACCTCTGATATTCCTGCTGCGAAAGTTCTCGCGCAATGATGGACAGGTAATAGAGCGCGTCGACGTTCTTGGGATCTTGCGCCAATACAGTCTTCAACTGTGTGAATGCTTGCGAAAGCTTTCCCTGGGCAATCTCGACTCGCGCGAGGAGCACCCGAGCCGGCGCAGCTTTGGGATTGGCGCGAAGCTGCTGCTCGGCCAACTCAGCCGCCTGCCCATACTCACTCCGATAGAATGCTTCCTTCGCTTTGGCCAGCAACGCTGACTGCGCCGAGGCGTGAACACTCAGCATCAACGCCAGCACAAACGTGAATCCAAACCGGCACAGCGGGAGTCTGTTACGTTTCACGGCGTCTCGAATGGGCGCACCTCGACGATGCGAAGCAGTTCCTGAGCGCGCTCCGCCAGGGCAATCTTCAACTCCTCGAAGCGCTTGGCTTGTGCTTCCCGGCGAGCATCCCCAGTGCGCGTATATAGAGTAAGCAGGTAAAAATTGGCGGAGTAATGTTCAGGGTCAATCTGCAACGCATGCCGAATGGGCATTGCGGCGCTCGCGTAGTCCCTGCGTAACAGATAGTAATTGCCCAGCTGCGCCAGCGCATCGGGGTTCCCTGGCTGCGCCTTCAAAGCTAAGGCAAGCTCCCGGTGAGCATCGTCAAGGCGGCTATCCTGTAAAGCGATCGACCCCAGATAATAATGGGCTTGCGCCGCCGTTTCGGACTTTGCGGCTGCTTGCGTCAGCCAAGGCACCGCGGAATTGTAGTCTTTGGATCGAAAGTAGACAGCGCCTAGCGCGAGCGGCCCACGCGGGTCATCGGGGCGGAGCGTACGATATTTCTGAAAGTAAGGAACGGCTTCGGCGGGATCCTGCCGAAAAGCGGAAGCCGCACCCATGGCGTAGTTGTACGACGCATTCTCCGGATCGAGCCGCACTGCCTTCTCGAAGGAATTGCGAGCTTCGGCAACCAGGTTTAAATCGAGACAAACCAAACCAAAATCGTAATGCAAACTCGCATTGGCTGGCTCGAGATCGCGGGCATGCGCCAAATACCCGAGCGAACCCTGATAGTCCCGCTGCTTGTGCGCCAATCGCGCCAATTCCAGCAAGTGCGGCACCGAAAGACTGCCGCCGGTTACATATCTCTCGAGCGCCGCCCGTGCCTCCGTGAGCTTGTCGGTACGCTCATACGCAAGCGCCAGCGTATGCAAACCTACGCGTGAGAGCGAACCGCGGCTCTGCAATTCTTCAAAGAGGGAAATGATGAGATCATCCCGTTTTCCCGCGACCAGCCCGCTGAGCGACTGCTGCGCATCGAGTTCGGAAAAATTGCTACTAGCGCGGAGCCGCGTGGCCGCATCCTCGGCTGCACGGCTATGGCCCAGTGCGGCGTGATCGGCGCACAAGATCGACAATGCCTGCCCGCTGGACCGCGTTTCCGATGGTAACCGCATCACGTGCGTCAGGGAGCGGCGATATTCCCCCTGGTCGAGAAGCAGCACAGCCGCCTGGTAATGCGCTTCCGAATTAGAGGGCTCATAGTCCAGCACTCCCAGGTAGACGTCTAGCGCTTTTCGACGCGCCTGCGGATCCGGCACCGAGTGCTCTTGATACAGCCGCCCCAGGTTCAGCTGGGCTGCCGTAAATTTTGGCGCGCGCTTAACGGCGTCTCGAAAATCTTTCTCGGCGGCAGTGTAATCACCCTGTTGAGCGGCGATCACCCCTCGCAAATTGTCCAGGCCCGCGTCGCTGGGAAAGCGTTTCGCGGCCTCGTCGATTAGGCGGTTCGCCTCGGTGAGATTATGATTTTCAATTTGACGCTGTATCTCGAGGACCTGGCCCTCTCGATCGGCCCGACTATCTTGGCGTGGGCGTGCGCTAAGGTTGCCGGCAAGCCAAACGCCAACCGCAAGAGCCAGGGAAGCAATTGGAGCGCGGTACTTCATCTCAGCCAGAGCGCGAAAGCCGCGAGGTTTCACGTAGTTCCACAGAAAGATTATAGGTAGACGACTAAATATTTGCTACGAGTGGGTGTTCCGTTGCTTTATACTTTTTACATAATCGAGATGAACTCTTTCTGGATACAACGGTTCTCAGGTTCTGGGAGTCGAAAGTTGCTCATTGCCGGCGCCTTGACGTTCGGCAGCACAATACCAGGCGTCGCGCAGCAGAACCTGCCACCACAAGTCCAAGACCAACTGGCGGCCGGCGTTGAAGCGCTGAAATCCGGCGATTTGGACAAGGCCGAGAGACTCTTTTCCGAAGCCGCGCATCAGGGAGTTAAGCATCCGCTCGTGTATCACAATCTCGGCGTTATCGCGCAACAGAAGGGGGCGCACCAGCACGCGGTGGCGCGATTTCGCGAAGCGCTCGCTCTGCAGCCGGAATACGGACCCTCGCGGCTGTTGCTCGGTGTAAGTCTTCTGGCCTTGGGAAAAGATATCGAGGCCGTGCGCGAATTGAAGCAGGCCGCTCGTTTGATGCCCGATCAACCGCTAGCCCATTTGCAACTCGCCAGGGCCTACGAAGCTTCGCAAGATTGGCTCTCGGCGGCAGAGCAACTGCAGCGCGTGGTGGAGCTGGCTCCGAGGGAGCCCGAGTATGTGTATCAGCTCGCGCGCGCATGGACAAAACTTTCCGGCTGGTCCTATCAACAAATCCAGCAAGTGGATCCCAAATCGGCGCGACTCCAGCAAGCCCTCGGACAAGAGTATGCAATTCAAGAGAAGTACGATCTGGCACTGAACGCGTACCGTCAGGCGGCGGCACTGGATCCCCAATTGCCCGAAATCCACCAGGCAATGGCGGTGATTTTGCTCGAAATGAAGAAATTTGACCAAGCCCTGGACGAGGTCGCGCTGGAGCAGCATCTGGTCCCGCAGAGTAAATCGGCGGCCGACCTTCGCGCGAAGATCGAAGCCGCTAAGAGCGCATCATGATTGCGTATTCTTAAATGAGAATAGCGGGCTTTGCCCTGGCGTTGAGCGTCATCGGTGTGTGCGCGCGGACTACGTACCCTCCGCGTGCGGCCGTTCAGGATCCATCAGCCGACCTAGCGATTCAGAATCTAGCCGATCTGCAACTAGACCCCAGCCTCCAGGCAGAGCTTTCCGAAGCGATGGGACGGCGCGATTACCCTCGCGCGGAAACAATATTGGTGGCAGAAGCCGAGCGCGACCCGAAGTCCGCCAGAACAGCGAAACTGCTATCCATGGCCGGCGGGGTATTCTTTCTGGACGGCAAGTACCTCAATTCAGCTATTGCCTGGAAAAAGGCGGAGGCGATCGCCCCCTTGGACGAACGCAGTAGGTTTACCCTGGCAATGGCCTACATCAAATTGCACCGGGGGGATTGGGCGCGCACGGAGTTGGAGAAACTGGTAGTGAGCGCGCCGGAAAAACCTCTATATCTCTATTGGCTGGCCCGCCTCGATTACGATACGCAGAGTTACGCCATGGCAATTGCGCGCTTGCACAAAATCGTCGAGATGGATCCAAACATGATGCGCGCCTATGACACCCTTGGCCTATGTTACGACTACCTGGGGCAGTTCGACGAAGCTATCCGCAACTACACTATCGCCGCAGACCTGAACCGCCGGCAACTCAAGCCCTCGCCGTGGCCTCACCTGGATCTCGCCATTTCCCTCATCTCTGTAAACCGCGTCCCCGAAGCGGAAAAGAGTGCGCGAGAGGCCGTCAAATATGAGCCTAGGCTCGCCCAAGCGCACTACCAGTTGGGCCGCGTGCTAGAAATGCAAGGGAGCCTGCAGGAAGCAGTCCAGGAACTCAACCAAGCCGCGGCGCTAGAACCAAGTTATCCGGAGCCGCACCTGCTCTTGGGAAGGATTTACCATCGCTTGGGCCAGGCGCAACCCGCTCAAGCAGAAATTGAGCGATACCAGAAACTCAAGAAAGCCGCCACCACAAGCGTCCCGCCTTCCAATTAGCAACGGCACAAACCACAGATAAAACTAGCCCAAAAAGCGCCATCTTCTGCCTGCCAGCAGAAGATAGCGCCTATCGGGGCTTCTTGGGGGTGTGGGTAGTCAGTGCTCAGAATTCCAGTCTTGCGCCAATCTGAATAGTGCGCGGCGAGCTCATACCGCCGTTCCACGCTCCAAAATTCGACGCGCTAATGTCATTGTTGAACGCGAAACTCGATCCTTGGTTGTTCACGTTAGTCGCAGGGTAGAAGTAGTGCATGTTGAAGGCATTAAAGAACTGGAAGCGCAGTTGGAAGTTTACTCGTTCTCCGATGCGCGTGTTCTTTGTTATTGCGAAGTCCACGTTCTTGTCGTTGGGACCTCGCAAATTTGAAATACGCGGGCCGTCGCCGGTGTATCCAAACTGCCCGGGGCCTCCGACGCCGGCGGTGTTCGTAAATCCGAAGTTACTGATCGGCTCGAATGCCGCGCTGTTGAGGAGCGGTCCTTTACTCGGATTGTAGTTATTTGGATCCTGCAGGAATGGATTTACGCCTGGCACCAAGCCTACCAGGCAGTTCTGCCGGAATTGCGGAACTACTTGGCAGGTACCTGAACGGAACCACATCGGCGTGCCGCTCGACCAGTGCAGGATGGGGCTGAATTGCCATCCTCCCACAACGGTATTCAGCGCGGTGCTTTGGTTCGCGAACCTCTTCCCCTTGCCAAACGGCAAATCATAGACGAAGGCCGCCGATATAATCTGCGGAACATCATCGGACGAAATCGTGCGCGCCCGGCGTTGCTCGTAGGGAGATATTACGCCCTGCGTAGCATTCCAAGAGCCGCCCAGTTGCTGGGTATTGTCCGAGGCATCCGAGATCAGCTTCGAGTTTGTATACGCGATCAGCATGTAAAGGCCTTTGTTGTAACGCTTCTCAGCCTTTAGCTGGAACGAGTGATAGATTGAATTCCCGTGGTTCTCATTCAATCCCTGCAAAGGACCGCAGAATTGCGGGAACGGCACCAAGGCCTGCGCCACGGTCGGCGCGCAAACGCCCGCGTTGTCTAGTTGTTGCGCCCACCCGGCATAAGGCGCGTTCACTCCATCGAGCGTCGCCTGCCCCGGCGTGAACTTGTCATTCAGCATAGGCACGCTCGGGTTGACGAGGCTCGGAGTCTCCAGCGCCTTTATGTTCCCAGCAAACGGATCAAGGACGTTGACCGGATCCAATTGCGATGTCAACCGTGTTCCCTTATTTCCCACGTACGCGCCACTCAGATAGACCTGATAGGGAAGCTGCCGCTCGATGGTCAAGTTCCACTGCTGCGAGTAGGGCCGCCGGTTCGCATCCACCGGCCGGTACCCCGAACCATTGCCGTTGGCTTGGGTAGGCGATGCGCCGTTGTCGTAGCCCGAGTTTAGGAACGGTGGCAGCGCCGCCGGCGCCGGAACTCCGTTGTCCAGGTAGAAAGCTGGGTTGGTCGCGCCGGTCACCGGGTTGACGCTCGTGCCGAAGGTCTGGTGCAGGTTGAAGCCGTCGAGCGACATTCCGCCGCCCCAGCCTGGATAGAACGCTTGCGCAAAGAATATGCCGTAGCCCGCGCGAATCACGGTCTTCTGGTCCCATGAATAGGCCACGCCGAGCCGCGGCGCGAATCCCTTGTGCCATGGCTTCTCCGGATAGGGCGCGCCGTAGCTTGCCGCGCCGTACCCGTTGCCTGCAAACGCCAAGCGGCCAGGCAGATTATTCGCGTCAGGATTCGGGCCTACCAGATCGATGAACGAGAAGTGGTCATACTTCTCGCGAGAAGGTGTGTAGTAGTCCCAGCGAAGGCCATAGTTTACGGTGAGTTTGGTAGTAATTTTCCACGAGTCGTTGGCGTGCAGCGCCCAAACAGTCTGCCGCGGATACCACGCGCTTACCGTTCGCCGGTCTACGGATCCTCCGCTGACCGCGCCCAGCAAAAACCCGGCGACTGGGCTGCCGCTGTTGACGCCTGCCAGGCTGGTTGTCGATGGGTCGAAGCTGTACGTTCCCGACTGGTTCCCCGTCTGGTGAATGTTTCCTTGCACCGACCGCCATTCCCCTCCAAAGGTGAAGGTGTGATGCCCGTGAACCTTGTTCACCAAATCGTTTAGCACCCATGTCGGACGCACCGTGACGTTGGTACCGCCAGGGCCGTTCGAGTTTGAGATCTGCGTGAACCCATTGCTGAAGGTGAATGCCGGCAACGCATTTGTTCCCGCGGCTCCAGTGATTTGCGGCAGTTTACCGATCTGGTTCAGATTTTCTGAACCGTAGCCCTCGTTCCGGTTCAAATAACCGAACGTGGCATGATTGGTTAACGTCGAATTGAACGTGTGCTCCCAGTTAAAACGAGAGATGGGAGAATTCTCGGGGCGCGCGGGACTTTCGTACGCGATCGCCTGCGGAAGCGCGGTGGCCGTGGCGTAGCCCGAATACTGCCGCCACCAGAAGAGGTAGAAATGGTCTTTGTCGCCATAGTTGTGATCTACGCGCGTCATGAAAACATTGGAATTATTGGTCAGCGTATCGGGAACCGGCTTCGGCAACGTGTAGTTGCCGGTCGGGTTCAAATTGGTCGGGCTTGGCATTAGCGCCAGGTACGCCTGCGCGACGGGACTGAAGCAGCCCTTTGGGATGATATTCCCGGGAAATTGTTGCCCTGGTGTTACGCCAGTCGCCGCGCACGCAGCCGTAATCGTATTCGGCACGTAGATCGGAATCTGCTTGCCGCTGCTGTCCACCCAATCCGTGAAATTTCCCGCCCGCTCCAAAGCCGAAGGAACCGATAGCGTGGAGGTCGCAGAACCGCCGGCCTGGTGATACGCCTCCCAGTTAAAATAAAAGAAGGAGTGATGCTTGGAGGTTCCGTTGTAAATGTGTGGAATTCGGATCGGGCCTCCAATGTTCGCACCAAAGTTGTGCTCATTGTCGGGAGTCGGTCCGGGAGTGCCCCATTGCTTGGCATTCAGCGCTTTATTACGGCCATATTCAAACACCGCGCCGTGATACACCGAGCCTCCGGATTTCGTCACCATCGTAATTTGTCCGGAGGTCGAAGAACCGTACTGCGGATCGTAATCTGAGGTGAGCACCTTCACCTCCTGCACCATGTCCGGCGACATCTGAAAATCTTGATGGATGGAAACCATGCCGCTTTGGCTCATGAACCCCTCCTGCATGGTGGCCCCATCCAGCAGCGCTTCGTCGCCCGATTCCTGCCCTCCGTTGATGCGCGCTTGAAATGCTTCGCTAGAGCTGCCCGTCGATATCCCCGGAAGCAAGACCGCCAACGCCGCTGAAGACCGCGGCTTGCCCTCCACCACCAGCGGCAGGTCCTTGATCGTCTCCGGATCGGCGCCGCCTTGCAGCGTTCCGTTATCGTAATTGATTAATGAATTTTCGCCTTCTACCGTCACCGTCTCATTCGTGGTCCCCATTTTTAGCGCTACATCTGCTCGCACCGACGCATTGATGGTGACCACGATGCCGGTCTGAACGTAATTCCCGAATCCTGCTTTGGACACTCGCAATTCATAGGTGCCTGGTGTCAGATTCCGGAAGGTAAACTCACCACGCTCGTTGGAGACGAACCTGGCCTCGATTTTGTTTGCCGTGTTGATCAGCGTCAGTTCCGCACCCGCAACTGCCGCTCCGGACGGATCCATTACTGTCCCATCCAGCGTAGCATTGCCAATCTGCGCCCGCGCCGGAACGGCGAGAACACAGCACACTACCGTAAGCAACACAAAGAAACGGGAAAACCTGGATCGTTCTTCACCCCTGCCCATCGTTCCACCTCGCAGTTGAAATTGCAGAAATCCCATCAATTCTCTTGCAAAGCCGGAAACTTGCCACACCCCAGAGCTCCGCTAGCGTCCAACGCTAACTAAACCATTATTTTGCTCAATCGTTTGCAGCGGATATTTCAATGCTGCACGCAAAGTATTTGCCATGTCGTGGGAAGTCAAATTCTTAAATCTAAACTGTAGATTCAGCCGAATTGAACGTTGCGTCCCCATTTGCGCAACGCTTCTCGACTCATTCAGATTGTTCGACAGAGGTCTGATGGAAACGCGCGGCAAGCTGCACTCCAGGACGCGAGCGTTCTGAGAATCTGCCACCCAAGCCCGATAAATGATGTAAACCGCTTAGCCTGTTTACGTATCTAGATCACTTAACCGTTTAACCTGTTTACGTACTCGGGTCACTTAAACGCTTAACCTTGCCGATCTTCATCTCACAGCTCTTTAAATATTGTCAAGCACTTTTTTTCATCTATACTGCATTTCGCTTTCTGCACCACTCCCGATTTTTTCGGAGTACATTACTTCGCTGAGAATTTCTGCCAATGGCTCTTACCATTCGTGATGTCGCAAAGGCGGCGGGCGTCTCCACCGCCACAGTCTCCAACGTTTTGAATAAAACCGGTAAAGTCGGCCCGCGCACCCACCGCGTGGTTCTAAGCGCGGTGAAACGCCTGGGTTACTTCCCCGACGTTCATGCTCGTCATTTGGCTTCCCGCCAGAGCCGCACCTTGGGCATCATCGTTTCCGACATCGAGAATCCATTTTTCCCCGAGGTCATCAAGAGTTTCGAAACGCGCGCGCGCGCGCTGGGCTACGACGCGATTCTTAGCGACACCAACTACGACCCGCGCAGGACGCGTGAAGCCGCTCAGCGAATGATGGAGCACAAAGTGCGCGGCGTGGCGGTGATGACCTCCGAAATCAGCCTGCGTCTGATTCACGAGCTCGCGCGACGAAGAATTGCCGTGACCTTCCTCGACCTTGCTCCCATCCGCAAATACATCAGTAACTTGCGCATCGACTACCACTCCGGAATCCAGCAGATCGTCGACTATCTGTATAAACATGGGCACCGCCGCATCGCCTTTGTCGCGGGAAGGCCGCGGCTCCGCTCCAACGTCGTGCGGCTGCAATCCTACCAAAAGTGCATGACCGCCTTAGGCCTGGAGCCCGGACCAGTGCTCCCTGGCGACTTGCGTTTCGAAGGCGGTCTGACCGCCGGCCTGGCCATCGCGCAACTTGCTCCCCGGCCCACGGCCGTGATGGCAGTGAATGATTTGACCGCGATTGGAGTCATCAAGGGACTGATGAAATCCGGCTGCCGCGTGCCGCAAGACATTTCCGTGACCGGCTTTGATAAAACTCGCCTGGCGGAATATAGCAATCCTTCAATCACTACCGTGGATATTCATCGCGACATGCTTGGCCAAATGGCTGCCGACGCGCTGCACGAACTCTCCTGTTCTTCAGATCCGCAGGGGAGGCAATACGAGATCACCGCGGAGATCATCCCCGGCGATTCCTCCGGACCGGCTCCGTCGACCAATCCTTAGGCCCCTGGCAAATGATCCCTCAGCATCCCAATCCGGAAAGCAACGGCGCGATCTGTCGTCTGGTTCTCTCATCGAGTGCTCCTTTCTTTCGTGAAGTTTCTTCGTCTAGTGGTCGTGTGTTTCTCCCGCAGGATTCTGGGGCGGTTCCCCGCCCTTTAGAAATGCGCTGGATCCGCCTCACTCTTCGGGTCCCACCCCTTCATCTCGTTGAGTTCCTCGGGGGTGATCTCAGGCAAGTGCCGGATAAACAAAACTAGGCGCCAGGTTAGCGCGGCAGTGTGCGTCCCGCTGAAGGCTGGCATGCCGCTCAAACGAACTCCATTGTCAATTGTGTAGTAGAGCTCACCATCGCTCTTGTTCTGCGTCCCGGCTGCGCGCAAGTCGGGCGGTTTCGGATAGAGCCCCTTGCCGAATACCGTGTGGCCCCCTCCGTCATCCCCATGGCACGTGGCGCAATGATAGGAGAAATGCTCCATGCCTCCCCGAATGTTCTCCGTTGCAGGCATGATGGGATTGCGAAGTTGGCGAAACGCGGATGGCACGGCCAATTTGCGTGCCGTTGTGGCCGCGAACTCCTCAATGGCTGATGGTGTCGCAAGTGCGCTGAAGCCTCGTCGCTCGAGAGTCAACCCGTATCCAGCGGCTGCAACCGCAAGAGCACACAGAATCAGTGAAACCACTTTCCAGGGTTTCATGTTTACCTCTCCTGCCGCGTGGCATCGTCGTCCGCCGGCCCGAACGCGGGGAGATACCTGCCGAAGTTCAACTCGAAGTCGCTCGGAACGCCGTAACCGATGCCGCGGATCTTGGCACGGCGCGCCTGGGCACTGGGCAAGGCCAGCAATGGGAAGAACAAGTCGATGCTTGACTGAAGCTCGGCAGCTGTTGGCGTCCCGAACCGATTGACTTGGGCCTTCGCCGCGGCCAGCGTTTCACGGTCGAACGGGGCCAGACGCCGGACGAGAGTATCGACAAACGAGTCGAGGTCGCCATCGTCCAGCGTGCGGTTCACCCAGCCATAGCGCTCGGCGATATCGGCGTCAAAGTCGTCACCGCTAAGTACGATCTCAAGTGCACGCGATCGGCCGACCAAGCGCGGGAGCCATTCCAGCGCTCCGCCACCTGGGACCAGTCCGACGCCGACCTCGGGGTTGCCGAACAGGGCGCTTTGCCGGCTGGCGAAGCGCATGTCGCAGGCCAGCACGAACTCGTTCCCGATGCCGCGCGTGCAGCCGCGAATCTTGGCGATGCTCACGACTGGCGCGGAGGAGAGGCGTAGCACAAATTCGCGCCAAAGGCCCAGCACCTCTGGCTGTTCAGCTGCTTTGGCTACGTCGAGATGGGCGACGAAAAAATCGGGATTCGCCGATTGGAACACTACGACCTTCACGGACGGGTCCGCCTCGAGGTCGGTCATTAGCGCTCCCTATTCGACGATCGTCGTGGGAAGAAACATGTTGATCGGCGGGTTGCTGAAGGTGACCGTCCACCGGCCCGAATGGGTGCGGTCGGTGTTGAACTGCGCATCTGGTTGCTCGCTGCTGCGCTGTGTAGCGCTGGATTGGGTCATCAACTTCTCCTCTCTTGTGAAGAACCTTACCGTAGCGATCGGAAGCCCGCGCGAACCTCTTCTGAAAAGAGCTTCGGCTGTTCCCATGCCGCAAAGTGCCCGCCCTTGGGGAGCTTGTTGTAATGGATTAGTTTGGGATACGCCCGTTCCGCCCAGCTTCTAGGAGCCGGAAAGAGTTCGTCTGGAAAGACGCTCACGGCGGTCGGGACAACGACGCCTCTCACGCCGAAGAACGAATAACCCTTGTTTTCCCAATAGAGACGAGCCCCCGAGAGCGCCGTATTCGTCAACCAAGTGAGCGTGATGTTGTCGAGGACGTCGAGTGGAATTGGCCTGGCTTCTGCTGAGGAATTCGAACGTGAAGGTGCTCGTGTCGCAATTTGCGGCACAGATGAGAAGAAGTTGAAAGAGGCCAGAGGTGCCCTCGGGCCTAAGGCCCTGGCATTCTCCGCTGACGTCAGCAAACTATCGGATCTCGATAGTCTTTACTCAAAAATTAAAGCTCAATTTGGCCATCTCGATGCGGTCTTTGCGAACGCTGGCTACAGTCAATTTGGGCCTTTCGAAGTCGTCGAGGAAGATACATTTGATAAGCTGGTCGCCGTAAACTTGAAGGGAGTATTTTTCACGATTCAAAAGGCAATTCCCCTTTTGAAAAGCGGATCTTCGGTGATCATCAATTCGTCAGTAACAGTTAAAACGGCCTGGCCCACTACGAGCATGATGTCGGCGATCAAGGCGGGACTTTCCAGTTTGGCGAGAACCATGAGTGCAGAGCTCGCGGATAGAAAGATTCGAGTGAATGCTTTGAGTCCTGGCCCCACCGACACTGAAATGTTCGGCCGTGTTCCAGGTGAGAAAGAGGGCGAAGCCATTAAAGATGTCCTTCGCACTTACAATCCCAGCAAAAGGCTCGCGGAGCC
>Ga0307478_10002133_pt1 | contig 16039 bp, 16 predicted proteins | sample atmos_gasesECM4C_2_FD_203713 | JGI IMG/M metagenome (GOLD analysis project Ga0307478, IMG submission 203713) | Hardwood forest soil microbial communities from Morgan-Monroe State Forest, Indiana, United States - atmos_gasesECM4C_05 | ecosystem: Environmental > Terrestrial > Soil > Temperate...
GATCAGAAGCCGAAAAGCTTTTCGGCTCCAACCACCAAACCCAATGTGAATACTGCAATCACCACTTCGCCAATGGCTCCAACGGCGAAAGGCCGCAGTCCTTGTTTGCGCATGTCTCGGAAATTCGTCCGCAGGCCGACGCCGGCGAACGTTAGAAGAAAGGCCCAACGCGAGAGGTTGGCGAGCGCGCCTACCTGCTCTTTGTTAAAAAACTGATAGGTCGCGAGCACGGAGATGAGCAGGAAACCCAGGACAAACTTAGGGAATTTCTGCCAGAGGAACGCGGCCTTGTTGCCCACCGCTTTTGCTTGGCCCTGGTTGGCCCAGTAGATCGCATAGGCCAGCACGACGAAACCAATCATGGCGTTGCGTGTGGACTTCACGAGGACGGCCAACTTACCCGCGGCATCGGAGTAGAGCGCGCCGGCGGCAGTGGCTTCGGCCGTGTTATCGACAGCAAGTCCCGCCCAAATGCCGTAGGCGCGGTCGCCCAAATGCAAATAATGGCCGATTAACGGAAACGTAAAAAGCGCCAGTGCACCCAGCGCGAGAATGGCGGCAATCGAGAAGGAAGAGTCTTCATCGTCGGCGTCGATGGCGCCTTTTGTTGCGATGATCGCACTGACGCCGCACACGGCCGAGCCCACGGCCAGGAGCGTGATCAATTTTGGCTTGAGATGGAACACGCGGCCGAGGAAGGTCATAAACGCGATGGCCCCGGTGATCTCGATGGCCACGAGCAAAAGACTGACACCACCTAGCTTCAGGATGTCGCCGAGCAAGAATCGCGAGCCGAGCAGAACGATGCCAGCTTTGAGCCAGAACTCGTATGTCGCGACGCCCGTCCGGAAGATTTCCGGAACCCCGACCGTATTGGAAATCAGAAGCCCTAGAAGGATGGCCCAAAGGACGTACTCGATATTCGGAAAGACCCAATGATGCGCCTTCGCATAGGCGCCCACATTTTGCTCAAGCAGTTTGCCCGCGTAGCCGATGGCCGCGAGCAAAAGCACGCCCGGAATAATGCGAAGAAAACGGAGTGCCGGCTGCACTGGCTTAACTTGAGGAACTACGACTACATCTGCCATGTTTTTTCCTTTTTCTCTTTGCGTTTCGCTTGCGTATCGATCACCACGGAATATGTTTGAACACACCGGCGCGAACAAGCAGCGCCGCGAGCAAAGCCACCACTATGGCCCAGCTATCCAACGACAGACGCCATGGTTTTTTTACCTGGACTGCGTTTTCTTGCGCACCCATACATGCCTCTCCTGACTACCTCGCGACTAACTTATGGAAACGTTTTGCGTTGTGGACTCGTTCCTCACGCCGCGCCAGAAAGCGTCGCCAATTTCGCGAATTTGCTGCGAAGCGACGCGTCCAACGATCATGAGCGCCGGTGCAGGCAGCTTCTCTTCAGCAGTGAGTCCGCCGACGCTGCTCCAACGAACTTGCTGAAGCGAACCCGAAGCGCCTGAAACGATGACACACGGCAAATCCGCCGGCAGACCTGCTTGCGTCAGACGCCTCGCGACCTCCGTGTAATCAGGTCCCGGCATATACAGAACCACCGTCGTGGCGGGCGTAAGGCAGCCCCAATCCATCGCGTTCGCGTCGAGGCGGCGAGAAAAAGTCGTGAGCAACACCTGCGAGGCGACTCTCCGATCAGTGAGCGAAATACCTGCTGCGGCTGCAGCACCCAAGGCGGCCGTCACACCCGGAACGACTTCGAATTCCACATTTGCGTTGCGGAGCGCTTCTAATTCTTCGCCCGCGCGGCCAAAGATCGAGGGATCGCCGCCTTTTAAGCGCACCACGACTTCATGAGAAACGGCATAGCTCGCGAGAAGTGCATTAATCTCGCCCTGTGTCAGCAACTTCTTGCCACAACGTTTGCCGACATCGATCACCTTCGCACCGGGAGAAATTCTCTCCAATACTTCGCGGCTCACGAGCGAGTCGTGCAATACGATTTCCGCCTGGGCCAGAAGCCGCGCGGCCTTCAGCGTCAGCAGTTCCGGATCGCCAGGCCCCGCACCCACGAGATAAACTTTTCCCATCACGCCGCCCCTCGATGCCCGGGTCGCAGCTTGGCTTGCCTAAGGAACTCCTCGAACATTGGCCGGCTCGCTAGCTTATGCAGCAATTTCTTAGTGGTTTCCGTACTTGGACCACCCGCGCGCAGAGTCTCTCGCGCCGCCCCGAGCCATTGCAGCCACAATTCATATTCCGGGCCAAATTCCGCCTCGAACTCCTGCCGGAGTCTCTGCGCGAGCGCGGGGCTTTTGCCATTTGTGGAGATGGCTATCTGTAAATCCCCGCGCTGCACAACGGCCCCGTAGTAAAAATGGCAATGTTCGATGTCATCGACGGCGTTGCACAAAATTCCGCGCGCTTCCGCCGCGCGAAAAACAGCTTCATTCACGTCTGGCGCGGAAGTGGCCGCGATTGCCAAAAAAGCTCCATCCAAATCCCTCGTTTCAAATTCCTTTGGAAGCCAGTCGATCTTTCCGAACCGCACCCACTCGGCGATTTGCGGCGTAATGGATGGCGCAATCAGACGGATTCGCGCTCCAGCTGCGAGCACGCCGGGGATCTTTGCCTCTGCAATGTCGCCGCCGCCGGCAACAACAATCAGCCGCCCTTCCAACTTCACGAAAATGGGAAATAGGCTCATGGCTCAGCCTTCCACTCCCTGCGGCACTGCCCCTAGCGCGAGATCACGTTCCACGGACGCAGTGAAACTGCCCGCGAGAATCGACCGAATGTCTTCGTTCGAATGCCTCGCAAGAAACCGCCGCAGATTCTCTCCTGATTCTCGGCGTTCATTGAATTCCACAAGCAGCCGCTCGATGGCATCGGGAACATCCGACGCGGCGCAACGGTAACCCACAGGCCGCGCGATCGAAGCAAACTGACCAACACTTCCGCCAACGCAGAAGTAATAAGCGTCCACCATCTGGCCATCGACTTTGATTTTTTTGCCTTCGATGCCGATGTCGGCAATCCAGTGCTGCCCGCAACTATTTGGGCAACCGGTGATGTTGAGCCGAAGATGTTCCTCGAAATCGGGAAGACGCTCTTCGAGCTCCTGCGTGAGCCATCGGGCAAAGCCCTTTGTTTCCGTCAGCGCAAGCTTGCAAAATTCAGAGCCCGTGCAGGCCACGGTTCCGCGTGCGAACACCGAGGCCTGCACCGGCAGGGCAGCAACTTCAAGCTCGCGAGCCACCGTAGTCGCATGGCGTTGCGGCACGTTGACGATCAGCAGGTTCTGCATGGTGGTGGTTCGAATGTGGCCGTCGGCGTAGCGATCTGCGAGGTCCGCCGCCTTGCGCAATTGTTGCGGAGTGATCCGCCCGCGCAACACCGAAGCGCCAACATAGACAAGGCCATTCTGCTTTTGTGCGTGAATGCCGACGTGATCGCGGTGAATGTCCGCGGGAACTTCTTCCGGTTCGGCGGGATCGAGCGAGAAACCAATCTGCCGTTGCAACTCCTCGAGGAAACTCTCTGCAGTCCAACCCTGTTGCAAGAAGAGGAACTTAAGCCTGGCCTTTTCCCTGCTCTGACGAAGCGTTTCGCTCGCGCGAAAGATTTCGGCCACGCCGCGCGCCACCGGGACGACTTGGTCCCATTGGACGAACGCATTGAGCCGCAAGGCGATATGGGGATCCGTCGAAAGTCCTCCACCAACCCTCAACGAAAATCCAGTTTCGACAACCCCGCCCTTATTCCGCTTGGTGGCCGTCAGCGCGACATCGTTGATCTCCGGATACGAGCACCAGTGCCTGCAACCGGTAATCGAGATTTTAAATTTGCGGGGCAAATTGTAGAACTCAGCGGCGCCTCCCAACTCGCGGTCGATGGCGAGCGCCAACGGCGAAGCATCGACAATCTCATGCGCGTCCAGCCCTGCAACCGGGCAGCCTGTGATGTTGCGCGCGACGTCTCCGCAAGCGCCGGTAGTCGTCAAGCCAGCGCGCCAAAGCGTCTCCAGTACGTCGGGCAGCGATTCAATCGTCACCCAATGCAATTGAAAATTCTGCCGGACAGTAATATCCGCCACGCCTCTCGCGTGCCGCTCTGCAATATCCGCAACCGCTCGAACCTGATCGCTGCGCAGCAAGCCATTCGGGATTCGAATGCGCACCATGAAATAGGGCGTGCTCTTGCCTTCTCCGCCGGTGCCGCCAACGACCCCCGCGCCATCTCCCTGCGTATACACGCCCCACGTTCGGAAATACGTGCCCATCCACTCCGGCGGGATGGAACCGTAGCCTTTGCGCGCGAACTCGCGGATTTCGTCGAAGTGCTCCCAAGCGTTCTTGGCCTGCTTTAAACGCTCGACGCGTTGCGCCTTTGTTTCTTTGACTTCGGCCATGGTTGAATCACCTGTCTCCAAAAACGTGCCCCGAAATGCAAAAACCCACGTGGCCTGAACCTCTGGCGACGTGGGCTTCGGAACTTTGAAACTTAGATTACTGTTAAGTCCGGAAACTCCTCTGGCCAGAGATGGGTGTCATACGACACGCAGCCTTGCGCGCGCACGAACAACACATCAGCTGGCAACAGGTCATCATGAAATCCGAGAATACCTCGCGGGCCCTCTTATGTCAAAAGAAGGGGCCCATAAATCTTTAGATGCGCTACATTCAAAAAAGTAATCAAGCCAGAAGCACAATTCTATGGCTTCTGGGGTGGAGCGCTCTTCGGCGTGGCTGGCGCCTTTGCCGGGGTAGCGCCCGGCGGCAGTATTAGGGTCGTCGTCTTGGTAGAATCGAGGTTCGGGAAACCCTTGTCAAGATAGGCCTTCCCCAACTTCTCAATCTTATCTTGTTCTGGGCCTTGTCCATCCGGCGGGGCTTCCCCATACCCCGAATACAAGGCATCCACTACCTCCATGCCCTCGGTCACCTGGCCGAACGGTGCAAACCCGCCCATCGTGTCTAACCGCTGGTTGTCCACAAGATTAATGAAAACCTGCGCAGTGCGGGTGTTGGGATCGTTGGTTTTTGCGTAGGTCACATACCCACGCAAGTTGCTTTGTACAACCGGATCATCTTTAATTGGAGCGTGTTCCCACGCCGCAGTCACAGGCGGATACGCGCTGATTCCCCACTGCACGACAAACTTCGGATGCACGCGAAAGAAGCTTGTATTGTCATAAAAATGGTGGCGCACAAGATTGTAAAACCGATCTGCGCCCAGCGGAGCCCACGCGCGCGTCACACTGATAACAAAGTCGCCCTTCGTCGTTGTGAATTTCACTTGATACGTGGCGGGCGCTCTAGCAATAAGGAGCGCCGGGCGGAGTAATGCTCGATCATACGGACTAGCCGCGACCGGTTTGTGTGCGGGCGCGCTTCCTGCCGTCGATTTCGGCTGCGACTGCGCCTGCGCCGCTTGCGCTCGCGCATCATTGCACGGAACTGCAGCAAAGAATAGCATCCCCGCAATCATCACCCATCCACATTTATGCATTGCTCTTCCCTCTCCAAGTTGGATTCATTTGGTCGTTTTACAGGGCTCACACCTATTTTGCGGCATTCAGCTCGCGGCTGACGCGCTCGACCTCCACCATAAGCCTAAGAGTATTCTCGCCGAGAATCTTCCTTACGTCATCCTCGGAATAGCCTTTTTCCAGCAAAGCGTTCGTGATTTGCGGAAGCTTGCTGACGTCTTCCATCCCGAACGGCATGTTTGCGCCGTCAAAATCCGAGCCCAGGCCGACGTGATCGATGCCGGCGACCTTAACGGCGTGGTCGATGTGCTCGATGATTTTGGTCCACTCCACCCTGGGCAAATCGCCGCGCAACACATATTCTCTGGTAATGCGGTCGCCTTCGATTAGTTGGCATCCTTCCCTGGTCCCGCATCGTCTCTGAATTTCCAGCGCAATCGCTTTCTCCCATTCCGGATGCGCTTTCTCCGCATTGCGAAACTCCTGGCTCAGAAATCCGACGTGATAGTTGATTTGGATGACGCCGCCCTTCGCGGCCAGTCTCTTTATCATGTCGTCGGTCATGTTTCTTGGCGCATCGCAAATGGCACGGCAATCGGAATGCGAAGCGAACACGGGGGCTTTGCTAACCTCCAGAACGTCCGCAAACGTCTTGTCACTGACGTGCGAGATATCCACAACCATTCCCAGCCGGTTCATCTCTCTCACGACGTCCTTACCAAACTCGGTCAGTCCGTTGTGCTCAGACTTTGCCGTCGAAGAATCCGCCCACTCGCAGTTCCCGCTGTGCGTCAGCGTCATGTAACGCGCGCCAAGCGCAGCATAAGCGCGCAGCACGGCGAGATCGCTGGCGATCATGTGCCCGCCCTCAACGCCGATAAGCGCGGCGATTTTGCCCTGCTTGTGAGCCTCGCGAACGCCCTCCGCCGTTGTAACCAACATCAAATCTTTCGCGTACTTGCGAGATTGTTCCCGCACCGCATCGATTTGGTCTAGCGCCCGCTTCACCGCCTCCGGCCCGGTAATTTTGCTGGGAATCCAAATGGAAAAGAAGATGGCCCCGAGGCCGCCTTCCTTCATCCGCGGGATATCAATGCTCCCCAGGGCATTTCGCGAGCCCAGATCGAATCCGCCATCCAAAAACCTCTGCGTGGTGTCGTCGTGAGTATCAATCACGATCGATGAGAAATGCAGCTGCTTCGCCCGCGCTGAAATATCGCCCGCCGCAGATGCCCTTGCCATCGCCCCCGCCAGTACAATTCCCGCCCCAAGACACATTCCCGCTCCGAGAAGAATCTTTGGCGACCGCTTCATCTTCATTTTGCTATTGCGCGGCCCGCATCTCGCGGCTCACGCGTTCAGTTTGCTCCATTACACTGAGCAAGTTGCCGCCCAGGATTTTCCGGATGTCGTCATCGCTATAGCCCTTGCGCATCAGGGCCTCGGTAATCCGCGGCAGATGAGTGCAATCTTCCATGCCTTCCGGCATATTGGCGCCGTCAAAATCAGACCCCAAACCCACGTGATCCGCGCCGACGAGCTTCACGGCATGATCGATGTGGTCAATAATTCTTTCCCAGCTCACGTGCGGCAGTTTACCTTCCGCGGTGGCTTTGTCCGCCATCTCCGTCATCTTTTTATTCACGCACTCTTCATTGTCTCCGCACTCTTTCTTGAGCTGGTCCATCATGGCTACCACACCGCCGGAAAACTTGTCCTGCGCGTCCTTATAGGCTTGATCGATAAAACTTTTTTCGTAATTGATCTGAATGACGCCGCCCTTCGCAGCCAGCGCCTTGATCATGTCGTCGGACATGTCGCGCACGTGATTGCACAGCGCGCGGCAAGAAGAGTGCGATGCAATCAGCGGCGCTTTGCTAACCTCCAGCGCATCGTAGAAAGTTTTGTCGGACACATGCGAAATGTCCACCATGATTCCCTGCCGGTTCATCTCCCGCACGATATCCTTGCCAAAATCCGTCAGTCCGTTGTGCTCCGGCTTGGCAGTCGAGGAGTCCGCCCATTCATCGTTGTAAAAGTGGGTGAGCGTCATGTAGCGCACTCCCAGGTCACCGAACATGCGCAGAACGCGAATGTCGTTTCCGATCATGTGCCCGCCCTCGACGCCGATCAACGCAGCAATCTTCCCTTGTGCATGGGCGCGGCGGACTTCTTCTGCCGTGCGGCAAAACACCATGTCCTTCGAATATTTAATTACGTTTTCATGCACCGCATCAATCTGGTCCAGCGCCTTTTGCACCGCCGGCGGCCCCATGATTCGCCCGTCAATCCAAATCGAAAAGAAAATCGCGTTCATCCCGCCTTCGCGCATGCGCGGAATGTCGATGTGCCCGTCAGGATTGCGCTTGCCTATGTCGAAGTTCTTCGAAAAGAAACGCTGCGTCGTATCATCGTGCGTATCCAGCACAATCGAAGAAAAATGCAGCTTGTGCGCGCGATCGGCGATGTCGTCGCCGGTCGCAGCCTGCATCATCAGAAACCCTGCAACGAGCAAACAGGCAAAGCGCGAGACGCGGACTCGATGCATGCAATCCTCCAAATGAATAGGTGCGGCGAGATTCTACCCTATTAGCCAGCCAACCAGCGCTTGTTTCCACGCTTGCCGGTTCATTTCGGCGAGAGATTCGGTCAAGGGAATGTCTTTCGGGCAAGCTTTCACGCAGTTTTGCGCGTTCGCGCAGTCCTGGATGCCGCCGGGCTCCATCAGCGCCGCAATGCGCTCTTTCGCGTGCATCGCGCCTGTGGGATGCATATTGAAAAGCCGAACCTGGCTGATGATGGCCGCCCCGATGAATTTATTGTTGCCATTCACCTGCGGACAAACTTCCAGGCAGCTTCCGCAGGAAATACAGCGCGACAGTGGATATGCTTCCTCCTGCGTCTCGGGAGACATCCGCGGCCCTTCGCCCAGATCGTACGTCCCATCGATCGGAATCCAGCCCCTGACGCGTTTCAGACTCTCAAACATAAACTGCCGGTCCACGGCCAGATCGCGAACCACTGGAAATTTTGAAAAGGGCTCAAGCCGAATGGGCTGGTCCAACTTGTCTACCAGCGCCGAACATGCCATGCGCGCCTTTCCGTTGATGAGCATCGCGCAAGAGCCGCAGACCTCTTCGAGGCAGTTCGAATCGTAACTGATCGGCGTGGTCTTCTTGCCGTCGCGTGTGACCGGGTTTTCCGCGATATCCCGCAGGCAAATTATCACGTTCATCGCGGGGCGCCACGGCAATGCAAACTCCTCCCAGTATGGCGAGCCCTGGGGGCTGACCTGGCGTTTTACGCGAACGATTACCTCCTTAGCCTCGGGCATAAAATCCTCGGCAAATCCTACAAATGCTTTCCAGCCGCGGTGGCGCGCTATTTCGCCGCGTCATAGCGCCTCGCTCGCGGCGGAATCTGCGAGATATCCACCGGCTCATAACTGAGCTGGATTTCGCCATTCACGCATTTTGCGCGCGTAGTCTTCAACCAATTCGCGTCATCGCGCTCCGGAAAATCCGGTTTGTAGTGCGCCCCGCGCGATTCGTTGCGTTGCAGCGCACCTAGCGTGATAACACGCGCAAGCACCAGCATGTTGCCCAGCTCCCGCGCGAAATTCAGCGTTTGGTTGGACCACCTGGTCCGGTCGCTCAAATTGATTCTGCCGTAGCGTTCTTGAAGTTCACGAATCTTCCCGTCCGCGGCCTGCAAATCTTTGTTAATCCGTGTCACCGTCACATGTTCGGTCATCGCTTCGCCGAGCTCGCGCCAAATCGTCATCGGATTCTCCGTGCCGTCCGGCGAAATCAGCGCTTGATTCTTCTCTTCCTGACGCTTGCGCTCGCTCTCAAAGACGTTCGAGGCAACCGCATCACGGCCGCTTGCTAGACTTCTCGCGTACTTTACGGCCGCGGACCCCGCCAATCCTCCACCAAAAATACACGAAACCAGCGAGTTCGCACCGAGCCGGTTCGCTCCGTGATACTGGTATTCGCATTCGCCAGCAGCGTAAATTCCCGGAACGTTGGTGGCCTGATCTTCCGCGTTCACCCAAATTCCACCCATCGTGTAGTGCATCGCCGGAAATACTTTCATCGGCTCTTCGCGCGGGTCCACGCCCAAAAACTTCTCGTAGATTTCCAATATGCCTTCCAGCTTGCGATCCAGCACTTCCCGCGGAATATGCGTGACGTCCAGATAGACCGCCGCCTGTCCTCGTATTCCGAGCTTTTCCTGATAAACGATGCGATGAATCGCGCGCGTCGCAATATCGCGTGGCACGAGATTTCCGTACTTCGGATACCACTCCTCGAGAAAATAAAACCGTTCTCCTTCGGGAATACTCTTCGCCGGGCGCGTATCCGACGGATTTTTCGGCACCCACACGCGGCCGCCCTCGCCCCGAGCCGATTCGCTCATCAACCGCAGTTTGTCTTCGCCGGGAATCGCCGTCGGGTGCACCTGAATGAACTCGCCATTCGCATAATCGACTCCCTGCTGAAACAGCGCCGACTGCGCCGAGCCCGTGCACACCACCGAATTTGTCGACCGCCCAAAAATCGCGCCAATCCCGCCCGTGCAGAAAATCACCGCATCCGCCGGATACGTTTTCACCTCCATGGACCGCAAGTCCATCGCACAAATCCCACGGCAAACACCGCTTTCGTCGATCACCGCCGACAAAAACGTTTGGCCTTCGAATTTCTTCACGCGGTCTTCGGCTTCATGCCTGCGCACCTGCTCATCCAGCGCATAAAGCAACTGTTGCCCCGTCGTCGCGCCCGCAAATGCAGTGCGGTGATACAGCGTGCCGCCGAACCGGCGATAATCCAGCAATCCCTCTGAAGTGCGGTTGAACATCACTCCCATGCGATCCAGCAAATCGATAATCCCCGGCGCCGCTTCGCACATTCGTTTGACCAGCGGCTGGTTTGCCAGAAAATCCCCTCCATAAATGGTGTCGTCAAAATGCTTCCAGGTAGTGTCCCCTTCGCCCTTCTGGTTTTTCGCCGCGTTGATCCCGCCCTGCGCGCAAACCGAATGCGAGCGCTTCACCGGCACGATCGAAAACAAATCCACAGGCACGCCCGCTTCCGCGACGCGAATCGTCGCCATCAGGCCGGCCAGACCACCGCCCACGACAATGATTTTCGGCTGTCTCATTTCAAATAGAAGTCAAATGGGTGCCAATTCAACCAAAAACTTAGAACGATCAAAACTCCTACCAAGCTAAACGCAAATCCCACCGCGGCTCCGAGCGCTCCCGCGGCTCGCTGCGCTCTCACTGTCGCTGCCAACCCCCACTTGCACAAAAAATTCCAAATCCCCACTCCGAGGTGAAACGAAGACGCCAGCACCCCGATGAACATAAACGCCAGCGCGTAAGGATTTTGCAGCAGGTCCTCAACGTCCGCGTAAGTGGATTTGCCGTGCGTTAGCCAGCGCTCCGTATACAAATGCCATCCGATATACACAAACGCGATCAGCCCGGTGTAGCGCTGCGTGGTGTAAAGCCAATTCCCCACCCACGGGTACGCCGACACGTTTGACTTTCCTCGCAGCCAAATATAAATCCCATACCCGCCGTGATAGAGCATCGGCAAAAAAATAAACAGCCACTCGATCACCAAGCGAAACGGAATCGTCTGCAGCTCCTGCGATTTCGCGTCGTACTGCGCTCTGCTCACCAGCGCGTAACTGTTCGACCAGAAGTGCTCCGCCAGGAAGGCTCCAACGGGGATAATGCCGGTTAAAGAATGCAGCTTTCGAAGAAGATAATCGGTTTCAGGCTGGCTTGCCGTTGCGGACATGCCCTCTCCGCCGCATGAGATGCTGAAGAGCGCTTGAGTCTCGCGGCACTTTCAGTATAGGCAGTTGAAAACAGCGATGCAAGCCAGCCTGTTCTTCTCTCGGACACGCGCCGCTCAAAATTTCGTTGCGCCCTGCACGCTTTCTCGCTTAAATGAGGAGACGACGGATGGTATCCGCCCGGCCCCTCCCGCCTGGCAGACTGCGCGTGCCCAACGGATATCCCATGACCACGAGCCTCAGCCTCGCTTCAGAGCTGGACCGCATCGCCAATGCCATTGAATCGGACGCCACCGCCACGTCCCAAATCTCCCTGACCGGCATCGCTGAGCGCATCGCAAAAAACCTTGGCGTTAGGCCCGACGAAGTCGCCCTCATGGGAGTCTCCACCCGCTGGCGCCATCTCCACTTCCTCGTCCCAGAAACGCTCAAACAGGTCGGCTTTATTCCTCTTTCCAGCACTTCTTCCATCGCCGCGCGCACCGCGCGCGAAAGCCGGCCGGACATCATCAATAATTTTGCCAGCGTTCGCCACGCCACCGTCTTCGAGGGCGTAAAAATCAGCGGCGAAAGCTCCGAACTTATACAGAAGTTGATCAGCGCTCCCATTCTTTCTGGCGACAAGGTCGTCGGCGTCATCCAGGTCAGCCGGAAAGGCGCAAACACCAGCGTCGCCGGGCCGGACTTCAGCGCCGATGATTTAGGCAAAGTCCTCGCGCTCTGCAAACCCCTCGGAAAGTTGCTCCAGCACATCACCGGCGCTTCCTGAGCGTCTGCTGGGCGCATACAAAGATTCCTGTCACAATCCATTCATCTTTGCGCGGTCTCTCCGCAAGAAAGCCCCGAATTCGTTTGACACTGCAATACCTTCTTGTTATTTTTCCACAGCGGAAAATTTTCCGCTCTTACTCTACTCACGGAGGCGCCCCAACCCGGCACCATGGCGTTCGTCGCTAAGAAAATTTTCCTCACCAAAGGCGTCGGCAAACATCGCGAAAGACTTTCGAGCTTCGAGCTCGCCCTGCGCAATGCAGGCATCGCCGCGTGCAACATCGTGCGCGTCTCCTCGATTTTCCCTCCTAACTGTAAATTGATTTCCCGCAGCGAAGGTCTGAAGCACATCAAGCCCGGCCAGGTGGCTTTCACCGTCATCAGCGAAAATTCCACTAAGGAAGCGCACCGCCTCATCGCCGCCAGCATCGGCCTCGCGCTCCCCAGCGACAAATTGATGTACGGCTATCTCTCCGAGCATCACTCTTTCGGCGAAACCGAAGAAGTGGCCGGCGAATACGCCGAAGAGCTCGCCGCGGAAATGCTCGCCACTACTCTCAACGTGGAATTTGATCCCGATCTGAGCTTCGACGAGAAAAAAGAAGTCTACCGCATCTCCAACAAAATCGTCCGCACCATGAACGTCACGCAATCCGCCGTCGGCGACAAGCGCGGCCTCTGGACCACGGTCCTCGGCGCCGCCATCCTGATCGGCGAGGACGACTAGCTCCACTCTCCCTTGATTTTCCCTGTCTTTATCTTTTCCTCATCGTTTTAGCCAGTTCCCCGGCAATCTGCGCGCGCGAAAAGTTATCCGGGAGCCTGAGCGATAGGTATATGGCGTGTTAAGTCGTTCAACGTTTTGTGGGTTCTGAGGAGACGGAAAGATGTGAGGAATAAAGCAAATCCTTCGCGTCCGAGAGGTTGAGATCGCTGGAAACCATTCGAAAATCGGATCGCCGCTCGTACTGCTCCTTGTTGATAGTCTTGAAAACCACCGCTCGCCCTGAGAAGTGAATGTTGATGAAAGCAGTCTTCCACTGTTGGGGGCCGACTTCTACTCGCCCAAGCTCCACGGTGCCATTGTCGACTCGTCCCAACAGCCCATATCCGAACTCCACCCGATTTATAAGCTGCCCCGCAACCTTTGTCAGGCGCTTGTGCTCCGAATCAATCAGGATGGTTCCGGCAAGGCTATGTATTACGCGAGCTTCGTAGGTTGGCGGGACGTAGTTAGGATTGGGAGTAAATTTGACGCGCACAAGGTTTTCTTCGACTCCATCGTACTCGTAAACAAACGCTTGTGGCATGAAACTCATCAGCCTCTGAAGCTTCTGCTCGTCCTCGTCCTCGGCTTGCTTTAGTTTCAGCAATGGCCTTGGATCTTTTATCACCCGCTCGATCCGTGCGTCGTCCTGACGCTTCTGCTCGAAGCTAAGCGCCGTGCCATCGATGGCAATCAATCGGAAGAGTGGGCCGTCCTTGGTTTCAACTTGGACTTCGGTCAGGGTTTGTTTTCCCGCGCGTTTCTCGATCACACAGATCCACTTCAGAAGTTGCTCACGGTCCGACAGTTCATTTGCGATGACCGCACCCATGAGTTCGCCCGCAGTCGGCATGGGTCTTTGGTCTGGACTTTGGTCGGTAACAGAAACTCCCCCCGCTGAGCCGTGGCCGGAGATAAATTCTGGAAAGGGGAATTTGACTCGGGCGGCATCGCGAGGACTTCCTCGCCCGCCAGTTTCCCTCGCCGCGTCTCCGGACAGCGCGTGGCTCGCCCTTACCAACAAGAAGCTGCCGGCGGCCAACACGGCCAGGAAAACGAATGTTCTGGTACCCTCCATAGCAAGTCTGCCCGAATTTTCTGTACGACGATTCTTGATGGTCGATGGGCTTGCTGCCTTCTTAGCTGTTTTCAGCACAACTGATCCTGTCTACGCGAACATGACCTGGGTGGTTCCGTCCGGCGATTTGGCCGGGATTTCCGTTCATGACTCAAGCGAGTCTGAATCTGGTGACCCTGGCGAATTTTTATCCAAGAGCAGACTAATCCGTCCGGAGCGCAACGACTGTGCAAAAGAACACACTAGATTTTGTGCTCATTGGGATTAATGGGCCAACCCCGGCCTGCTACGCCTTTCGTGTTAACAGGCCCATTCGCAATAGAACTATTTGCAAGAAAAATAAAAGGTATGAATATGTGGCGCAGAAATTGTCCAGTTTGTCGGAAACAGAGGGAAAAGAAAATCCCCACCGAGACAGTCTCTTGCTCATGCGGCAAGTACAACTGGAAGGGCTAGCGGGCCTGCCATGTTGGAAGCACCAATTAGCTTCGAATAGTGCTTGCTCGCCCTCGTAAGCGGAGAATTATATTCCTGGCACTATTTCCCGCGCTTGAAATACCCAATGCGGTCGAGCACTGCGCCTACTACCAGCGGCAGCGCCACGGTCGCATCATCAAACACTTCCGCGAACTTGCCACCCTCTTCCGGCGGAACAAACTTCCCCCACGACACCGCTTCCGTGTACGTGCTTCCGCTCAGCCCGCCCCAATGCACCGGCTCCGGACAAATCCGCACGCCGTAGTTGTAGCGCTTCAGGGGAATGTCCTTGTAGCCGCGCCGCGCCAGCAACTCGGCATACACGCCAAACTGTTGCGACCAGTTCCGCGGCACGCCTCCGCCCACCGTAAAGAGTCCCATGCGCTTCGTCGCCAGCATGGTGTCTGCAAATTTCTCGAAATCCTCAAACGGATCAAACCTCAGCAGCGGTTTCTTTTCTTGCAAGCGGGCGATCTTCTGCAATGCAAAATCGATTCCCAATTCCGAATCGCTGAACGCCGGCACAAACACGGGAACATTGTGCTCATAAGCCGACTTCAGAATTCCCCGCCCCGCCCCTTGCTTGTGCAGGTTTTCCCCAATCTTGCGGTGAATCTTCCAACTGCAAGCCACTTCCTCCGCGTCCCAATTCGAAAGGACGTCATCCATCACTTCTTCCACGTGATCCAGATTCACTTCCGGCTCGAGCGAATCGTAAACGCGGTTATACCCCGCCTCGAACAGCGTCTTGTCGTCCATTTTGCTGGGGTCGTACCGAAAATGTGAGTGCCCCGTCGCCTCCACCAGCCCATGCGCCATCAGAGCCCCGGTAGAAACGACGGCTTTGACCAATCCACTTTCGATCAAATCGCAAATAATAAATCCCATCTTTGCTACCGTCAGTGCGCCGGAGAGCGTCATCACCACAAAACAGTCTTTATCGCGCGCCATCGTTTCCAGGACGTCGGCGGCGTCGCCGATTTGACGCCCGGTGAACGCCGTATTCCCCATCGCGCGAACCAATTCGTCGATGGTGCGGCATTTCGACAGGTCGATCGGGAACATCGGCCGCAACTTATCCTTCACCGGATCGTGCAGCACGCGCCCCGTGACCGTCTTTTCTTGCCGCTTTGCCATCTTTTCTCCTCAATCTCTACTTCGTTTTCGCTTCGGAACTTCACACCACGCCATAACCATCAAATTTAGTAACGATTGATATTACAAATGCGTCCCGAAGGAAAGAACAAAACGCAACAAAAAATGTTTCTACGAGCATGATAAACTAAATTTTATGACAAAGAAATTCACAATCGGCTTGATTCAAATGCGCAGCACCGCCAACGCGGATGAAAATCTTTCGCGCGCCATCGAGAAAATCCGCGAAGCCTCCGCGCGCGGCGCGCAAATCATCTGTATGGATGAACTTTTTCGCGGCGAATATTTTTGCCGAACCGAAGACCCGGATCTTTTCAATCTCGCCGAACCCATCCCTGGTCCTGCGACCGACACCCTCGCAAAAGTTGCAAAAGAACGAAAAGTCGTAATCGTCGCTTCTCTCTTCGAACGCCGCGCCGCCGGCGTTTACCACAACACGTGCGCCGTCCTCGACGCCGATGGCTCTCTCCTCGGCAAATACCGCAAAATGCACATCCCTGACGATCCCCTGTATTACGAA
>Ga0307478_10002135_pt1 | contig 16022 bp, 13 predicted proteins | sample atmos_gasesECM4C_2_FD_203713 | JGI IMG/M metagenome (GOLD analysis project Ga0307478, IMG submission 203713) | Hardwood forest soil microbial communities from Morgan-Monroe State Forest, Indiana, United States - atmos_gasesECM4C_05 | ecosystem: Environmental > Terrestrial > Soil > Temperate...
ACAGCGTTGAAGGCGCGCATCTTTGTATCCATCCAGACCGCGATCAAAGGCGCTCCTGGAGTTTCGGTCGCGCGAATCCACACGCAATACAGACCTTGTGATGTAACGAAATTCTGTGACGCATTGTCGCTGTCGAACATGTTTCCTCCGCTGCGCGCACACGCCAACCCTCGGAACTAATGCTTGCGCAGTTCGCTGCTCATCCATTTTTCGGGTGGGATCTTGCCGAGATAAGACAGATTCCCAATCGCTCGGGCTAATTGTTTGACCCCGTGAGAGCGAGCAGGAGGAAGAGTTAACGCAACTGATCCTGGCGCCGCAGTTCGCGGGAATCCGGGAGCTTGCTACTTCCCGGAGGTTCTGGTTGTTGCAATGCCATATCCATGTGCTCTATTTCCCTCATGGCCTTTGTTTCCGGCTAAAACATTTGATACCATACCCCCATAGGGTAGTCAATTAAAATGTCACATACCTCGCGAGAAAAATTGGACTTGGTAAACCGCACAAAGAAAGTCATCGGGCAGCTCGAGGGTGTGCTGCGCGCTTTGAATGAGGATGAGCCCTGCGCGGACATGCTCCAGCGCCTATCCGCGGCACGCGGCGCTATTAATAGCCTTATGGCCGAGCTCATGGAAGATCACATTCGCAATCACATGCCCCGGAAATCCAAGTCTGCCGCCGAAGCCGCCGATGATGTGATTCAGATCGTCAGAACGTATTTGAAGTGAATAGCCGCGTCGCGCCGTGTATGTATATTGGTCCTCGACGGAGTATAGTGTCTCGGTTTCAACCTTCGAGGCATCTCGGTGAAAACGTTCGTAGCAGCATTATTCGCCAGCGGTCTTCTTTGCGCATTCGCACCGCCAATAACCCGGGCGCAATCGGGTCCGGAAGGCGGGGGCAACGAATTGCAAGTATGGACAGGTGGAGGGCATGGGCTGAATGGAAGTACGTCCGACATCGGAGTGTGGAATCTGGGCGTGCGCTACGGGTGGGTGCTGACAGATGCCGTGGGCCCCGGCCCTTTGCGCGGGCGATTTGAGTACGCAGTGGACGTGGTGCCTGTCTTTTTACTGACGCAGAGGAATGGCACCGCGTATGGAATCGGGCTGAATCCTTTCGCCTTGAAATGGAATTTCGCATCGACCCGCAGAGTAACGCCGTACGTGGACCTTGGCGGCGGAACGCTCTTTAGCAATACCCAGGTGCCGCCGGGAACGTCACGCGTCAACTTCACGACTTCCGGGGCGCTGGGAGTGCATTTCTTGCGCAGCAAATACAACTGGAGCGCAGAGGTCCGATTCATGCACATTTCCAATGCCGGACTGGCTACTCCGAACCCGGGAATCAATACGATTCAGGTGCGAGTGGGCTTCGGCCGATTCAGTAAGTAAAAGTAAAATAATTGTCTGCTGCACTGAACTGCTGGCGTTTAAAAGGCGGCACGATTACGATACAGGATGGCAAGGGTGAAGCAGCTACTGAGGCGAGGTGACAAGTGAAACCGATTTCGATAGTACTCGTGGTTCTGGTTGCGTTCGGCGTTGTTGGATTCTTTGGCAGGATTTCCGCGATGACCAATGCGCCAGAGATCGGAGCCTCCGCACCCGATTTCACCCTGAATTCGCAGGAGAATAAACCGGTTAGCTTGCATGATTTCAGAGGCAAGTGGGTGGTGTTGTACTTCTATCCGAAGGATTTCACTTCCGGTTGCACCGTGGAAGCGCACAACTTTCAGCGCGACCTGGCGCAGTATGAGCAGAAGAATGCTGTGATCATCGGCGTAAGTGTGCAAGATGAAGACTCGCATCAGAAGTTTTGCACCAAAGAAGGACTCAGCTTCAGGCTGCTTGCGGACACCAGGCAGGAAGTCTCGAGCCAGTACGACTCGGCGATGACTCACAACGATGCGAAGCTTTCCGCTAGGCACACGTTCTTAATCGATCCGCAAGGGAAAGTGCAAAAGGTTTGGCTCGAAGTCAAGCCCGACAAGCACAGCGAAGAAGTGCTCGCGGCGCTTACGCAATTACAAGGCGCCGCCGCGTCGAAGTAGCAACAACTTCATAGCTAATTCCCACAATTTTCGATCGCGGCTAGGCTCGGATATTCCGGCATGGGCGTGATTTTATTTTGGCTCAGCGTCGTATTGAACGCCGGCAGCTCTTTTCCCTTCAGCGCCTGCCACGCCTGCAGCGTGGTGTTTAGGGCCTTGCAGGTGCGCTGATAAGCTGCAAACGATTCCTCTGATGGCGCAGAATCGGCGCCGTCCAGCAACGCCATCAGGGCTACTAGCGTGTCATTCACTGCGGAGAAGCTAACGGTTTTGGGCTCTTCCAGGATGGGCGTCGGCTCACCTTCGAGCTCCGCGAGTTTCGCATCCAGGGTGCTGGCCACTTCACCTTTTGGCCGATTTTTCAGTTCCGCCAGTCGCGCGCGCAAATCCCTTACCTGTTGATATGAGGCAAAAGTTCTCGCCAAGGCCGCGGAAATTTTTAACTGCAAATCCAGTGAACTCTGCAATTCATTGCGAACATAAGATACGCGCGGGTCCATTTTAACTTCCAGCGGTCGGCGAAGCAGTTGCTCGCCAACCTTCAGTCGCACTTCATACTTCCCCGGCATCACGAGAGGGCCTTGTGGCGGAAGCGGTGTATCCCCAACGATGGCGGCGATCGGATAGTTGTACGGCGATTGCACGTGGATCGCCGGCGGATCGCTGTACCGTAGATTCCAGACAAAACGATGCATCCCTTTGTCGCGCGCCAACTGCTCGGGATGCGCGATCCAGTAGGCAGCGATAAAAGGGTCGTCTTTTTCTTTCTCTGGCGGCATGGGCGCGCTGGAATACCCTCTTATCAGCGTTCCAGCGGAATCGTAGATTTCGAGCTGTATGTCGCCGGAAGGGCGGTCGCCCAAATAGTAATGGAGAATCGCGCCGTCGGGAGGGTTCTTCCCTGCCGGGACTTCGGGTGGCAGCGGCGTGTCCTGATTCTCATCACGGCGAACTCGAATTGCGGCCCGAGGAGGTAACAGATGGTTTTCCGACGCTGAAAAGCGTGAATCGAGATGTCGGAGCGGGCTGACATCGTCAAGAATCCAGAAGGAGCGGCCATAGGTCGCCGCGACCAGGTCGTCTTGCTCGATGGCAAGGTCATGAATCGCAACGACCGGCATGTTCAGCCGTAGGGAATGCCAGCGGTCGCCATCGTCAAGAGAGACATATACGGATTCCTCCGTTCCAGCGTACAACAGACCTTTGCGAACCGGGTCCTCGCGCACCGTGCGGACGAAGTCTATGTCGCGAATGCCGCTGACGGTTTCTTGCCAGGTTTGCCCAAAATCGCGCGTTCGCAAAATATGCGGGCGAAGATCGTCCAGTCCATTGCGATTGACCGCGGCGTAGGCTGCCGCCGCATCAAAGTGCGACGGCTCCACAATGCTGACGGTGCTCCAGACAGATACGTCCGGCGGAGTAACGTTTTTCCACGTCGCGCCTCCATCTTTCGTCACCTGAATATTTCCGTCGTCAGTTCCCACCCAAATCAATCCTTCTTGAATGGGCGAGGGTGCGATTGTGAGGATCGTGCCGGAAGCCTGTTTGGGATTTTTGGGATCCACTTGCGTGCGGCTAAGGTCGGGGCTGACGAGTTCCCAATTAGTGCCTGCATTCGTGGTCTTCAACAGAAATTGCGTGCCGAGATAGAGAACATGCGGATCCTGCGGCGAGAAGACCATGGGAATGGTCCAATTGAAATGGTATTTGCTCCCGAACGAAACGGCCGCCGGAGATATATCGCGTACCTGGCCGGTCGTCTTTGAGAGCCGAATCACGCTGCCACCCGGACCAGCGTTGTACACGATGTCTGGATCGAGCGGATCGGGAATTGTGTAGCCGCTTTCGCCGGGCCCTACGGGAGACCACTCGCGTTCCGTGATCTGGCCGTTGTTGCCGCGGCTGGCGATTCCGGCTGTGCCGCTGTCTTGCTGCGGGCCATAAATCCAGTACGGAAAACGATGATCGGTGGCTACTCTGTAGAATTCTCCCGTTGGTTGGTTGTACCAGGTGCTCCAAGTATCGCCGCCGTTCACGGAGAGGACCGCGCCTTGGTCGACGCCAAGCATAATGCGTTGCGAGTTGGTAGGGTCGATCCAGACGGTGTGATAGTCGTCGCCGCCGGGAGCGCCTTTTATCACAGTGAACGTCCGACCGCCGTCGGTGGAACGATAAAGCGATTGTATCGGCACGTACACGACCTCCGGGTTATTGGGGTCTGCGAAAATCTCGCTCATGTACCAGTAGCCTTCAATGCGGTGGTCCTTAGTGGCCCGCTGCCACGTTGCGCCTGCGTCATCGGAGCGATACAGCCCGCCCGCTTTTTCTTTGGCTTCCACGATCAGATAAACGCGACGGCCATGCATTCCGGCGGCAACGGCCACACCGGAACGTCCCCAGTCACCACCGGGAAGACCGTGACCGGTGATCTGCGACCAGTTGACACCGCCATCGACGGATTTATATAGACCGCTACCGGGGCCAAAAGAGGTTCCTCTTTGACCGGGTTTTCGGATTCCTTGCCACAAAGTGGCGTAGACGACACGGGTGTTGCCGGGCTCGAAACACAAATCCACGGCTCCGGTCAGACTGTCCTTGTACAAGACTTTTTTCCATGTTTTGCCGCCGTCCGTGGATCGGAAAACGCCCCGGTCTTCGTTGGGACCGAAGGAATGGCCGAGCGCCGCAATCAATACGATGTCGGGATTGCGCGGGTCGATCAGGATGCGGGCAATATGGCGCGTATCTTCGAGCCCGATGTGCTGCCAGGTTTCTCCACCGTCGGCCGACTTGTAGACCCCGTTGCCGTAAGCGATGTCGCTATAAACGCCATTCACGCCGGAGCCGACGTAGATCATTTTGGGATTGGAAGGAGCCAACGCCAGTGCTCCTATCGAGCCGACCGGCTGACTGTCGAAGATCGGTTTCCAGGTGTTGCCGCCGTCGGTAGTCTTCCAGACGCCTCCGCCATCGGCGCCGAAATAGTAGACCCCGGAATTCCCGGGCACTCCCGCGACGGCGTTCACTTTGCCGGCCCGAAACGGCCCAATCATCCGCCATTTCAGCGCCGAGTACAGGTCTTCGGGGATTTCTTGCGCGCGGGCGGCCGCAGCGAAGCAAAGTGTACCCAACACAATAAGGCTGTAAACAACCGACACCGGGAGGGGCGGTTTCATCGATCTCTCCGAAAGTAAATAGACTAGTGATTCTGCAAGACGCTAAGCCCAGGTACGTTCATCAAACGCTCGTCAGCGGTGACCAATGTCAGATCCCAGACCTTCGCAGTGGCCACCAGAAACCGGTCCGCGGGATCGCTATGCCCGAGCTTAGTGAAACGCAATTCGTGACTGATTTTCCATGTCAGCGGCAATTCGATTAGGTCCAAGTCTTCTTTGGATCGTCGGAACCATTCCCCAAAGTCCTCTTTGATTTGAATGCGATTTTTCTCCAGCAACGTAATTACTTCCCAAACGCTGACGGGTGACAAGAATCGCGAGTGTTCTTGATTAGCTATTTCTCTGGCAACGTCAGAACTAAGCTTGTCGGGCTCCAAATAACTCCAGATCCAGATATGAGTGTCGAGCAAGAATTTCATTTGTATTTCTTGGTCTCTTGCTCTTCCGGCGAGACTCGAGCCGCCTCCCAGTCAGATTCGTCGCCTATCGGGCCGACGATGTCTCCCAAAATTATCCCTGTACCCCTGCCTGTTCCCAGGCGCGGAGCCGTCCGTGCTCCGCCGGGCGGCACAACTTCAGCCACGGCCTGACCGAAGCGCGTTACCCGAATCGGCTTTCCCGTCTTGCGGACGCGGTCCAGCACAGCAAGACACGTGGCCTTGAACTTAGAGATAGCGATCTCTTCCATTTTCAGCCCCTCTGAAACAACTATACAGCTTTCAGGATTAATTTTTCAATCATGGTCGGACTATGGTCATAGATCTTACGGCTCGTCGTCCTCCTCCGCATCCCCCGACGGCGCCGCCCCCTCGTTCCTCAGACCCAGAGGCTCGAAGTGGGCTTTTGTCAGAGAGGTGTTTAGGGCGGGCAACTGGTCTCGCACCTTTTTCCACTCCGCCAACAGCTTTTCCAGCGAGCCTTCTAGTTCCAAATAAACAGACGAGGCCTGCGTGGTAGGCGCGGCATCCGCGCTGTCCACGACTGTCAGAAGCTGCCCGAAGTGCTGGTTGAGGGTGGAGAGATTTTCAGGCTGTTTGCCGCTGGGAGGAACGCCAAAGAACGCGCCCTGCGATGCACCTTCAAGTTGGGCCGCTTGCTTATCGAGGGCGGTTAACGAATCCGCAAGCGCGCCCTTCGCCTTTCCAGTACGATCCGGGATTTGCTGCCGCAAGGATCGCACCTGCTTAAGAGCCTCGAAGCTTTGGTCCATGCCTTGGACGATGCCGGCTTCCATCTCAAACTGTCTCCGAAGGTCGGCGTCGGAAGTCTGAATACGGGGATCCATACGGACGGTGAGCGGCTGCGAATAAGTTTTACCATCGACCTTCAACTCGACGGTGTATTTTCCGGGCATGGCCCATGCGCCAAGAGGCAGCTGCGGTGTGTCATGCACGATCGCCGAAATGGGGAATTCATGGTTGAGCGAGCCAGGCGGCGGATAGTGCATGTCCCAAACGAAACGGTGCATACCCTTTTCCGCGGACAGGATTTGTTGCGCGCGCACCCAATACATCGGAATGGGATTTGCGGCTGCGATCTTCTCGAGCGGCTCAGGTTTATCGATGCTCGAATAGCGGCGCACCACGTGCTTATCGGCGTCGAGAACTTCCAGCGTGACGGGCTTGCTGGAGGTTTCGGCCAGGTAGTAATCAAGGATCGCGCCGTCAGGGGGGTTCTTGCCCGCAGGCGTGTCCGGAGGAAGCGGTGTGTCTGTGTTACGGTTCCAGCGAAAACGAATCGCTTCTTGCGGCCGATACAGAGTGACCGACGCTTTAGCGATTTCAGCGCTCAGCTGCCGCAAAGGAGTTATGTCGTCAAGAATCCAAAACGAGCGGCCGTGCGTTCCGACGATTAGATCGTCACCATGAATGGCCAGATCGCGCATCGAGGTGTGCGGCAGGTTGAGCTGGAGCGGCTGCCAGTTGTCCCCATCATCGAAGGACACAAAGACCGTACCTTCTGTCCCCGCAAATAAAAGCCCTTTTCGCTCCAGATCCTCTCGGACCGTATTGCTCGCACCGCCCGCAGGAATACCGTTGGTTATCTCAGTCCAGGATTTGCCGAAATCGCGCGTGCGATAAATGTGTGCGCGCAAATCGTCCAGGCGAAAGCTGTTGATGGCGGCATATGCAGTGCCTGCATCGAAATGCGAAGCTTCGATGATAGAGACTTTGCTCCAGGCCTTAAGTTGCGGCGGTGTGACATTTTGCCAGGACTTTCCGGCGTCTTGCGTTATGTAGATCAGCCCGTCATCCGTGCCGGCCCAAATCGTGTTGGCGTCTTTGAAGGATGGGGCAACTGTGTAGATAACACCACGGTGCTTGCCTTTCTCCGGATCATAGGTAGCGAACACGCCGAGGTTCGGCGGCACGTCATAGGACGGACGAGAAAGGTCGGGGCTGATCACCTGCCAACTATTCCCCTGGTCAGTAGATTTAAATAGCAGGTTGGCCGCGAAATACAGTGCTTTAGAATCGACGGGAGAGAACACAACGGGCAACGTTCGGTCGTATCGATATTCGCCACTCCGGACGGGCTCCGGAGCTACGTCAGCCACCTCGCCCAAGGCTTGGTTTGTGCGAGTCAGCCGAGCGCCATACAGAGTATTCGAGTCCAGTGGATCCACGGCAATGTAGCCGTACTCGAAGACTCCCACGGAATGCCACTCGCGAAATGTGATTTCACCGTAGTCGCTGCGGCTCAGTGTGCCGGCCGAACCGCTTTCCTGCTGCGCGCCGTACACCCAGTACGGAAAGCGATTGTCCGTGGTCACATGGTAGAACTGCGCGGTCGGCTGGTTGTACCAGGTGCTCCACGAGGCTCCGCCATTCACCGTGATCACCGCGCCCTGATCGCTGGAGAGCGCGATGGTTTGCGGATGCTCCCTGCTGATCCAAATGCGCTGGTAATCGTCACCCCCGGGCGCGCCCCGGAAACCGACAAACGTCTTACCTGAGTCGCTCGATTTCCAAGTGGTCGTATTCGCTACATAAATAACGTCGGGATTGTCGGGTGCGACGGCAATGCCCATCGCACCGGGACCGCGCCCGCCAATACGGCGATCGCCATTGACCAGGCTCCACGATTCTCCCGCGTCGTCAGACCGGTAAACCCCAGCGCCCTTCTTCGCTTCCACCGTCGCGTATACCCGATGCGGCTGGCTAGGCGCGACCGCGAGCCCAATGCGGCCAAGACCACCATCCTCGGAAGATGGCAATCCCTTAGTTACCTGGCGCCAGGTGTTGCCTCCATCGGTGGATTTAAAGATCCCGCTGCCAGGTGCGACAAAAGACTCTCCGCTGCGAATCTCCCAGGGCGCGACGCGCGCTGCCCACAAAACGGCGTAAATCGCTTGCGCGTTGCTCGGATCAAAGGCCAGGTCGGCGGCGCCGATATTCTCATCCTTGTACAAAATCTTGTCGAACGACTGGCCGCCGTTCGTCGAACGAAAAACGCCACGCTCCGGATTCGGCCCATAGGGGTGCCCTTGTACTGCCACAAAAACACGATTCGCATCTTGCGGATCGACGAGAATTGCTGTGATTTGTTGCGCGTCCGGCAAGCCCAAATGGGTCCACGTTTTCCCGGCGTCGCTTGACTTATAAACGCCCTTGCCGGTCGCGAGATCCGGGCGTTGCAAACCCTCGCCGCTGCCGACATAAATGATGTTCGGATCCGATGGGGCAACCGCAATTGCGCCGACCGAACCGGTATCCTGATCGTCAAAAATCGGCTGCCACGTATTGCCGGTGTCGGTTGTCTGCCACACGCCGCCATTCACTGCGGCGATGTAGAAAACGTTTGGTTGATCCGGCACGCCGGTAATGGCAACCGTGCGGCCCCCGCGGAAAGGCCCGATGCACCGCCAGCGCATTTCCGAAAACAATTTCTGGTCGTACTGCTGCGCCGCTGAAGGAATCGCTCCAGTGAAAACAGCGAGAATTCCGGCCAATAACACTTTTTGTGTACGCAACCGCATTCCGTCGCCTCCGCAAAGCGCAGGGAGAATAACGTGCGAACGCCTGCGCTGCAATGCTTGTTATGCAGTCACAGCGGCATTCGACGGATAGCAGCCCTTTCCGTTAAACTCGATGCATTCAATCGAGCCAGTGAGGACCAAACCGTGACCACTCCTGCCAAGCCAATGCCAGCGGCCACCCGCAGCGATGACGTAGTCGCCAAGCATAAGAAATATCTGTGGCCGTCGGTGACCAACTACTACAAACAACCGCTGGTCGCCGACCGGGGCGAGATGCAATATTTGTGGGACCTCGAAGGCCGCAAATACCTGGATTTCTTCGGCGGCATCCTGACCGTTTCCGTCGGCCACTGCAATCCCCAAGTCACCGGCAAGATCAATGCGCAGGTCAATCGCCTACAGCACACCTCGACTCTCTATCCGAACGAACACATCGTGGCACTCGCTGAGAAAATCGCGCAGATTACACCCGGAAATCTGCAGCAAAGCTTCTTCACGAGTTCCGGAACGGAAGCGGACGAGGCAGCGATTCTGATCGCCCGCATGGCCACCGGCAGCTACGATGTAGTCGCCCTGCGTCATGCCTATGCTGGCAGCTCCGCGATCGCCAAAGCGGTGACCGCCCACGCGCCATACCGCAAAAGCGGCGTAATTAGCGTCGGCATTTCACACGCGGTGAATGCCTATTGCTACCGCTGCCCGCTGCACCTGACTTATCCGTCCTGCGAAGTGGCCTGCGCAAATGATGTCGAAAACTTGATTCAGACCGGAACGAGCGGCAACATCGCCGCCTTCATCGCCGAACCCATCCAAGGAGTCGGCGGCTTCATCACCCCTCCCAAGGAATATTTCAAAATCGTTTTCAAGATTGTAAAAAAATACGGAGGTTTGTTTATCAGCGACGAAGTGCAAACCGGCTGGGGCCGCACCGGTAAAAAATGGTTCGGCATCGAGCAGTGGGAAGTAACGCCGGACATCCTGACCAGCGCGAAGGGCCTCGGCAACGGCGTGCCGATCGGCTTGACCGTTACCACTCCTGAAATTGCCTCCAGCTTTCAAGGACTCAATATCTCCACTTTCGGAGGCAATCCCGTTACCAGTGTCGCCGCGAAAGCAACGATCGACTTTATCGAAGAAGAAAATTTGCTCGAGAACGCGCACACTGTCGGCTCCTATTTCCGAAGCAAACTCGAAGAGATGCAAGAGAAGCACGCATTAATCGGCGAAGTGCGGGGCATGGGCCTGATGCAAGCTCTGGAACTGGTCAAAGACCGCAAGACGAAAGAGCCTGCACCCGAAGCTACCGCGCAAGTCATGGAGCGCGCCCGCGACAACGGCCTGCTCATCGGCAAGGGCGGCCTCTACGGCAACGTACTCCGCCTCTCGCCGATGCTCAATATTTCCAAGGCCGACGTCGATGAAGGCGTGCGCCTGCTCGACAAAGCCTTTAGCGAAGTAAGAAATTAAGCCGCGACATTCGGGCGCCAAGCGACTCAGCTCATCGACGCTCAGCGAAATCATGCGACTTGCAAACCTCTGCCTGCTGTTAATTGTGACTTCAACCCTCGCGGTGTCTTCGCTATACGGCGCCGAAAAAAACATTTGGAAGCCCGTGCAGTTTGCCATCTTACGCTTCAACGATGACGCACCTGCATCTTGGAACATGTATCACGGTGAAAAACGTGGCGTCCTCCTGGTACGCCTGTGGAAGCGATACATGCTCGTGGACGTAAACGAGCAAGAGGTTTACGAAGTCGACCCCGCAAAGGTGAAAGCGCAGGGCGACAACGTAGAGTGGTCGCCCTCCGATCTACCTGACCAGCCCGTGGAAACGTCCGAGTGGAAAGTGCGTGACGTTGGTCCTGTGGAGCGCGTTCGTTTCCGCTTCGGCAAGAACGGCAGCTACCTCGATATCCAACTCCCGATGCTGCCCAACCGCAAGCCCGCCTACTAAGACAAGCCGCCCATACTGCGTAGAATCAGAAACCGCGGTTAGCCCCCTCCGCTTCCCTACCTCGTTACCTCATCACTTCTCTCTTCATCTCCTGTACACCCCGTAATACCAAGGAATCCCCAGCGCCCCCGGTTCGGCGCCAACCACAATCGCATCCCCTTCGTGGAAGCGATCGAAATCATCCATATCCACGGCCAGGCGCTCAACGCGTTGCCCTTCACGCCACGAGCGCACAACCAATCGCCTGCTCCCCTTCACAATACCTTTCATATTGAATCGCCCCACGACCGCCGTCGGGTAATAGACCACGTTTTTCCCCGCATCGAGCCGCCCATTAACAAACAGCGTCGCCGCCAGGATCCAAGGCAATGGAATGAATCCGTTATACACGCGCTTCATCAATTCGATTTCCTGATGATTACGCGCCCGCCGTTCCAAAATGATGGCCAATGTCAGCGCACCGAAGAAAATCACTCCGAAGAACACCAGGATGAGGTCGAGATCAAGGGGAGGATAAATCTGGCTGATATACGGAAATGCCAGCGAACCCAGCAGAAAAACCCCGGTCTGCCGCATGAGCCTGCGGCGAAACATTAATTCGGCGGCGGCTGTGGTCAGCCCGCACGAAGGGCATTGGTCGGTGCTGCGCTCTGAGCCACAATCAAGGCATCGCGTCATGAAATGAACCGCAATAGGTGACCGCAACGACGGTCAACTCCCCTAGGGCAACCCCACAAAGGTATCTTGTTTAGTATAGAACGAGGGCGGACGCCCGCGCGGTTGCGATTACCCTTCCGGCTGGTGGAGCGAAGCGATTAAGTCCTGATAACGCTGGTGTTGGTCTCCCGACACAGTGACGGACACGGCCATTCCTCTTCCGGGTTCTACCCGTCTCACCGAACAATCCATCTCAACAGGCCGATCCAGCGAGAGCCGTGCCGTGAAGCCCGCCCCAACCCACAACGTGTCGGCGGATTCGATAAACATCCCATTTGAACTGATGTCCCGCGTTTTCCCTCGCAAAACTGCGGACCCCCATTCAATTTCGAGGTCCGCCCGAAAAGAATAGCGCGTCGCCCAGCGGCGCTCTAAATGCCGCGGCGGAAATTCCCCATTGGTCATAGACCTGGACCTGCTCCCTGCCAAGGATCCCAAGCTTCGTGAACGGCGTGCTCAACAATTCCGTGCTTCAAGGATAACGCGGCTCCGCACTCATGCACACTTCCGCTGGAGCCCCTGTTGTGCTCTCGTAACCCCGTCCATTCCCACAGATGGTTCTTTAAACGGTCGTTTCGCTCAGATGAAAGGCGTGGCTACTTATCAGAATTCGACGCGTCAACGTCCTCTTTGGCGTCCCCAGCCTCCACCGATTTCTCGCCTCGGCGAATTCTTTGCTGGATCTCCGCCAAGAGATACTTGCGCAGATTTTCGGAAACGATGCCGGGCGCTGCCAACTCTCGCAAATCCGAAACGGTAAGCTCCGGCAAATATCCGAGAATCGTTGAGAGCGTCGCAGCAGGATGACGCACCAGCGCGAGCCGGACGTTGTACGTGTGCGACCATTTGCGATGCTGCGCCACCGCTTTCACAACGCCCGGGGGCAGATTCGCGCGTGCCAGCGCCTTCAAGACTTGCGCTTCGGTAAGACCCGCATTATCCAGTGCGATGGAGACCGTTTGCGTATGGCCCTCGGCAAGTAACGCGCCTACAACACGCGCGGTGCCCCGGCGCGCCAAAGTAATTTTTTGCCCCAGCGGCAATTGCGGCAGCCGCGCCACAAGTTGCTCCTCGGCAACACGCTTTAACTCCACCGAGGTTCCAGGCAACATTGTGAGTTGTACCAGATCCATCAGGTAAAGCTCTTTGATCAGCCGTAGGTTCGCGAGCCTCGGCGTGCGCGGATGAAAGGCCAGCGCACGTTTGACGCGGTAATTCTTGAGCAATGGCTTACGCCGAGCCACTTCCTCCAATATCTCACCCGGAATGTCTTTCCGGTTCAGGAGCAAACAAAGTTGCGTCTCATCCAGCGCAGGATTATCGAGGAGCGTAAGGAGTACCTCTGCCGAATGATGGTGCAGCAGCGATGCAAGCTCTTCGCCGGTGGCTGTTCGAGCGCGCTCCACGGCTGGATCGTTAGCGGGCATCTCCTCCCCTCGCTACCAGGGCCGCTGCTTCGGCAGGAGAAATCCGCAATTTGCCTATTTCCGCGCCGGGCACCACGTGCTTCAATGCCGAATCGACTTGTGCATCGAAAAACTGCGAGCGGCCGATCGTCCCTCCGATTTTCGCCAATAAGAACTCACTTTCACGGAGATGCAAGCGATCAGCAACATCGGCGACGAGACAAGCCAAGTCCCGCGCGGCCTCAATCAGAATTCCTCGCGCCGTCGCATCGCCAGCATCCGCGGCAGCAGCGACAACAGGAAAAATAGGTGGATAGATTTCGTCGGGCATCGTTCGTGCTCGATGCTCCACCACAGCCCAATCCGTGCATCGAAGCTGCTCCAGAATTTGCCTCCCCAACATGCAATCCGATCCGCCGGCGCGTCCCTGGACCGCAGCAGCAATTGCACGCCTGCCTATATCGTAAGCGCTACCTTCGTCGCTGGTGAAACGACCGTAGCCGCCAGCCCGCGCAATCTCACCTTCCCTGTTACGTCCAAACGCTGCTGAACCCGTTCCCATAACCACAACGATTGCCGGCCCCTCGCCTGCTGCCACCAATGCCGCCTCGAGGTCGGTAAGCACGGTTATCGCCGCGCCGACAAAACATTCCTGCAACGCCCGGCTCATACTCTCTTTCATGTCGGCCTTGGCCGTACCCGCTAAACCCGCGCCAACCGCCGAAATCGCACTGCGTTCAAGTCCAGTATCCCGCAGCGCCAGGTCCGCGCATTCCTCGATCGCCCGCACCGCGCTCTCCACACCGATTCGCGAGGGGTTCGAAGGTCCCGCAAACGTTCTCGCCAGCACCTCGTCGGCGGAGTTCATCAGCACGCACTCCGTCTTGGTTCCCCCGCCATCGAAACCCAGTACATAACGCATACAAATAGGATACCCGCCAAACGCGCGCACGCAGCAGCCATCTGCTGAATCACGCGGTAACCAACTACCTCGAATTGCAGGCATATCGCGTGAGCCTGATTAAGGAGGGACTCAAAGCGGTAAAGGAAGGACGCACGATCGAAATAGCCGAGGTTAGAGCGAGGATTACAAAATTCGCGGGCGCCCGGCGTGCTAAATGAACGTCCGGTGGACTGTCCCCGCTGCGGAACAATTGGAGCAAGCCTGCGGCTACATCGCGGAGAGTAATTCCGCAGCGGCAGAAGAGGTTGCTCAGCATGTTATCGATACCACAGAGGTTCTCGGAAAGTGCCCAGGAGCGGGACGCAGTGGCCGTGTCACCGGAACACGGGAGTTTTCCGTACCAGGCACACCGTTTGTTGTAGCTTACGCAGTCATCGACGACGCCGTCTGTATCTTGGCCGTATATCACTGTGCACGCAAATGACCGGAACGCTCTTAGGACCCGACCAGCCAGAGATTCACAAACTTCGAACTCGAAATTCCCAAGAAAAACTGCGGACAGGCTACTGAGTACGTATAATCCCCTCCGCGATGCGCATTCATCCCGTCGATCTGGCCATTGTCGTCGTGTATTTGCTCGCCGTTACCGCTTTGGGCATGCACTTCCGCCGCAAAGAGCAGGATGCTCGCGATTACTTCCTTGGCGGCAAGACAGCACCCTGGTGGGCGCTCGCATTTTCGATTGTCGCTACAGAGACTTCGACGCTCACTATCATCGGTACTCCCGCAATTTCTTACACCGGCAATCTGACGTTTCTCCAGCTCGTATTCGGTTACTTGATGGGCCGCGTTCTCATCGTCCTGCTCCTTCTACCCGGCTATTTTCGCGGAGAATTTTTCACCGCCTACGCGCTAATCGAAAAGCGCTTCGGCGAAAAAATGCGTTCCGTGGCGGCCAGCACTTTCCTGATTACTCGCGCGATCGCCGAGGGCGTGCGCGTTTCGGCTATCGCCCTGGTGCTCAGTGTCGTGCTGGGCACTTCGGAAAAATTCGCAGTCCTCCTGGTAATTGCCTTGACCATCTCATACACCCTGGAAGGTGGGATGAAGGCCGTCATTTGGACCGACGTCGCGCAACTAATGATCTACCTCACCGGCAGCGCGGTAACCCTGATCGTCCTGCTGCATCGCATTCCCGGAGGATGGACCGAAGTCACGCAGGTAGCGGCCGCCGCTGGACACAAACTGCAATTCCTCGATTTCTCATTCAATTGGTCCACCAAATACACGTTTTGGTCCGGCTTGATCGGTGGCGCCTTCCTGACCATGGCCAGTCACGGCACTGATCAGATCATTGTGCAGCGCCTGCTCGCCGCCCGCAGCGAACGCGATAGCCGCCGCGCCCTCCTGACCAGCGGCCTCATCGTCCTCATCCAATTCACTGTGTTCCTGCTGATCGGAGTCCTGCTTTTCGTCTTTGCTCAGCACGTTCCCCTTCTGGCGTCCGGCGAGCGTACCGATCGCGTCCTCCCATTGTTTTTAGCGCGTGAGATGCCGCCGGGACTTGCCGGCCTGCTGTTGGCCTCCATCATCGCCGTCGCCATGTCCAACGCCAGCGGCTCGCTGAATTCTCTCGCAGCCTCCAGCGTTCTCGATTTTTCGCGGCTGTGGGGGAAATCCCTCGACTCCAAAAATTTCTTGAAGCTCTCTCGACGCATGACGCTGGCCTGGGGCCTGGTCTTGATGGCTTTCGGTCTAAAGAAATGGGGGCCGCTTCTCGAGGCAGGTTTGACTGTAATTTCGTTCCCTTTTGGCAGTTTGCTAGGACTTTTT